>RRZU012834478.1_pt1 | contig 18625 bp, 12 predicted proteins | sample 2165561 | NCBI WGS metagenome assembly RRZU01 (sample SAMN10456909, study PRJNA506462) | wastewater metagenome | isolation source: wastewater sludge | place: USA: Moscow, Idaho | reverse complement strand
CAAGGTTCTGTATGGGAGCCGATCCATATGGAGTTGCTGAAATCAGATGTGGGCAGTAGGGGACCTTATAAGCGGGCTGATATGCCGTGGTTGAATTCTGGTGTCATCATTCTTCGTGACCAAGCGGTTGATGTGGTGGGAGAGATTCTGCGTCCACACGGCGTGATCTTACCGTTACTGTGTGAGGAGGCGCGTCTAGCCTTGTTTACGGCGCCGCTTGTGGAGGGTGTGCTGGATGAGGAGCGGTCGCAGATTAAGCGTTTCCGGTCGGGACGGATTATGGAGTTGAGGAAGCCGGTGTTTCGTACCGCAATACTCGGTGAGACGAGAGCATTTAAACTGGCTGAGCTTCCACAGGATGACCTCTATTTAACCGGTGATCTGGTAGAGAAGATTGTGGCAACGGGTTTGACCTCTGGCACTGATTTTGAGCTTTCCTATGAGGATATCGAGTAGTGATTGCGCAGTGAGAGGATAAACTCTCGCCTGGGTGAACCAGCAGGTCAGGCCACACGCCGTCGTCGTCGATCTCTTAACCCTCGCGGTTCACGGCTTTTCTTCATCGGGGTCTGGATGCTTTAGGGTTTGTTCCTGGTGCGGGTGAGGTTGCTGATGGGGCGAACGCGGTCATCTACGTGTTTGAGGGCGACTGGAAGAACGCTGCTATTTCTGTGGTGGCGATGGTCCCGTTTATTGGGAACGCGGCCACGGGTGGGCGGCTTTTCGCTAATGCTTTCCGTAAGATTGGTGATGCGGGAGAAGCTATTGGTGGCTGGTTCCGTAAGATCGTCAAGCGTGGTGATGGTGCCTCTCACCCATGTATGAATAGCTTCACCGGTGTCACGTTGGTGTTGATGGGTGACGGTAGCCAGAAACCTGTCCGTGACGTGGTGGTCGGTGACCAAGTCATGGCCACTGACCCGCAGACCGGTGACAAGGGTCCACGCACTGTCAAAGCGCTCATCCGCAACACCGGCCCACACCTGATGGTCGCGGTCGGGACCAACAAAGCGGGGGTCGAGAACACTACCAGCGACACTATCGATGCCACCGATAATCACCCCTTCTGGGTCCAATCACGTGGCGAGTGGGTCGACGCGATTGAGCTCCAACCCGGCGACATCCTCCTGGACGAGCAAGGCAACGACATCCTGGTCACCGAGCTAGCTGTCACCGAACAAGACCTCACCGCCTACAACCTCACCATCGACAACATCCACACCTACTACGCTGGCACCCAACCCACACTCATCCACAACTGCGGGACCAGTACAGAAAGATTACCGACGCCAGCGGAGGAAGGTCGCAAAAATCCAAGACGGACCAAGAACTGGATCAGGTCTCAAGACTGACACTTTCCATCGAGCTACCGACTTTGTGACAGATGAAATTGCTGAGAAAGGAACAGTCTTTCCTCTCAACGGAATCAGCGACGCTGAGCACTTCATCGTGCAGATGCCCGGTGGGCTGAATGGTATGAACGGACGTTTTGAGTGGGTATACAATGGAGGAGATGTGACTCATCAGACTTTTGTTAGAAATGGCAGAATTCATGGAGAGACAAATAAACCATGAGCCATGATTACACGGTCGAGGAGCTATTGACGCTCTTGGTTCCTCCGAACTTCATTGAGGATTTGGTGAAGTTCGTGGTGCCCCCGAGTTCATTCTTGCAAGGGTTGTTCCCACTGCCTGAGAGTTGGCCTACGGGCACCATCACGGATGGGTCGACGACGATGGTGCGGTTCGATTGGGTGAAGCGCAGTATGCGTTGGGCATGCAGCAAACGTTGTCTGTCGAGGACGTTGCATTGCTGCTTGGCGATGAGTACTACAACGTGGAACGTCTCATGTATGCTGCCGTCACAGAGTTGGGGGCAGAGAGTGTAGGCCGTGAAGGTGAAGAACCTTGGAGGCTTTGGTTCTATTTGGCTCTGTCCTGGATGTATGACCATCGGTCCAATTACGAGGATCCACTTCTGATGATCCAGATGCTGTCGGCAGACTTCTGGGAGCCTGGTGAGATCAGGAACCTCATCATCTGGGTATCGAAGAATGAAGGAGAGAGCACCAGGGTGGAGCAGAATTGGCACAACTATGTGTCAGTCAAGGACGGTGAATACGCTGAGCGCACTGCACGTTTTGCCGGTGGTGAGTGGCAACCTGTTGACAAGAACTGATTGACCTCTGTTTGGAGTGACGGTCTCTTTCGGAGTTGTCCGCACTGCCTCAAAGACTGACGGTTTGATTCACCCCGGTCGTCCTTAAGGAAAGCCGCTGGTCTAAGCAATAGCAAGGCATCATGCTGTAACGGTCCTCATATTTTCCAGGATCAAAGTTGCTTATCTTGGCGGAAAAGTCTCCCTACGATGAGCAAATGAGAACTCTTCGTTACAGGTCCCTTGCCGGGGCTGCCGCCCTTTCCATTGCTACCCTCGGACTCGCTGGGTGCGGTTCCGATGACTCCACGAATCGGGGTGTGGCGTCGCAGTCAACTGGTTCCGCCTCGTCGTCGACCTTCGCCACCGCACAAGAAACTTCCCCTGCTGAGTCGCGAGCAGAAGAATCAACGCCGTCGTCCGCCGAGGCTGAGCTGACGCAGGAGAACTTTCTGGAGCGGACCAATGGTGCGATGCTTAAGCAGAAGTCTTACCGCTCGGAAATGACTATCGAAGGCCCCGGGATAAACGAGACCACGGTGACCGATACTGTCATCAGTCTCGACCCCTCGAAGCGGGTCCTACAGATGACGGTACCGATTGACGATTCAGGTACTCAGGCCACCGTGATTGTCCTCAACGGTATGGCCTACATGCAGTTCCCTGACTATGCCGAAGGAAAATGGGCCTTGCTTGATGGCTCAGATCCGGAGCTTCCCACGGCTGAGGATTTCCTTGCCGAGTCTGATCTCCTCAGCGTTGTGGCAAAATCCAAGAACATGAGTGAGGCCATCGTCAACTTCTCATCTGAGCCGGGTGCCGAGACCATAGACGGTGTTTCCACCACCAAACTTACGCTCCTTCTGGATGCGGAAAAATACTTGGGGGCAGATGCCGGTCCTATGATCGGGGATACCGTGACGGCGACGTACTTCGTCGGTCCTGATGATCTACCGCGCCGGATTACTACGCAGGTTGGCCCGGGCGTTGTCACTATGGGCATGTCTCGCTGGGGTGAGCCCTTAGATGTGAAAGCGCCGCTAGGAGACGAGATCATCCCCCTCGAAAAGATGATGGAACTGATAGAGCAGCAGGGTTAGAAATGCCTTGCTGGGACGGTGCGGCGGAGTGAGGCTGAGAAGTCGAGAATGAATTGCGGGCCTGCATGAACTGAAAACGGGGCTTGGTGCACCCGTCGTTGAACTAAATAGCTTGGAGTGTGAGGGGGCGGGTGGGAGGATCGGGCGTGTTGGAGAAGGAATGAATGGTGGTTGTTGAGAATGCGAGTGGCAGTTTGTTGTTCTGCCATGTTGAGCACTTAGAGAGAGTCTGGTGAGCGTACCGTATACCGTCGAATGTGAACTTCGGCTGCTGCCAACCGGTGAAGGTGGGTTCCGAACGCCAATGACCGCGCCGACGCCGTCGCTCCTCTTTGCCTTTTGGGATGTTGAGGACGTTAAACAAGAGATTCAAATGGGAGCGATGATCAGTGGCCCGTTGATTCTTATTCCTGGAACGATGGTTTTCGCACAAGCTATGTTCTGGGACGATCTTGGACGCGTTCTTGCGACTCCCGGAACTAACTTCAAACTTTGGTATGCCGGAAGGATTGTTGGTGTTGGTCGGGTATTAAGGGTTTCGACCGGGGTGACTAGTGGCGCGGACGTCGTCGTCGACAGAAAGTCCTGAAGGCGAAAAACCCAAAACAAGAGGGTCCCGCTGAGAAACAAGCTGTGCGGCGCTGACGCGCAACTCGCTCCTCGACAGGACCCTCAGTCATGAATTGGCACAACCTCGCAGTTACACCAGGATTCCGCCACCCAGGTTGATGGGGCTGCCTTCGATGTTGCCAACGATGCCCTTGATGATCCCGGTACCGTCGGTGCCCCACAGGCTCTTGTACCAGGCTTCGGTGGCGTCCTCGTCATAAGCGTGGGTTTCCTCGCCGCGCTTGCGGGCGCGCAGTACCAGGTCACCGGCGCGTTCGGCGCGGATCTTCTGGTAGCGCAGCAGGGTATCCTCCACGCTGACAGTATTCGAGGCCACCGCGATGGCCAGCGCAAACGCGTCCTCCAGGGCGGAGCAGGCACCCTGGCCGATGTCCGGCGAGGTGTTATGCGCGGCGTCGCCGAGAATCGCGACGCGCCCCTTCACCCAGGTGTCGAACGGAGTGATGCCCCAGATCTCTACGCGGTTCAGCGAAGCCTCGGGGTCGATCGCACCAATAAGGGCCTGCACGCCCGGTGCCCATCCGGCGAATGCCTCTTCGAGTGGAGCCTTGCCTTCACTGCGGTCGTACGGCAGACCGGAGGGCTGCACCACGTCGAACCAGAAGTAGAAGCGATCGCCCGCCACCGGCATAACGCAGGCGCGCTTGCCTTCGGCCACGTAGCTGGTCCATTGGTTCTGGGGTCCGATGGCCTCGTCCACGGGAATGAGACCGTTGAAGTTGGTGTATCCGGAGTACTCGCGCTCGATGGGCGGGGCGCCCTCGGGGGCGACGTAGTCGCGGGTGATAGAGCGGGCGCCGTCAGCGCCGATGAGCATATCAGCCGTTGCGGTGGAGCCGTCGGCAAAGGTCACGGTGACGGTCTCGCCGTCGTCCTCAATGCCCACCATGCGCATGCCGAGATGGACCTTGTCCAAGCCGAAGCGCTCCATGAGCAGAGCCTGGAGGTCGGCGCGTGCCACCGGGTAAGGTTTCTGCCCGGTCTGCTCGGTAACAGGAGCTAGCGAGAACTGGCACATCGTCTCGCCTGTCAGGCCATCAACGTAAGCCATGTCGTCCATGGAGCCACCCAGGGCCTTCACCTCGTCGGCCAGTCCAAGCCAGTTGAGTACCTTAACGCCGTTCGACCACAGTGACAGGGCCGCGCCAACCGGCTTGTTCTCTTGCATCTGGTCGTAGATGACGACCTCGTGTCCCAGCTTCTGGAGCGCGATTCCTGCGCTGGTGCCGCCGATTCCGGCACCGACGATGATGATCTTCATGTGCTACCTGCTCTCCGACTTTCGTCCTATGCGAGTTGTCGTGAAGCTATCAACGAAATGTGGCGGGGCCGTTGCACCCCAGTTTCGGCCCCGTTTCGCCTGATATGGCAACGTTTCCTAGTTGTGTAGCGTCAGCCTGCCACGCAGCACATCCATAAAACACAGTGTGGGGTGCAGCCGTTTGGCCACACCCCACACTGTGTTTTACTTGCTTGCTACCTCGTTATTTACCGGTAGCCCGAGTATTCACTGATCACTGCCCGCCTTGCGGCGTGCGATCGCGATGATGGTTCCGCCGCCGATCAGCAGGAGCGCTGCGGCAGGGATGAAGTAGAGCACATCGGCTCCGGTATTGGGCAGTTTTCCGTAGTTTTTCGACGACGACGGATTCGCCCCCGGATTCTGCTTGCCACCACCGGTGGTGGGGTTTGGCGCAGGATCCTTGGTGGGCGTTGGCTCGGAGGTCGGTTCGGGGGTCGGCGTGGGATCGGTCTTCTCGAACACCACGGACGCAACCTTCTGACCGGGCTCCACCGAGATCACCTGACCGCCAGCGTCTACCGTCACCTTGGAGCTGAGGGCGGCTGCCAGATCAATGCGCTGCCAGCCTTCGGAGCTGGAGTCCAGCGGGTAGCCGGAGTCGATTTCGGTAGCGGCCAACACAGTCTGACGCTGGGCATCGGTGAGATCCGGGAAGGCTGTGACCAGCAGGTCCTCAGCTCCTTCGGGAACCACCGGCGCCTTGCCAGAGGCTGTTACCTGATCGAAGCCATATGTCATGCGAGCCTCGTAGGCGGTCAGGGCCGACGCGCGGTCCACAACCGGCGCGGTGGAGACGGCATCGGTGAAGGCGTTGGTGTAGCCGCCGTCGTCGTTCGCGCCGACTTCGTCGATGCACTCGGCCAGCGTGCTGCCGTGGCCATCGGCCTCGCAGCGTTCGGCGAGGTAACCGGTCAGTTCCTCACGGACGGGGAGAATGGTGTTGTCCACGTATCCGTCGGTGGAGAACAAGTTCGCCACGTTGACGTGGCCGGAGATGCGGCCGCCGATGACGTCGAGGGGGTAGTGCACGCCGAGGACGTTGCGAGCCAGGCCCGCTTCCGAGGCGCGGGTGATGATTTCAGGGCCGAGCTCCGGGAGAAGTGTGGCGAGCACGATGCCGTTGCCGTAGGCGTAGGCGGTGTGGCCGGAGGGGAATGCCTGGTTGCGGCTCTCGCGAATCTCGTCGTAGGTACCGTCGTGAGTGATGCCTGTTGCGGGATCTGTCCACTCGGGGATTTCTGTGATGCCGAGATTTGTTGCTAGGCCGTTGAGCTTTGCGGGATCTCCGAAGCTGCGATCCTCAAGGAAGGGACGCGGGTAGTTGTAGTAGAACTTTGCGTTACCCGTGCTTGCCAGGCTGTAGTGAATGTCCTCGTAGAGCCCTGTTGTCTTGGACAAAGAGCCGTCCGCTAGGCCTTCGGCAAAGTAGGCTCCGAGGACCGGGCCGAGTGCGTCCGAGTACGTCAGCTTCCAGTCAAGATCGGCGTCAATAAGTGCGCGCTTGGACTGGACTGGATCGGCTGCCCCCTTGGCGTTGATGGCCTGGAGAGTTTCGTCGTTCTGCTTGAGAACGCCGCGGCCCGCGTCAGTGACCTGTCCGCGGTAAGCGGTGGCCGCCTTCGTTTCCTCGTTCGTGGTGTCGAAGGTTTCGGGCTTCCAGTAGGTCTCGAACTCGCCGAGGAGCGTGGCAATGTGATCCTTCGGCTGGGCCGGGGGCTCCTCCTTGACAACGGAGGCAACTTTCTGGCCAGGTTCGACGGCGACGACGTCGCCCGCCGAGTTGAGTGTCACCTTGGAGCTGAGGGCGGCTGCCAGATCGATGCGCTGCCAACCCTCGGAGCTGGAGTCCAGCGGGTAGCCGGAGTCGATTTCGGTGGCGGCGAGAACCGCGCGGCGCTGAGCGTCGGTGAGATCGGGGAAGGCGGTGACAAGCAGCTGCTCGGCTCCTTCGGGAACCTTGGGGGCCTGTCCGGCCGCGTTCACCTGGTTGAGCCCATATGTCATGCGGGCCTTGTAGGCGGTCAGGGCCGACGCGCGGTCCACAACCGGTGCCGTCGAGACGACGTCAGTGAAGGCGTTGGTGTAGCCGCCGTCGTCGTTCGCGCCGACTTCGTCGATGCACTCGGCCAGCGTGGAACCGTGGCCATCGGCCTCGCAGCGCTCGGCGAGGTAACCGGTTAGCTCCGCGCGGACGGGAAGGATCGTGCTCTCGACGTAGCCGTCAGTGGAGTAGAGGCTCGCCACGTTGTTGTGACCGGAGATGCGGCCGCCGATGACGTCGAGGGGGTAGTGCACGCCGAGGACGTTGCGAGCCAGGCCCGCTTCCGAGGCGCGGGTAATGATCTCGGGTCCAAGTTCGGGGAGGAGCGTGGCGAGCACGATGCCGTTGCCGTAGGCGTAGGCGGTGTGACCGGAGGGGAAAGCCTGGTTAAAGGTCTCGAGAATCTCGTCGTAAGTACCGTCGTGGGCGAGACCAGTCGCGGGGTCTGTCCACGGAGCCACCTCGGTGATACCGAGATTTGCCGCCAGTCCGTTGAGCTTCGCGGGGTCGCCGAAGCTGCGGTCCGGAAGGAAGGGGCGGGGGTAGTTAAAGGTGGTCTTGGCCTTGCCAGTCGAGGCCACCTGGTACTGGATGGCGTCGTACAGTGCGGTGGTCTGGGGCAGTGAACCGTCCGCGAGACCATCGGTGAAGTACCCGCTGAGGACGGGACCAAGCGCGTCGGCGTAGGTTTGCTTCCAGTCGTAGTCAGCGTCGATGAGTGCACGCTTGGACTGGACGGGGTCCACTGCGCCCTTGGCGTTGATCTGCTGAAGAATTTCGTCATTCTGCTTGAGGACGGAGCGTCCAGCATCGGTCACCTGACCGCGGTAAGCGGTGGCGGCCTTGGTATCATTGTCAGTAGCGTCAAATGCGTCCGGCTGCCAGTAGGTTCCGAACTCCCCCATGAGGGATGTGATGCGATCAGACTCGGCGGGATCCGCCTGGGCCGTGGTGATCGTCAGTGTCCCGAGGCTCAGAGTCAGGCCGAAGGCTAAACCGGAGGCCAGAATGGTGTGGGCTGAGCGAGCTGCTCGCGTGCGCACCGTTGTTGACATATACATGTCCCTTCATGATCCATCCGCGAGAAGCAGTGACTGAAATAGTCGTGAAGTGTGATGGGTGCGAGCGGTTGGTTTGTGACCATGGCTCGCAAAATGATCGCGGATGCTCTCGTTAGAGTATGGGCCGCGAATGACGACTATCTGGATTCGATACGAACGTCCGGTGAATAGTCTGGAAAAGGGTGGGGAGGTCGGTCATGGTGTGGGGTAGGGCGGGTTCGCCGTCGTCGTTACTTATGGGACCAAAAGGCATCAACAGCCCCGACGCTATAAGTTCGGACAAATAAGTTCTCTGATCCGGACCTTATATAGTCAGTAATAAATACATTATGTGTCCAAAATATCTATATGTCCTAACTAGAACATATAAATATGGGTTATTGTTTTGCCATAGCCTTGTTCGACGACAATTGAGGACCTTATGAGTACGGTGAAATTCTCCTGGAGAACTCTGGTGGCCCTATTCGGGGCCCTCGTGTTAATTCTGGGTATGGCAGTATCCCCAGCATCAGCTGTGACGCTTGACGAGGGGTCCTCGTCTAGCGGGCAGACAGCGCTTACTCAAGATGCGGAAGCTACCCCAACTGTGGATGCTACTGCGACTTCGGAAGCATCCGAAGCAGAATCTTTAAGTACTGATGCTCCCGAAGCCCCGAAGGAAGTGGCTTCTCCTGACCTTCAGGGGCAGGATGACCTTGGCGGGATCACTGATCCCGGTAACCCCGCTGATGTACGTCAACTTGAGTCTCCTGAACCAGTGGTGGATGCCCCGATCACCGTGGCTCCTATGAATGTAAGTGTCGGCTCTATCTCTGGAACAGTGACAGTACCTGCGGGTGTTGATCCGCAACGCGTCAGCGCATCCTTAATTAGCGACGCCGGCATTCTGTTGCGTTCCGTCATGCTCTCAGCCGATGGAACATACACCGTCCCTCGAGTGAACCCAGGCTCTTACAAGATGCGGTTCGAATCGTACGATGACAATGTTGCGCCACTTTGGTGGGAAGACGCCTCTGATTTTGACTCCGCAGGATGGGTGACTGTCGAGGACGGGCAGGCAATCTCGGGTATCGACGTAACACTGGAAAATGGAGGTTCCATCTCAGGTGTAGTGGCCGTTCCCGAGGGAGTTAATGTACAAGATGGCTATGTGACTGTATACACCACCTTGAATAAGTGGGCTGGGAGCTCGGAAGTCGCAGCAGATGGCTCGTATACCGTGGGGGGATTGGAATCCGGTTCGTACAAGGTGCAGGTCCGGTCCTACGGGGCGAATGCTTCCCAGCGATGGTGGGATGATGCGTCTGACTTCCAGTCGGCAACCTTGGTTGATGTCCAGTCAGGACAAGACACTCCTAGTATTAATGTGACTCTAGGAAACGGTGGCTCGATCTCGGGAACGGTGACAGTCCCTGAGGGCATCGATATGCAGAACGTCAATATTGAAGTGTATGACAACTCAAATCGATGGGTGAGCTACCAATACCCCAACGTTGATGGCTCCTACACTGTGGCCGGCTTGGACACGGGCTCGTACAGGGTGAAGTTTGATGTCTTCGGTGCAGATATTGCAACGCAGTGGTGGGACGGCGCGTCCAACTTCGCATCGGCTACGCCAATCAATGTGACAGACGGACAAGACACCGAGAATATCGATGTGACGTTGTCGAAGGGTGGTTCGATCTCGGGAGAGGTTAGCGCTCTGGAGGGTGTTAATCCGTGGAGCTACTACGTTGGAGTGTATGACTCCAACGGGGATGAAGTTCGTTTTGTTTACCTGAACAGCGCTGGTTCATACCGTGTGGATGGATTGGCTGCTGGTACGTACAAGGTGAAGTTCGATTCGCTTGGCGCAGCTGTCGCATCGCAGTGGTGGGAAGATGCCTCTGATTTTGAGTCGGCAACGCCAATTGAGGTCGAGGCCGGCCAGGTGGTATCGAATATCAACGCCTTGCACGATGGCCGAGTGCATCTCGATGGAACTGTCCCCACAATCGATGGCACCGTCAAAGTGGGTGGTACTTTAGTAGTTGATCCGGGCGCATGGACATCTGATGCCACGTTGTCGTACCAGTGGTTTGCAGATGGTGTGGCGATCAGTGCCGCTACCAATTCGACGTTGACGCTGACCGCGGCGGAAGCTGACAAGAAGATTACAGTTAAGGTGACCGGGTCGAAGTCTGGTTACACGTCAACATCGAAGACTTCCAAGGCGACTGTCAAGGTGACGAAGAGTGCGCAGCCGACGATCTCTGGTGATACCAAGGTGGCCAGTGTTCTGACTGCTGTACCCGGTGCGTGGACTGCGGGAGCCACCTTCAAATACCAGTGGTTTGCTGATGGCGTGGCAATTAGCGGCGCTACAAAGTCGACGTTGAAGTTGGCCCTTGCCGACCTTGGCAAGACCTTCAGCGTGGAGGTGACTGGATCGAAGTCCGGCTACGCCAAGGTAGTGGAGACTTCCGCGGCAACGGGCAAGGTAACCGAGGGCGAGTTCTCCGCTCCGACTCCGACGATCTCTGGCACCATTCAGGTGGGTAAGGTTCTGAATTCGGCACGTGGTTACTGGGGTAGCGATGTGACGTTTGAGTACCAGTGGTTTGCTGATGGCGTGGCTATTAATGGTGCGACGAACTGGCAGTTCACGGTGAAGCCTGAGCAGGTGGGTAAGAAGCTCACTGTTCGCGTGACGGGTTCGAAGCCTGGTTACACGACGACGTCGATGACGTCGGCGGCGACTGTAGCAGTTGCTCCCGGGGCCTTGACGGCTAAGGTGCCCACCATTTCTGGCACGATCCAGGTGGGTAAGGTTCTGAATTCGGCACGTGGTGTGTGGACTTCCGGCTCTACCTTCGAGTACCAGTGGTTTGCCAATGGCGTGGCTATTGAAGGCGCGACAAAGTGGCAATTTACCGTGAAGCCTGAGCAGGTGGGTAAGAAGCTCACCGTTCGCGTGACCGGCTCCAAGCCCGGCTATGCGACGACGTCGAAGACGTCGGCGGCGACTGTAGCAGTTGCTCCGGGTGCTTTGACAGCTAAGGTCCCGACGATCTCTGGCACGATCCAGGTGGGTAAGGTTCTGAATTCGGCACGTGGTGTGTGGACTTCCGGCTCCACCTTCGCCTACCAGTGGTTCGCCGATGGCGAGGCCATTTATGGTGCGACGAACTGGCAGTTCACGGTGAAGCCTGAGCAGGCGGGGAAGAAGCTCACTGTTCGCGTGACCGGCTCCAAGCCCGGCTATGCGACGACGTCGAAGACGTCGGCGGCGACTGTAGCAGTTGCTCCGGGTGCTTTGACGGCCCCAGTCCCCACGATTTCTGGCACGGTCCAGGTGGGTAAGGTTCTCAGCTCGGCACGTGGTTACTGGGGTAGCAATGTGACGTTTGAGTACCAGTGGTTTGCTAATGGCGTGGCTATCGATGGTGCGACAAACTGGCAGTTCACCGTGAAGCCTGAGCAGGCGGGGAAGAAGCTCACTGTTCGCGTGACCGGCTCCAAGCCCGGTTACACGACGACGTCGAAGACCTCGGCGGCGACAGCGGCAGTGACGTCGGGTGAAATAGATGCACCTATTCCCACGATTTCTGGTACCGCACAGGTTGGTTTGTCTCTGGGCTCGGCTCGTGGCTACTGGGGCGAGGACGTGACGTTCGAGTACCAGTGGCTCGCCAATGGTGTGGCGATCGAGGGTGCGACAAACTCGTACTACATGATCAAGCCTGAGCAGGTGGGTAAGAAGATCACCCTTCAGGTGACAGGCTCTAAGGATGGGTTTGTTACCACATCACGAACCTCGGCGGCGACTGACACGGTTGCCCCGGGAGTATTTACGGCTCCGACACCCACGATTTCTGGCACGATCCAGGTGGGTAAGGTTCTGAATTCGGCGCGTGGCTACTGGGGCGAGGATGTGACCTACGAGTACCAGTGGTTTGCTGATGGTGCGGCTATTGATGGTGCGACGAACTGGCAGTTCACGGTCAAGCCTGAGCAGCTGGGCATGAAGCTCACCGTCCAGGTGACTGGATCTAAGGCCGGGTACGTCACCGCGTCGAAGATGTCAGAAGCGACGGTAGAAGTGGCCGCGAGGCCGATGACCAGCTCGATTCCTTCAATTTCCGGCATCGCGAGGGTTGGAAACACGTTGGGCTCGACGCGTGGCTCGTGGACATCTGGCTCCACCTTCGAGTACCAGTGGTTTGCCGATGGCGTGGCCATTGACGGCGCGACCAACTCAACGCTCACCCTGACATCTGCCGAGGCGGGCAAGAAGATCACGGTTGCAGTGACCGGATCGAAGTTCGGTTACGTTACGACGACGGAGACCTCGCAAGAGACAGTCGCGGTAGCTGAGTAATCGGTTCCGTCACTGACGAACACAATCACTGAGCAGGGAACTCGTTGTATGCGGGTTCCCTGCTCGCATGTTGTCCCACCGCTTTTTCTCATGTCGATCACATTCATCGTTAGGATGAAAGAACACGTGCGAGAGGAATACCGTGGCGATTTATCACCTGACAGGAACACTGCGCGGGACGTCCGCGACCGAGGCGTGGATCGTCGACGGCAAAGTTACGTATCGCGCGCCGGACGTACTGGGGCGGGGCGACGTCGTCGTCGCTATCTCCGGTTTTATTTATCCCGGACTTGTGGATGCGCATACCCATCCTGGGCTGTCGCACGGTCCGGATCCTGTGACTGCCGCCGAGGTAGTGCGCCGGTTGGAAGCGTGCCGCGCGCAGGGCGTGACGCATATTCGAGAGATGGGCGCGCAACTCGACGTCGCTCCATTGACCAGACCTGATTCGCCCACATATGTTCCAGCACTACCCAAGGTGATACGTGCTGGCCAGCACATCGCCCGCCCACTGCGTTATCTCCGCTACCTGCCGGTGGAGATTGAACCGCGTGACCTCCCGGCCGAGGCGCTCCGCCAGTTGGGGCGCTCGGACGGATGGGTCAAGATTGTGGGTGACTGGATCGACCGCTCCGAGGGAATCTCTGCGGATCTGCGCCCGCTGTGGCCGCGCGAGATTTTGGTCGACGCCGTTGCCGCGGTTCACGAAGCCGGTGGCCGGGTTGCTGTCCATACCTTCGCCACCAACACCGTCGATGACCTGCTGGAAGTCGGCGTGGATTCCATCGAACATGGCTCCGGCATGACCCGCGACCAGCTCATCGAGGCCCGCAATCACGGCATCCTCATCGACCCGACCGCCCGGCAGATGGCCACCTTCCCCGAGATCGCCTCTCATGCCACGAAGTATCCGGTCTACCGCGAACACATGCTGGCAATGGATGCCCAGCGCGCCGAGCATATCCAGCTCATGGTCGAGGTTGGATCCCACTTCATCATGGGCTCGGATACGGCCGAGGACGTTGCCGAGCTCGGAATGGTCACCGAGTTACAGTGCGCGGTAGGGGACGGGATGCCCGCGTCCGTTGCCATGGCGGCGGCATCCTATGAGGGGCGACGGCGGCTTGGCCTTCCGTCCTGGGAGGAGGGCGCGCCCGCTGACTTCGTTACGTACCGGGAGGATCCGGAGGCGGATATCGCCGTCGTCGCCCATCCGGTGGCGGTGTTCATCGATGGGGTGCGGTTCTGACGCGAGTGTTGAGTAGCACGGCGAGTGTTTAAGCACGACTGTTTCCTTGTCGACTCACCTCAAAGTTGTGAACTCGCAAGACGCGGTGTTAGTCTCATCCACATGCTGTCATTCATTTTCTTTTCTTAGATCAGTTCGCAGGCCGCGCACGGTCTGAGGGATCACTGTGCCCTGAGTGCACAGGTAGCGTTGCAGCCCCTCAGAGCCCCTCCGTGGCCATGCTGGAACTGTTCATCCGAAACATCACGAAAAATTGCCGCTCGTACGGGTTGACGCTTATGGCAAGCGCGGCCCCGAAACTTCCCGAGTTCATCACATCCAGAGTTCATCGTCTGGACAACTCGTGGGCGTAACCTTCTCGCGGCGCTGATGCTTCCGAAAGCAAAGAAAATGACGTCTCCATATTCGCACGGCGAACCCGTGCACCCCCTCTCACAGCTCGAATCCATCCCGGTGGAAGCCGAAAACCATCTCTCGGCAATCACCCGGCGACCCTCAATCTGGGCGCCACGACAAGTGATCAGGACGCTGCAATGCGACTAGACAATTCACAAGAGATGCCGTCGAAACCCGTCCGCATTGGCCCGACTCCCAGCCGTTGGCCGGCCTTCCTTCGTGAACCCGAAGGTGAACCGGCCGAGGTGCCCACCGACCCCAAGGGGTTGATGCGCTATGTCTTCGTGGCCAACTGGAAGACGCTGTTTCTCAGCACTTTTTTGGCCGCGGTCTATTTCGTGGCTATGGCCATGCTGCCGTGGGCGATTGGTGAACTGCTGGACTCGGGTATCGAGAACGGCCTCCCCACCGCGGTGATCCCGTGGGTCTTCGTGTCCACCGGGCTCATTGTGCTGGCCGGTGCCGCGATGCTTAACGAGCCGGTGGCGATCTCACTGTGGCTACACGGCACATGGGATCCGATCCGACGTCTGCTGCGGGTACTGTTTCCCCGCCGCTCGGATGTCTCGCGCAAGATGGCCTCGGGCGATATCGTCGCCGCGGTGACCACGGACGGCGACAAGATCGGTGCCGCCATCGCCTTCATGCCGGACGCCATCGGCTCGGCCATCGCCTTTGCGGTGGTGGCGGTGCTCATGCTCCAGGTATCTCTTCCTCTTGGCCTTTTTGTTCTCATTGGAATGCCGCTGCTTCTCTTTGGTATTTCGCGGATCATCAAGCCGCTGCAGGAGCGGATTTCCGCCCAGCGTGAGGAACAGGGGCAACTGACGAGTCTGGCGTCGGACGCCGTCGTCGGCCTGCGCGTGTTGCGTGGAGTCGGAGGCGAGGACGTCTACAACGAGAAGTACGTCATCCAGTCGGATCTCGTGCAGAGCGCGGGAATTAGGGCCGCGCGCCCGCGAGCGCTGCTCAACGCCATTCAGACGGCTGGCCCGGCCCTGTTCACCGCAATTGTGGTGGGCGGAGGCCTGTACCTGACGTACAACGGCGTGATGACTCCCGGCCAGCTGTTCTCGTTCTACGGCTACACCATCTTCCTCAGCATGCCGATTGGCGCGATTTCTCAGACCATTCAGATGGGCACCCGCGCGTGGGTGGGCGCCCGCAAGATCTCGCGTATCCTCAAGGCGGTTCCGATGGTAGGGGACGCTGCCGTGGACCCGAACCGTCCCGCAGTGGACTGGCCGCGCGCCACCCTGACCGACGGCGCCACCGGCGTGCGTATCGAACCCGGCCGGATTACCGCGTTGGTTGCAGCCTCTCCGCTGGAAACCTCCGGTATCGCCGCGCGTTTGACGAGGGTCGACGACGGCGACGCCACCTACGTTGACGGGGTGGACGTACGTTCGTACCCGCTTGATGAAGTACGTGAGCATGTGGTGCTCTCGGGTGCCGTGGCTGAGCTGTTCACCGGGACTCTGCGTTCCGGGCTGCTGGGTGCAGATGCTCCGGATATCGAGCCGCGTTCGGTCTACGAACAGGTGGTCGATATTCAGGCTCCCGGCGGTGAGACTCGCGCTCTCTTCGGCGAACCTGCGGGTGCTCACCCGCAGGACGAGTGGCTGGTTTCCGCGTTGCAGACGGCCGACGCCCATGACGTCCTCACCTCGGTGGATGATGGACTTTCTGGGCAGATTGCCGAGCGGGGACGTTCCCTCTCCGGCGGTCAGCGCCAGCGTGTGGCCCTTGCTCGGGCCATCGCCTTGGACCCGGACATCGCCGTGTTCATCGAGCCGACAAGTGCCGTTGATTCCCATACCGAGGCGCGCATTGCGCAGCGGTTGGCTCAGGCGCGCGCGGGAAAGACGACCGTCTTGGTGACGGCATCGCCCCTCGTGCTGGACAAATGCGATGAGGTGGTACTGGTATCTGGTGGTAAAGAAATCGCTCGCGGCGGGCACCGCGAGATGTTGAAGAACCACACGTATTACAACGTGGTGCATCGCGGGGTTGAGGACGATGATGCGGGTGTTGGCAATGCTGAGGGCGTTGGTGGTGCTGAGGGCGTTGGTGGTGCTGAGGGCGTTGGTGGTGCTGACGGTTTTGGAGTTGTTGACAGTGTTGGCGTTGTTGAGGTGAGAGGTACTGACACGAGCGGTAGTAAACCTACTGCTCAGGACGTCGTCGTGCCCCTGCGGGGACAGCCGACTTCCTCATCCTCAGTCGTGAGTACGAGTACTCATACTGGGGACAAGTCCGCAGCCAACTACCTGGAACTTGGTAACGAGGATAAGTCCTCGAACGCTCGTTCTGCGTCGTCGTCAGACTTTGTCGTCGCCCGTGAAGTTGAAGGAGGTGAGGCGAAGTGAAGCTCCCTATTGCTAGCGGACGAACAGTTGTCCGCAAATTGTCGGGGATTCTGCGGCAGTACAAGGGGCAGTTCATCCTCGTGATCATTCTGCAGCTGGCGGTGGCGCTTGTTGCCATCGTTACCCCGCAGATTATTGGTATGGCGATCGACGCCGTCATCGCCGGAACCGAAGCCAGCTACATTCGTAACCTGGTCATCGTCCTTTTCGTTGTGGTGGCGGCCCAGGCGGTGCTCGCCTACTTTGGCGAGTTCCGTGCCATGGTATTGGGCGAACGCGTGTTTACCACCCTGCGTAACGGTGTGGTGCACGGTGTCACCCATCTGCCGCTCTCCATTGTTGAGGCAGCAGGTACCGGCGATCTCTTGGGGCGCACGACGCACGACGTCGACCGTGTGGCCGGCTTTGTGCAGCGCGGCATCTCGCGCATCATCATCACCGCGTTAACCATCGTGGTGACGATGGTGGCGGCGTTCGTGGCGGATCCCTTAGTGGGATTTGTTGTGGTTCTTCCGCTGGTGCCGATGTTCTTCCTCATTCGCTGGATGATCCGTCGCGCTATGCCGTCCTACCTCGCCAGCTCGGCGCTCTACGCGGGTGGTTCGGGCGTGGTCTCGGAAACTGTGGAGCAACTGCGCACCGTTGATTCTCTGAGTCTGGGTGACAACCGGATTGGACGCATGGACACTCTCATCCGCGAACTATGGCGTAATGAGCGCTACACCGCGTGGATCCGGGCGCTGTTCCTCATGATGATGGTCGCCGTGGTGTACTCGCCAATCCTTCTCTCCGTGTTGTGGGGTGGCTGGCTCATGGGCCATGGGCTCACCACGCTGGGAGCGGTGGCCACGGTGGCATTGTACGCTCAGCAGCTACGCGGCCCGCTCAACGAGCTCGGCTGGTGGGTGGATGAAATCCAGTTCGCCTCCGTTTCCTTCTCCCGCATTTTTGGTGTGGAGGACCTTGTTGAGGAACTTGCGACTGAAGAAGAGGACCTAGAGGACGAGCACCCGCAGGGTGGGGCCCTCGATATCAGCGAGGTGCGCTTCTCTTACCGTGACGGCATGGAAGTGCTGCACGGGGTTGACCTGCAGGTCAACCCCGGAGAAACCCTGGCGATTGTTGGCCCTTCGGGTGCGGGCAAGTCCACGCTGGGACGGCTCGTTGCCGGGATCAATCCGCCGTCGTCGGGTGCCGTCAATATTGGCGGGGCTGCGGTGACGCGCATTCCGGAGAAGGAACGGCATGCCGTCGTTTCGCTCGTGACCCAGGAGCACCATGTGTTTGTGGGTTCGGTGACAGACAATCTGCGGTTGGCCCGCGAGGATGCCACCGAAGCACAGATGCGCGAGGCGCTGGAGGCCGTGGAAGCAGGCTGGGTGTTCGATCTGCCGGAAGGCATGGAGACAAAGGTCGGCTCGGGCGGCAAGCTGCTGAGTCCGGCTGAGGCGCAGCAGATTGCCCTGGCCCGCATCGTACTGCTCGACCCGGGTATGTTGGTACTGGACGAGGCCACATCTCTGCTGGACCCAACGGCTGCTCGTTCCCTGGAGCGGGCGCTGGCCCGTGTGTTAGAGGGACGCACGGTCATCTCCATCGCGCATCGGCTTTACACCGCGCATGATGCTGACCGCGTGGCCGTCATGATTGATGGCGACCTCGCGGAGCTCGGTACCCACGACGAACTCGTGGCCCGCGGGGGCGAGTACGCGAAGTTGTGGCAGACCTGGCAGCAGGATTGACGTGTTCTCCGAAGCGTCCGGTGGAGCCGGTTGGGCTGGTGGAGCTGGTGGGGTGCCGCCTGCCCGATACGCCCAAACGTGTGACCCGCACCCAAACGTGTGACCCGCACCCAAACGTGTGACGTTTTCGGATACATGTGACGGTTTTTCCGAGGGAAAATTCGGGCGGATTCGAGGGGTGGTTGCAACACTTTTTAGTGTTGTTGTTGGTTTGAT
>RRZU011462524.1_pt1 | contig 18628 bp, 14 predicted proteins | sample 2165561 | NCBI WGS metagenome assembly RRZU01 (sample SAMN10456909, study PRJNA506462) | wastewater metagenome | isolation source: wastewater sludge | place: USA: Moscow, Idaho | reverse complement strand
CCTTTTCAAAGGTCGTGGGTGTGGGCAAAGCCCACAAATACTTTCCGTTTATGCAATCTGACGATAGCCAAACAGCTCGCTGTTTGGCGGCTTGAACACAACGGCGTTAGACTTAAAAAGCGATAGCAATAAGAAAAGAAATTCGTTATTTCATTAAAAAATATAGGCTTTTTTAATGGCTGTCGCCTGTTTTAACAAACTTGGTTTTAGCACGCAAACAGCGTGGCTGTTTGCGCCTGATAAATTGTTATATCGGAAGATTTTTATGGGCGCTGCCCCAACCCGCAATTTTTGAAAAAATTGAGTAAACTTTTTTGTTTTTGGGAGGATAATTTAGCGTTAGCTAAATTTCAATGCCCGACCGACACTCCGTTAAACCACAATTTATGGTGTTTATCTTATGTTTAAAATATAACTCAACATAGATTTATTTCTTTATTAAAATTATCACATAAAATTCAAATTAAATTTTATATAAGTTCGTTGAAATTTTGTTTATAATATTATATAATAAATGTATTATAAATAAGGAATTGATTTTATGTTTAAAAAAATTAAAACTACGTTAGCTTGTTGTTCTGCACTTATGATGCTTTGCGCTGTACCTCTAAATGCAAATGCGGCGGAAGAAGTGAAAATTAACGATGCTGCTTCTGTTGCTGTGGGGGACACATTTACATATTCAATGTATATTGCTGATGCATCAAAAGATGTAATGGGTATGCAGGCATATGTTTTTTATGATACAGATTACCTTGAAATTGACACTGATTCTATTAATTTTGATAATTTGAACGGTGTGATTTATAATGGAAATCTTGACGGATATATGACTTTTAATTTCTCTGATATATCAAATTATGCAAGCTTTTCATCCCGTACACAGCTTGTATCTATGAATTTTAAGGTTAAAAAATCCGGAAATACTAATGTTACATATTTTATTAAAGAAATGTATGACAGCGATATGAATACTCTTACTGCATATACCATAACCTATGATATTAAGTCAGACGGAAAAACTGTTGTTTCAGAAAAAACACCGATTGTTGAAGAAGCGGAAAAATATATAAATACTTACCAGGGAAATTTTATTAATTATATAGACGGTAAAGGAAATGATAATACAGATGAAAAAACGGACCATAAAGCTGTAATCGGCGAAAAAACAACAATGATGCCGCAAAATAACCAAGGCAATACGCAATATGTTGATGTGCAGAAATCGGGTTCGGGTGCATCGGTTACAACGATTGTAATCGTTTGCGGCTTGCTGCTGATAGGCGGAGCAATCGGCGGAGTTATGTATTTCAGACATAAAGAAAATACGAAAAACGGTTTGAATACTGATAGTGACAATATTGACAACGATATGACTTAAAGTGACGAACAGTTTTGACTGTTTATTGCAAAATTAAAAATTGTTTAAAAATTGTTTAAAAATTGTAACTGATTTTTGGTTATTATTACACCCTATAATCGACCTGTTTTTTTGAAAAAGCCTTGATTTTTTGAGCAAATTATTATATAATTGTCATACCGAGTATATCGGAAACATATTTTTATAGGAGGAAATTTCTAATGTCCAAGAAAATCATTAGTCTTATGTTGGCTATGGCTCTTTCTGCTTCAATGGTAGCAGTTGCAGCAGTTAGCGTTTCAGCTGACACAGACAGCGATGGTAACTATGTTCCTTCAGAGGGAACTGAAACATATAGATATTATTTCTATATGCCACAGAGATGGGAAAATGAGTTCACAACAACAGCAGGTGCATACTGGTGGGAAGGTACAGATTTGTGCGAAACATGGCAGGATATGTATAAGCTTAAAGAAACTGAGAACGAAAACATTTTCAGTGTTGATGTTCCAACGGATGTTCCTAAGCTCATCTTCAACAACTATGTTGACGGCGGTGCAGACCCAGAGGCTCCTCAGTACACAAAGGGTGCTCAGACATCAGATGTTACATGTGTAGACGATGATGGTGAAGAGGCTTGGGGTTACTGGCCTAAAACTGATGAAGACGATCCTAGTAACGAGCTTTATCCGGAAGGTATCAGAAATTTTAATAACATGATTTATGTTATTGATGAAAACAGAATTGAAGAGAACCCACTCAACCAGAAGCTTACATGCCGTGGTCAGTGGTACTACTACTATGGTAACGGCGAATATGGTTACACACCTGTAAAGGGTGACGGCGCTGTTTACAACACAGAGTATATGTCATTTGAAAAGGCACTTAAGGATAAAGAGGACGGTGTTAAACCAACACCAACAGAGCCTGACTCAACTGTAGCTACAACAGAGGCAGTTGAAACAACAGCTTCAGAGGAAGCTACAACAGCTCCTGCTCCTGTTTCAAAGCCTGCTCTTACAGTTTACGCTACATCAAACGTATTCCCAGAGGCTAAGGCTGTGTATGATAACTCAACAAAGCAGGTTACAGTTACTTACTACCTTGGCACAGACAGAGATCTCGTAAACCTTGAGTGGTACTTAAAATTTGATAACACTGTTCTTGAGTATAACAACAAGTCAAACCTTGATGCTACTGGCAAGAAACTCGCCATTATGCCACAGATTCCAAGCGGCTTTGTTTTTAATACAAGCCTTCCGGGAAAAATCAATTCTAACGCTTCTGACCTTGGTCTTTACGCAATCGACTCTAAGAAGCCATTTATACAGGTTACATTTGATGTAATCGGTGAGCCTGAAAATGTTGAAACAACTATCGACCTTGACGTAAGAGTTCTTACAACAGGCGAGCTTGACCCCGACAAAATGCAGGTTGATGCTTCAACAATGAACTCGTTCGTAGTTGATTCTGAAATTAAGGATCCTTCAGTTCTTAAGGTTGCTAATACAACTCTTACAGAGTCAACATATGTAGCGCCAACAGTTCCTGAGACAACAAAGGCTCCTGAAACAACTAAGGCTCCTGAGACAACAAAGGCTACTGAAACAACAAAGGCTCCTGAAACAACAAAGGCTACTGAGACAACTAAGGCTTCTGAAACAACAATAGCTCCTGCAACTGAAGATGCTACATCATCGACAGGCGCAACAGTTAAGCCGGGCACAGCTGATACAGCTAATAACGGCAACAACACAACTAACAATGATAACGGCACAGTTAAGACAGGTGACGCTACACTCGCAGTTGTAATTCTTACTCTTCTTGTTTCTGCTACAGGCGTAATGTTCGTCATTCGCAAGAGAGAGATGCTCTAATCTTAATTAGTAATAATTTTGATTTCTTTGGGCTGACCTGACAGGTCAGCCCATTTTTGATATTATGATTAAGAATAAATTTCAGAAAAATTGTGTAAATTATGGTTTGTAAAATTTTTTAACAAATAATTATAAAAGTTTGGTCAACCTTTTCAAAGGTTGTGGGTGTGGGCAAAGCCCACAAATACTTTCCGCTTACACAATCTGACGATAGCCAAACAGCTCCCTGTTTGGCGGCTTGAACGCAACGGCGAATGCCCTTAAATGCGATAGCAACAAAAAAGCCATTCGATATATAATGAAAAGTTAATTATTTCTTTTATAAAATGCTGTCGCCTGTTTTTCAAACTATGTGCAAGCACGCAAACAGCGTGGCTGTTTGCGTTTGATAAATCGTTATATCGGAAGATTTTTATGGGCGCTGCCCAAATCCGCAATTTTTGAAAAAATTGAGTAAACTTTTTTGTCTTTGGGAGGATAATTTAGCGTTAGCTAAATTTCAATGCCCGACCGACACTCCGCCAAACCCAATTTATCAAGTTTAACCAAAATTTAGAACAGAAAAAATACCCTATAAACTCATTTTAATATGTCTGATATTTACTTAAATTTATAACTTGTATTTTGTGCATTGACAATGAATTTTACTTATAATTCCTATAAATAATAATTTTGAAAAAAATTAAAAAAATAGCGTATTTATGAAGAATTTATCGTAAATATCGGTTGACAAAGCGCAAATACTTTTGTATAATAATCAATAGCGTTTTAATATGCGTTTATGCGGTCAAGAGGTGCAATTATGCTTTTTGAACTTAAAAGTGTCTTTCAAAATGAAGGCGAAGAAAAAACAATCAGCTATAAGCTGGATATAAGCAATATTGACATTGACGGCGTTTTTCCATTCAAAACACCGCTTGATATTACCGCAACAGCAGGAAACAGGGCATCACTTGTTGACCTTACTTTGCTTGTCAGCTTTGACTATGTTCGCAGCTGCGACAGATGTGGAGAAGAATTTACAAGGAAGATGAAGTACAAGTTTACTCATAAGCTTGCCCGTACTCTTGAAACTGACGGCAACGACGACTATATTGAAACACCTGATTTTGTGCTCGACCTTGATGAAACGGTTATTTCTGATGTGCTGTTGTCGCTTCCGCAGAAAAACCTCTGTAAAGAAGATTGTAAAGGACTGTGCAGTCAGTGCGGTCATAATCTTAATGAGGGTGAATGTGATTGCGATAAAAAGCAGGTTGACCCAAGGCTCGAGATTCTTAAACAACTTATGGATTGATATATGTTATTGTAAGGAGGTCTTTGTAATGGCAGTACCAAAGAGAAAAACTTCACACGCAAGAAAGAGTTCAAGACGTTCAACAGTTTGGAAGCTCAACGCTCCAACACTTGTAATTTGCCCTAACTGCGGTGAGTACAAGGCAGCTCACAGAGCTTGCGGCAACTGCGGTATGTATAACGGCAGACAGGTAATCGTAAAAGCTAACGAGAACTAATTACGGTACAAACATTATGGGCGGCAGAATTCTGTACGCCCTTTTGTTTTGCTCTGATACCTTGAATTTTTCGTGATTTTTGTGTAAAATAAGTGTGAGGTGAGTTCGTGGCTGTAAATATATTTGGTGTGACTGCTAACAGTCACGCAGACAGAGCAAAAATTAAAAGCGGTGAAATTCTGCTTAGTATTAACGGAAATATAATCGAAGATGTCCTCGATTACCGTTTTTATCAGGTAAACAGAGATTTGACACTCGAGATTAAAGATAAAAACGGCGAAATCAGAACAGTGCGTATTGTGAAAAGTGAATACGAGGAAATCGGTCTTGAGTTTGAAACTTATCTGATGGACGAGCAAAAGAGTTGCCGTAATAAGTGTATTTTCTGTTTTATAGACCAATTGCCTAAAGGTATGCGTGAATCACTTTATTTTAAAGACGATGACAGCAGACTTTCATTTTTGTTTGGTAATTACATTACGCTCACAAACCTTACACAGCACGAAATTGACAGAATCATAAAAATGCACATCAGCCCGATAAATGTGTCGGTTCACACTACGAATCCACAACTGCGCTGTAAGATGATGCATAACCGTTTTGCAGGTGATGCGTTAAGACATCTTGAAAGTTTTGCAAAGGCAGGAATCAGTCTTAACTGTCAGATTGTTGCTTGCCCCGGTATAAATGACGGTGATGAACTTATCCGTACTTTTACCGATCTTGAAAAACTTGGAGTTAATATGACCGCTGTCGTGCCTGTAGGACTTACAAAATACCGTCAAGGATTATATCCGCTTACGGAATACAATCAAGAAACTGCCGCACAGACGCTTGATATAATCGAAAAATTCGGTGATGAATGTGTTAAAAAGTACGGCAGAAGAATTTTTTATGCCGGCGATGAATTTTATATAAAGGCTAACAGACCGATTCCCGATCCTGATTTTTATGAGGGCTTTCCCGCCGTAGAAGACGGTATTGGTATGATTGCCTGTCTTAAAGAAGAAATTGAGTTTGCTGTGGAGGACAGCGAGTACAATGATGCATTGAATTATAAGGTGACTATGGCATGCGGCGAGGCTGTTGCACCTTATTTGAGAGATATGATGAAGATTATTGCAACAAAATTTCCGAATATAGAGATAAATGTTGTTGCAATTAAAAATAACTTTTTTGGCGGAGGAGTTAATGTGTCGGGTTTGGTCACAGGCGGTGACTTGATTGACCAGCTGAAAGACAAAGACCTTGGCGACAAACTTTTTATTCCGTCATCTATGCTTAGATTTGAAAATGACATTTTCCTTGATGATGTTTCGGTTGAAGATGTTGAGCGTGAGCTTAATATTTCTCTTGGAATTGTAAATAACAACGGTGACGAACTTGTAAGAGAAGTTACCACGGTAAAGGAATGATAGAAGAATGAATAAACCTGTAATTGCGATTGTAGGCAGACCGAATGTCGGTAAATCTACACTTTTTAATAAACTTATCGGTCAAAGACTTTCAATAGTCGATGATACACCGGGTGTTACCCGTGACCGTATTTACGGCGAGGTTGAATGGCTCGGCAAAAAAGCGTTTATAATTGACACAGGCGGTATTGAACCGAAATCCGACGATATTATTTTGTCGCAGATGCGCAGACAGGCACAACTTGCCATTGATACCGCAAATGTAATTATCCTTGTTACGGACGGCAAAACAGGTATGGTTGCCACAGATATGGATATTGCGCAGATGCTTATGAAATCAAACAAGCCGATTGTGCTTTGTGTAAATAAATGTGACGGAATCGGAGAACCGACTCCTGAATTTTATGAATTCTATAATCTCGGACTCGGAGATCCTATTCAGGTTTCATCTGTTCACGGACACGGCACGGGCGATTTGCTTGACAATGTGTTTGAACACCTTGATTTTACAGAGGACAGCGAGGATGACGGCACAGTAATTAATGTGGCTGTTATAGGCAAGCCAAATGCAGGTAAATCATCGCTCATTAATAAAATTACAAACGAGGAGCGCTGTATAGTTTCTGACATTGCGGGTACTACAAGAGATACCATTGACACAATGATTGAAAATAAGTACGGTAAATTTAACTTTACCGATACAGCAGGACTTCGTCGTCAGAATAAAATTTATGATGATATTGAAAAGTACAGTATTATCAGAGCAAAGATGGCTATTGAACGCAGTGATGTATGCGTTATTATGATTGACGCAGAGGCAGGCGTTACCGAGCAGGATACAAAGGTAGCAGGACTTGCTCACGAGGCAGGCAAGGCTTGTATTCTTGCGGTAAATAAATGGGATGCAATTGAGAAAAACGACAAGACAATGCAGGAGTTCAGGAAAAAACTTGATACAGACTTTGCATTTATGTCTTATGCTCCTAAGGTATTTATTTCTGCAAAGACAGGTCAGCGTATTGACAGGTTGTTTGAATTTATTGTAAGCTGTGCGGAGCAGTCTGCAAGAAGAATTACAACAGGCATGCTCAATGAATTGCTTGCACAGGCTACAACAAGAGTTCAGCCGCCGTCGGATAAAGGCAAGAGATTAAAGATTTTTTATGTTACCCAGGCATCGGTTAAGCCGCCGACATTTATTTTCTTCTGTAATAACGCTCAATTATTCCACTTTTCTTATCAGCGCTATCTTGAAAACAGAATCAGAGAGGCATTCGGACTTGAGGGCACACCAATCAGAATTATTATCAGGGAGCGTGGCGAAAAGTAATGAATTTTTATTTATCGTTTTTAGCGTATAATTGTTGGAGAATTATAATTACTGCCGTTATAGCTTATCTTTTAGGCAGTGTGAATACAGCCGTTATAGTTACAAAGATTGTAACGGGCGGTAAGAAAGACATTCGTGAAATGGGCAGCGGTAATGCAGGATTTACAAATGTTCTGCGTTCCGTAGGAAAAGTGCCTGCAATTTTTACAATCGTATGTGACGCACTTAAGTGTGTGGTTGCGGTTATTATCGGCTGGTTGATTTTCTCGACTATTCCTGCAGACAGTCAGATTCTTTCAAATGAATTTGGCAACTGCGGCAAGTATATAGCCGGTATTTTTGCAATACTCGGACATTCGTATCCTGTTTATTTCCACTTTAAAGGCGGTAAAGGTGTTGTAACCGCTGCCGCTCTTATAGCAAGCGAGGATTGGAGAGTATTTATTGCGGTTATCGCAGCTTTCCTTATTGTTTTTGCTTGTTCAAAAATCATTTCGCTTTCGAGCATAACAGCGGCTGCACTTTACGGCCCATTTACATTCCTTGCAACATTCTTGTTTGATTATCCGAACGGATATTCTTTAGGCTATGTTATCTTGTCAACGGTTGCGGCATTGATTATCGGTATATTTGTTATTGTTAAGCATAAGGATAACATCAAAAGACTTATGCGTGGCGAAGAAAAGAAAATTACCGCAAAGAAAAAGACAAACGCTTGACGGACTTTTGCAAAAGTTGTAAAATAATGACGGATAATTTTATTGAAAGGTCGAATATTATGTCTGACTGTATTTTTTGTAAAATAGTTGACGGTTCTATTCCGTCTACAAAGGTTTATGAGGATGATAAAATCCTTGCATTCAAGGACTTAAATCCACAAGCACCTGTTCACACTCTTATTGTTCCGAAACAGCATATCTGCTGTGCTGATGAAATTACTGCCGATAACTGTGAGATAGTCGGTTACATATTCTCAAAAATTCCGGAGATTGCAAAATCACTTGGTCTTGAGAACGGCTATCGTATTGTTAATAACTGCGGTGAGGATGGCTGTCAGTCAGTAAAGCACTTGCACTTCCATTTACTCGGCGGCAAAAAACTTGCTGAAAATATGGCTTAAGAGGTGAGTACGATGGGTACATACAAAATTACTATTGCAGGTCACGAGCGTGAGCTTGAGCTTTTTCCTGTAAGTGATAAACTTGATATTGCAGCTTTTATTATGTTTGGCGATGTTGAAATTACCGAAGCATCTGCTAAAGAACTGTTAAAGATTTGCCCTGAACACGATGTTGTTGTTACGGCAGAGGCAAAAGGTATTCCTCTTTGCTATGAAATGGCAAGACAGGGCTGCAAAAATTATGTTGTTGCCCGTAAAGGCGTTAAGGTTTATATGAGAAACCCTATTGAAGTAAATGTTAAGTCAATCACAACCGAGAATGAGCAAAAGCTTTATCTTGGCGAGGGTGACGCAAACTTTATTAGGGGCAAAAGAGTTTTGATTGTTGATGATGTTGTTTCAACAGGTCAGAGCCTTGAGGCAATTGAAGAGCTTGTTACTAAGGCCGGCGGAAATATAGTAGGTAAAGCGGCTGTGCTTGCCGAAGGTGACGCAAGAGGCAGAAAAGATATTATTTATCTTGAGGAATTGCCGCTGTTTTTTAAATAAAACTGATAAATAAGGATTGAATTTTATGAAACGACCGTTTGCATTGATTGGTATTACTTATCTTTCTGTGCAAGCGGCGCTTTTTTATTTAGAGTCGGATTTAGCAGCGGCAATATTAACCGCTGTGTGTTTTATCGGAACGATTGTTTCGCTCTTTATACTTAAAAATAGAAATTTACGGCATACGGTGCTTGGCTTTTGTTTGACAGCAGCATTTGCAAGTACGATTTTCAGCGGATATAATATATTTGTTAAACAGCCGATTGTAGACAAATATTCCGAAAGAGAAATATATGTGACGGCAACTGTACTTGAGCAACCCACGGTGCAGTACGATACTTACAGATATTTAATTGAAACCGATAGTATAAACGGAAAAATCGAAAAACTGAAAATCTGTCTTTCAACAATTAATGAATTAAATGTTGAAGAATTTGACAGAATAAGCTGTGTTTTGCCATTAAAAGAATGTACTAAAAGTCAGATGATTGCTGACGGTGCGTTTTTACAGGCATCTGTTAATAAAAACTTTGCTTATATTGTAAAAAAGACCGATGACAAGCCTCTGTATTATCAAGCTGTAAAGATAAGAGAAAATTTTGCGGACAGTTTTGAACAAAATATGTCGCAGGATTGCGCATCACTGTGCAGAGCGGTTTTATTGGGAGAAAAAACCGCTTTATCGCAAGAAATTCAGAACGATTTTACCCGTTGCGGCGTAAGTTTTTTGATAGTTGTGTCGGGTATGCATCTTGCCATAATCAGCAGTTTTGTATTTTTGTGTATCAAGAAAATTATAAAAAACAGAGTTTTGCGTTCGATGATAATGCTTATGTGCGCATTTTCATTTATGGCGGTAACAGGATTTGCACCGTCTGTTGTAAGAGCGGGAGTAATGCTTGCCGTAGTGTATTCGGGAAAAATGTTTATGCGCAAAGGCGATTCGCTCAATTCGCTCGGAATTGCGGCTTTAATTCTCACCGTACCCAATCCTACAGCTGTTGCCGATGTGGGTATGCTTTTATCTTTTACCGCAACGCTTGGAATAATATTGTGGGCAAGAAAAATTTCAGTTTATATAATGGGCAAATTTGCAAAATTGAAAAGACTTAAAAAGCCCGTTGAATTTACAGTAAACTTATTTGCGGTTTCCGTTTCTGCCGCTGTATGGACAATGCCGATTTCAGTGTTGATGTTTGGTAAAGTATCGGTATTTTCAATCTTGCTTTCCGTTATACTTTCGCCTGCGGTAAGCGTACTTGTAGCTTGTGCGTTGCTTGCGGTGATTCTTTACGGCTTTGGAATTGTAAGTATTATTGCTTATCCGCTTACCTTTGTATGTGAGCAGTTAAGTAAGTATGTAATTTTTATTGTCGGCACATTTTCGGATATTCCGTTTTCTTCGGTAAACGCACGAAAACCGTATTTTTACATTTGGCTTGCTCTTATTGCGGTTATGGTGATTGTCGGATATTTTGTTAAAAACAAAGCAAACTATGCCGTTAAGAGCGCTGTTATTTCGCTGTGTGTTCTTGCACTTGGTTTTGCGGTTTACTCCGTAATTGATGTAAATACAACCGTCATTAATATTTACGCAACGGGAGGAAATACGGTTACGGTAAAGCGTGGAAAAAATTGCTCGGTTGTCAGCTGCGGCGGAGAAGCAGCAAATGTATATTATGCCGTGTCTGATATTATGGAAGATACGACTTTGCTTGATTTTTTGATTGTGCCTTCGGATTCGGACGGAAGTTTGCTTTATGCCGATATTTTCCAAACAAAATTTGACGAATCGGATGTTTTGATATATGATAGTAAAGGTGAGAATGAAGATAACGGTAATGTAAAATATTTTACTGTAAATAAAAGTTTTACGCTTAATTTAAATTCGGAAACCAAAGATGAAGCAGTAAGCACGGAAAGCGGTGTGTACCAGTATATCAGCACCGAAAGCACCACTGTTTTGTTACTTGACGGTAATTGCAAGGCAGAAGATATTTTAGAAAAACACAGAAAAGCAGATTACATAATTACCGATAAAGACGGAGATAATTTGCAAGATATTTGCGGTAAAAGAATTATTACGAATACCGACGATGCAAACGCAAAAGATTGCGAAGATATGATTTTTGTACGGGACAAAAATCTGCAGATTGTTATTGATTGACGGAGGAAATATGGCTGTACTAACAGATAAACAGATGGACAAGCATATAAAAGAAAGAAATTTTGCAAAGGTGTATTTGATTTACGGCGAAGAGCAAATGTATGTAAAAAAATATACCGATAAGCTTGTTACGGCTGTAGCAGGTAAGACACCGTCAGAGTTTAATTTTCATTCATTTGGTGACAGCATTAATTTTGACGAGCTTGCCGCCTCTGTACAAATAGTTCCGTTTATGAGTGAATTTAACTGTGTTCTCGTAAGCGATGCGGCTTTCGATGAATTTAATGCAAATGATAACGCAAGGTTTGCAGATATATACAAGGCAGTGCCTGACGGTTGCGTATTTATAGTTTCTTTGCCGTCTGTAAAACCTGTTAAAAATAAATCCGTTTTGCCTGCATTAAAAAAATATGCCGATAAAAACGGAATCGTTTGCGAGTTCAATACTCTTACTCAAAACGAGCTTGTTAAGTTTATTGCAAAATGGGCGAATGCAAACGGAAAATTCATTTCACAGGTAAATGCCACACAACTTATTTCGCTTTGCGGTCGTGACCTTAATATGCTGAAAAATGAGATAGATAAAATTTCCGCATATGCAAAGGGAGAGGAAATCTCTGACGAAGACATAGAAAAACTTGCGACGGTTACACTTGAATCAAAGATTTTTGCGCTTTCGGACGCTGTGCTTAACGGCAATGCACAAAAAGCCTTTAATACGCTTGACACCTTATTTTATCAGCAGGAAAAGACGGCGGATATGCTTTTTATTTTATCGCAGGCTTTTATAGACGCATACAGAATCAGAGTTGCTGATGAAAGCGGCGTACAAAAAACGGAGGTTGCGAGTAAGTTTAATTATAAAAACAGAGCGTTTGTACTTGATAATGCAAGAAGGGCAACAAAGCGAGTTTCTACGCAGGCTTTAAGAAAATCGCTTAGTTTGCTTTTGCAGGCGGAAACCGAATTTAAAAGTGTTTCGGTAAATGACAGAGTGTTCTTTGAAAAACTGATTGCACAGCTTTTGCTGACCGCTGAGAGGGGAAGAGTTTAATTGCTGAAAATAAAAGAGGCAATAATAGTTGAGGGCAGATATGACAAAATAAAATTGAAAAATCTTGTAGACACAACGATTATCGAAACAAACGGTTTCCGTGTGTTTTCGGATAAAGAAAAGCAAATGCTTATCCGCAAAATAGCACAGACGAGGGGAATACTTGTATTTACTGACAGCGATTCCGCAGGCTTTGTTATAAGAAATTTTTTGCGTGGTACGGTTGACAAAAGTAAGATAAAACATTGCTACATACCGCAGATAAACGGCAAGGAAAAGCGTAAGGCGCACGGTTCAAAAGAGGGCTTTCTTGGTGTTGAGGGAGTGAGCGATGATGTGATTATCAAGGCAATTCGCAAAAGCGGAGCTACAATAATCGGTGAAGATGAACAGGCAGACAGAGAAGAGGTAACAAAAGCCGACTTATACAGGCTCGGTCTTACCGGCAGGGAAAACTCCGAGAAATTAAGAAAAGCCTTGTTAAAGCACTTAGATATGCCGTCTTACCTTACTGCCAATGCTATGCTGTCGGCAATCAATTGCTTATATTCGCTTGATGAACTGAAAAATATAGTTAATGAATTGGAAATTTAATAATCAGAATTTAAATCACCGTTTTTGGACATAATAAAAACGGTGATTTTTTTGTTAAAGAGATTAAAATGTGATTGTATCCTGTTTTCAATCGGCGGAGTTGCTTATGCTTTGCTTGAAATACTGTGGCGCAGAAAAACTCATTGGACAATGGCGGTTACTGGCGGCAGTTGTTTTCTTACAATTTTCAGAATATATAAAAAATTCCCAAAACTGTGTTTACGCAGCAAATGCCTTATAGGCGGTGCCGTTATCACACTTATGGAGGGAATATGCGGATTTATAGTAAATGTAAAATTTAAACTTAATGTCTGGGATTACAGCAATTGTACGCTGAATTTTAAAGGACAGATTTGCCCGTTTTACAGTATGCTGTGGACGCTTTTGTGCATACCTATAAGCTGCATATGCAAATTGCTTTGTAAAAACAAAAAAATTATTTAGCAGTCACTTTAGCGTCATTATGAGTATTTATAATAAACCTGTAAAATAAATTTGGAGGAATTATTATGGAAATACTCAAAGTTGAAAATCTTGTAAAAACCTACGGAGAGGGAGATAATATTGTAAATGCGGTTGACAATATTTCTTTGTCTGTAAATAAGGGCGAATTTGTTGCTATAGTAGGCGCAAGCGGCAGCGGAAAATCAACGCTTTTGCATTTGCTCGGCGGTGTTGACAGACCGACAAGCGGCAAAATTTATATAGACGGAAACGAAATAAATAATATGAATAATGATAAACTTGCTATTTTCAGACGCAGGCAGATTGGAATTGTGTATCAGTTCTATAATCTTATTCCGATTCTTACGGTGGAAGAAAATATCTCTCTTCCGTGTGACCTTGACGGTAACAGACCCGACAAAGAGAGAATGGATTTGATTTTAAAGTCTTTCGGACTTTTTGAAAGAAGAAATCATCTGCCAAACGAGCTTTCGGGCGGTCAGCAACAGAGAACCTCGATTGCAAGAGCTTTAATAAATAATCCGGCTATTCTGCTTGCTGACGAGCCGACAGGTAACCTTGATTCAAAATCCACAGAAGAAATTATGAGTATTTTGAAAATGTCTAACCGTGACTTTAATCAGACAATAATTATGATTACGCACAATCTTGAAATTGCAAAGGAAGCCGACAGAATTATTACAATTCAGGACGGCAAAATTTTAAGGGAGGCGTAAGGCTTGAAGATACTGAATAAACTTACTGTTAAAAATTTAAAGTTGAATAAAAGCCGTACGATTGTTACGATTATCGGTATTATGCTTTCGTGCGCTTTGATTATGGTTGTTGCCGGTATGGCGGCAAGCGCACAACAGACAATGGTAAACTTACAAATTAATATTACGGGTAATTATGATTTATTTGTAAAAGGAGCAAACAAAAAAATTATTGACAATGCGCAGGCAAACAGAAATGTAAAGGACATTTATATAAAACAAAATCTCGGTTGCGCATATCTGCCGCAGGCGAAATTTGACACAAAACCGTACATAAATGTGGTTGCATTTAACGAAAAATCATTTACAGACTGCTTTAATGTTACACTTAAAGAGGGCAGACTTCCGCAAAACGGAAACGAACTTGTGCTTTCGCAGAGTGTAATTGAGAACAGCAGAGCGGAATTTAAAATAGGCGATACAATTACACTTGACTTGGGCAAAAGAGTTTATGTATCGGGTGCGGAAATACCGTTAAACGATACCGAATATTTTATTGACGAAAATGGTTTGGAAAAACTTGTCGATACTCATAAAAAGACTTACACTGTTGTAGGTGTGTTTAATAAGGTTTCTTCATCATATTTTGCGGCAGACAGCAATTCTGCGAGCAGTTCCGCTTTCACTTTAGCTGAAGAAAATGCCGATATAAATGATTTGTTTATAAGTTTTACATCAGACGGTGAAAAAGATTATATTACAACGAGCGGTGAGATTTTAAATTTAACGGGTGACGATTTTGAGAGTTTAAAAAATAATTTTGAAGTTTATCTTGAAAACGGTGATTTTGATGAGGCGGATATAAACAAAGATTTGCTGAGATACAAAGGTTTTGCGCTAAGTGACGAGTATATGAGAATGCTTTTATCATTAGCTGTAATAATTATTGTAATTATTGCAATTTCAAGTATTTTTGTTATCCGCAACAGCTTTGCAATTTCAATTACCGAAAAAACAAAGTTGTACGGTATGCTTGCTTCAATCGGTGCTACATCAAAGCAGATAAGGCATAATGTGCTTTTTGAGGGCTTTGTGCTTGGCATAATCGGTATTCCGGCAGGCATTTTGCTTGGCGTAGGTGTAATTGCGCTGCTTGTGGTAATTTTGAACGCATTGCTCGAAAATATGCTGAACGGAATCTCATTTGTTTATGCTGTTCCATGGTGGGTAGCGGTTATTTCTGCTGTAATGTCAGCGGTTATTATTCTGTTTTCTACGCTTTCATCGGCTTTCAGAGCCTCAAGAATTGCTCCGATTACCGCAATCAGAGGCAACAACGACATTAAGATTAATAAAAAGAAAAGCTATAAATCACCGAAATTTATTAAAAAGCTGTTTGGTGTGGGCGGAGAAATTGCCTATAAAAACCTTAAACGCAGTAAAAAGAAGTACCGCACTACTGTAATTTCTATTATTATAACAGTTGCAATGTTTATTTCAATTTCCACCTTTATTGAGTACGGATTAAAAATTGCAGGTGATCACTTTAAGGATATTTCTTACAATATTACTGTACATGCAAACGATAAGCTGTCATATGATGAATACGAAAATGTTTACAAAAGAATCATTGCTGATACGGATATAAATTCAAGCATAAAAGCCTGTGAAAATTATTATGGCAATATAGTGGGGCTTACCGATTATTATACGGAGGATGCCAAAGCGGCAGAGTTATCGGGCGGCGATTTAGCGTATGTGTTTGGTGTGGATAATAAGAGCTTTAAGGAGTATGTAACCGCACTTGGATATAATTATGATGATGTCAAGGATAAAGCACTTATTACGAATGATTTTAAATACTACAATTCGGATAATATTCTTATCAAGGGTAAGGAATTTGACTTGCCTATGAACACTGTTGTAAAGTTGTATCCTAACGGAACCCCGTCATATACTGAGGATGATATTAAAGAAATTCAGAAAACAGATCCTGATTTTGTATATAATCCGGATGATTATAAGTCTGTTGACCTTGTTATATATGATACAATTAATAAGGAAGTGCCGGGGTCTATAGTTTCAAGTATTATGAGTACCCTAAATGAGGGAAGTGTGCTTGTAAGTGAGGATTATTTTAAAAAGCTGTTTGCCGAGGATAATGACCATACAACAGGAGTCATTGTTATTGATTCGGCTGACCCTGTAAATACGGTAGAATATATAAATAATCTTGATATAGAAAATCTTGATGTTTTTAATATTAACGAGAAAAAAGAACAGATGAATGCCATTGTGCTTATTATTGCAATCTTTGCTTACGGTTTTATTATTGTAATTTCACTTATCGGTATAACAAATGTATTTAACACAATCAATACCAATATGCGTTTGCGCAGTAAGGAATTTGCGATGCTCAAGTCTATCGGTATGACAAAGAAAGAATTTAACAGAATGATAAGACTTGAAAGTTTGTTCTACGGTTTAAAATCCTTGCTTATCGGTGTTCCGCTCGGATTGCTCGGAGGTTATGCTATATTTAAGGCTACGGGAAATACCATTATGCTTAACTATTCATTCCCGACTATGGCTGTACTCATAAGCATAGTGTTCGTATTCTTTGTTGTATGGCTTATTATGAAAATTTCTATCAGCAAAGTGAATAAACAGAATATAATTGAAACCATACGCAACGATAATATTTGACATATCGGCTTACAGGGTGATATAATCACAAAAGAAGGGAAGTGTTAGTATGAAGATACTGCTTGTTGAGGATAACAAAAGCATAATAAAAGGACTTGAGTATGCATTTGCACAGAACGGCTACAGTTGTGAATACTGTCTTAGTTTAGACGAGGCTGTACGAAAAGCACCTTTTAATTATGATGCAGCAGTGCTTGATATAATGCTTCCCGACGGAAACGGCTTTGATTTGTTTAAAAAAATTCGCAGATATTCCGATTTGCCTGTAATTTTTCTTACCGCTGTTGATGATGAAGACAGTGTAGTAAACGGACTTGAACTTGGTGCGGACGATTACATAACAAAGCCTTTTTCTACAAGAGAACTTATTGCACGCATAAAGCGAGTGGCGAATAAAAACAGTAAAAAGAACATAATTACAGTATCGGGCGTTACGCTTGATTTGGATAAATCGGCGGTGTTTGAAAACGGAAAACAGCTTGAACTTACCGCACTTGAATATAAATTATTGTCGCTGTTAATGCAAAATGCAGGTAAAGTGGTAACACGAGAACTGATATTTGAAAAAATATGGGATGTATCTGGAAACTTTGTAAATGACAATACTCTTACTGTGTACATAAAAAGAGTACGCAAAAAACTTGATGCGGATATAATAAAAACGGTAAAGGGAATGGGGTATCAGGTTGCGGAGGTCAGCGAATGAAAAATGCTCAAAAGTTTGTATGTGCGGGTCTTGCGGTAACAATTGTATTTTGTGTAATATCAGCTGTTTTTACTTTTATCGGTCTTGAGAATATAAGAAAAACAAGTAACGATACCATAAATCAGCTTGTAAATATACTGCTTGAAAAATACCCTGATGTCAGCGAAAAAGAAGTAGCCGAAATACTTAATAATAAAACCGAATATACGGAGAATTCGGAATTTTTAAATAAGTACGGAATTTACCCCGAAAAGGATTGGGTTTCGTACAACAATCAAGGCTCATACAAATATGTGATTCTTTCGGTATCTGTTTGTATAGCGTTTGGACTTGCTTTTGCGGTTCTGTTTTTAGGGTATTTAAAAATTCAAAAGAAACAGACTATGGATATTGCAAAGCGGATTGAGCGTATAAATCTGGGTGATTATTCATTACAGATTGACCGAAACAGTGAAGATGAACTCTCACTGCTTGACAATCAAATTTACCGAACTGCCGTAAAATTCAGAGAGCAGGCAGAAAATTCTAATAAAGACAAAGAGAATTTACAAAAATCGCTTTCCGATATTTCACATCAGCTTAAAACTCCGCTTACATCAATAATTGTAATGGTTGATAATATTCTTGACGATGACGATATGCCGCTTGAAATAAGGCGTGAATTTTTAAATGATATTAAGCACAACACGAATACTATTTCTTTTTTGGTGCAAAGTCTTCTTAAGTTATCAAAACTTGACGCAGAGGCGGTTAAATTCAGATATGAGCAGGTTGAGGTGAAAAGCATTGTTGATGAGTGTATTAAAAATACCGCTGTAATGGCTGAAATTTTGGGTGTAAGACTTGAAACCGACTGCAATGACATAATTCTTAACTGCGATAAAAAATGGCTTTGCGAGGCTGTTACGAATATAATTAAGAACTGCATTGAACATTCACAGAACGGAAATATAAAAATAACCGCTGACCAAAATAAACTTTATACAAAAATCAGTATAAAGGATAACGGCAGCGGTATAGATAAAGAAGATTTGCCGCACATATTTGAGAGATTTTATAAGGGCAAAAATTCAAGT
>RRZU010504586.1_pt1 | contig 18629 bp, 17 predicted proteins | sample 2165561 | NCBI WGS metagenome assembly RRZU01 (sample SAMN10456909, study PRJNA506462) | wastewater metagenome | isolation source: wastewater sludge | place: USA: Moscow, Idaho | reverse complement strand
TCACCTTCAGATGATAAGGGGATGACGAAAATATTTTAAAATAATATGGTTAGTCAAGTATGTAGGTCCCTATTTTTTTTTTTTTTTCCTGCGCGGAGCATTGGTTTCCTGTGGCTGGAAGGGGTATGTTTGCCGGGAAACGCCGGATGATGCGGGAAAGAAATGCGAAGGTGGTCGGATTATTGATGGTTTGTTTTTTCAGTTTATTGATGAAGAACGGATTTGATTTATTTTTACTGGTGAGGTCAACGTGTTTTTCCCGCGCTCTGTCATTCTGATTCCGCTTGACTTGCGTCCGGATAAAGAGTACCTATCGGTACATTTTTGAAGCATGCTTCATTGTTTTATGGCCGACCCTTTTACGATTTCGTTTTTGATGAAAATGATTACGGACCGCGTGGATATGATGCTTACGCGCGGCTTGACTCTGGAGCGTGTTACGGCCTCCCAGGGCCGGGTGCTGGCTTACCTGATGTCCCGTGACGGAGAAAACGTCTCCCAGAGGGACATAGAGCGGCATTTGGGTGTCTCCCATACCACGGCCAAGGGAATTGTCCAGAGGCTGGAACAGAAGGGCTGGGTAACCACGGCTTTTGACAGTGAAGACGGACGGCTGAAGAATGTGTACCTGACGGATATGAGCCGGGGCGTTCATGAGGCCATTTGCCAGCAGATAGGAGTGATTGAAAATACGCTGCTGGACGGGGTGCCGGAGGAAAGCCGCAGCATGCTGAGGGATCTGCTCCGGCGCATGTACGACAATCTCAAATAATAAAAGCCCGTGCTTTTTTCCGGGGAACGGGTTTGGAAAAATATGAAGCATGCTTCAATAATATTGTTAACCAACAACATGAAAGCACACTATATACTGATAGCGGCCCTGTGCGGGCTGACAGGGTGCCGGGAAGACAACGGCGCCGCGGATGCTGCAAACCGGAGGGAAATGCCTCCGCTCAAGGTTTCCGTGATGAATATGGAGCAGAGAACGGTGGAGTTGAAATCTTCCTGGTTCGGCCATTTGCGCGGGGTGGAGCAGGCGGACATCAGGCCGCAAGTTTCCGGAACGCTGATACGCCAGGTTTACTGGGACGGCTCCATTTGCGACAAGGGAGAACTGCTTTTTGAAATTGACCCGGCTACCTATCAGGCCGCCGTGGACAGGGAGGCGGCCAACCTGGCTACGGCACGCGCCGTCAAACTTCAGGCGGAAGCTTCTCTGAACAGGGTGCAGAAGGATTTGGACCGCTATGACAAACTGATCAGGACGGGGGCTATTTCCGTCAAGAACCTGACGGACGCGCAACAGAACCTTAAGGAGATGCAGGCCGCTCTGGAACAGGCGGAAGCGGGCATCAAGCAGGCGGAAGCCTCCCTGGAAAACGCCCGGATCAATCTGGACCGCACCAAAGTACGCGCGCCGTTCCGGGGACTGGCTTCCAAGGCGACGGCCAGCGTGGGGGAACTGATTTCCGCCAGCGGCTCGCCGCTCACTACCATGTCTTCCATCGACCCCATCCGGGTGGATTTTTCCGTGACGGGAAAACAGGTTCTCAGCCGTCTGATGGATGGAACCGTGAATGTGAAAACCGGGCGCATGGGAGACATGCCGGATTTTGAATTGATTCTGGAAGACGGCTCCGTCTTTGAAAAGAAGGGGAAGGTGGTTTCCGTGGACAGCGAGGTGAGCCGTTCGACGGGCACCGTCAATTTCATCGGCCATATTCCCAATCCGGATCTGAAACTGCGTTCCGGAATGGCGGTGCGCGTGCGCGCCGTGACGGGTACGGAGAAGGATGCCTTGCTGGTTCCCGCCCGCGCCCTGCTTTCTTCCATGAACCACCGCAACATCATGGTGGTGGCTCCGGACGGGACGCCGCGCCGCATTGACGTGCAGCCGGGGGAAACCGTAGTCCTTGACATGCCTGACGGCAAGGGCGGCACGGCCCCCATGCTGATGCAGATAGTGACGGGAACGGTCAAGCCCATTCCGGAATCTCTGAAGGAAATAGGATACGGAAAGCCGGCGGATGCTCCCGTCATCGTGGAAGGCGGAATGATGGCCGCCCAGTATTCCAAGGCGAACAGCCTGATGCGGGAACATGGAGCCACGGAAGGGTTCGGGACGGTTGTCCCCGTTCCCTTCATCTATACCGCCCCTGTTTCCACCACTCCTTCCGTAACTGCCAAATAAGCCATGAGTGCGTTTTTCATCAAGCATCCCGCAATCGCAGCCGTGATTGCCATTGTGACCACGCTGCTGGGGCTGGTCTGCATGTTCAACCTGCCTATTTCCCAGTATCCGGAAATCACGCCGCGCACCATCCAGCTTCAGGCCATGTTTCCGGGGGCCAGCGCGCAGGCGGTGGCGGATTCCGTGGGCACTCCCCTGGAACGCCAGATTTCCGGCGTGCAGGGCATGGACTACATGACGTCCGTTTCCTCCAACAACGGCGTGTATAACCTTTCCGTCATTTTTGAACCGGGTTCCGATACGGATATTGACCAGGTGCTGACCAATATGCGCTATGGGCAGGCCTCCTCCCAGCTTCCGCAGGAAGTTCAGAGCACGGGCGTGACCATCAAGCAGCAGCCGGGGCTTCCGCTGATGATTTATTCCCTGACATCCCCGGACGGCAGTTATAATTCCGTGGATTTGGCGAACTATGCCCAGGTGAAGCTGGTGGATGAACTCAAGCGCGTGGAGGGCGTGGGGGAAGTTCAGGTGTACGGCGCGGGGCGTTATGCCATCCGCATCTGGCTGGATACGTCCAAAATGACCCATTACGGCGTTTCCGTCAATGAAGTGCGGGGCGCCATCTCCGCCCAGAACACCACCAACCCCGGCGGCAAGATCGGGGCGGACCCCGTGCCGGACGGCCAGGAGCAGACCATTACCGTGCGCACTCAGGGGCGTCTTTCGGAGCCCCATGAATTTGAAGACATCATCATTCGCCAGAATGGGGATGAAATCCTGTACCTGAAAGATATTGCCAAGGTGGAACTGGGAGCTGAAGACTATTCCGCCACCGGCCGCCTGAACGGAGAAGTTTCTGCAGCTATCGTTATCTTCCAGTCTCCGGGTTCCAACGCCATCGCTACGGCGGACCGCGTGGAAAAACTGCTGGAAGCCAAGGCTCCGCTGATGCCGGAAGGAATTACCGGGCGCGTTTCCCTGGATACGACTACGGCGGTGCGCTATTCCATTGATGAAATCAAGCACACGTTCATGGAAGCCGTCATCCTGGTGGCCCTGGTCGTGTATGTTTTCCTTCAAAACTGGCGCGCCACCCTCATTCCACTCATCGCCGTTCCGGTTTCCCTTATTTCCACGTTCTGCCTCTTTCCCGTCCTGGGGTTTTCTCTGAACACCATTTCCCTTCTTGGCATGGTGCTGGCCATCGGCCTGGTTGTGGATGACGCCATTGTGGTGGTGGAAGCCGTGCAGGAGCACATAGACAAGGGGCTCAATCCGCGCATGGCTTCCTTCGCCGCCATGCAGGAGGTATCCGGCCCCGTCATCGCCATTGCCCTGGTGCTGGCGGCGGTGTTCCTGCCTTCCCTGCTGCTGGAGGGCATCACGGGAACGCTGTTCAAGCAGTTCGCCGTGACCATCGCCATTTCCATGCTCATTTCCGCCTTTAATGCGCTGACGCTTTCCCCTGCCTTGTGCGCCCTGTTGCTGAAACCCCGGAATGCGGGCAGGAAGAGCCTCTTTTCCCCATTTCACCGTTTGTTCAACTGGTGTTACGGACGTGTCTCCAACGGCTATACCCGCATGTGCGGAAGCCTGGCCCGCAAGCTGGCGATTTCCATCCCCCTCCTGTTGTTATTCTGGGGGGCGGTGGCTCCTGTGGCGGAGCGCGTTCCCGGCGGCTTTCTTCCGGATGAAGACCAGGGCTTTCTGCTGGCCTGCCTGATCCTGAAGCCGAATACCTCCCTGCAGGTTGCCTATGAACAGGACAAAAAATTTGAGGCGGCCCTCCAGGATCCCGCCGTGAAGAACCTTACTACCGTGGTGGGGCTCAACATCCTCAACAGCGTGCAGACTCCCGGCGCCTGCATTGCCTACATTGAGCTCAAGGACTGGAGCGAACGGCCGGAAACCTCCGCGGAGCTGGCCGGAAAGCTTCAGGGAAAGCTGGCCCAGGCCGGCCTGGACGGCATGGCGATGGTGCTGGAACCTCCCGCCATCCCCGGCGTGGGAACCGCCAACGGGGTTACGATGGTACTGGAGGATCTGGAAGGGCAGGGCGTAGCTTATCTGCATGAACAGGTGCAACGGTTCCAGGAAGCGGCTTCCCGGCGTCCGGAAATAGCCTTGTGCATAGACATGATGATGGCGGACATGCCGCAGAAGTACGTGAACCTGGACAAGGAAAAATGCAAATTCCACAAGGTGGATATTGACGCGGCCAACGGAATTCTGGCCTCCTACAACGGTTCCTCCTTCATCAATTACTTCAATGCCTTCGGCCAGCAGTGGCAGGTGTATATCCAGGCGCAGGGCGAAGACCGCGCCAGCCTGGAGAAGATGGACGGCTTCTTTGTCACGAACGCGGACGGAGCCCGCGTGCCTCTCTCCGCCCTGGTGAACATCAGAGAGATAGAGGATACGGAATTCGTGATGCACCATAACATCTACAACGCCGCCAAATTGAACGTGATGCCCCGGCCCGGCCACTCCACCCAGCAGGTGATGGATGCGCTGAAGGAAGTGTTCCATCAGACGATGGATCCTACGAAGGTTGGCTTCGACTACCAGGACATGAGCTTCCAGGAAAATAAGGTGCGCAACAGTATTGGGCTGGGGGCCATCTTCACCATGTCCGCCGTTTTCGCCTTCCTTATCCTGGTGGCGCTTTATGAGAAATGGTCTCTTCCCCTGGCGGTTTTCCTCACGGTTCCCATTGCCGTGCTGGGGGCCTATGCCGGGTTGTTCTGGCAGGGCATGGAGCTGACGCTCTACGCGCAGATCGGTCTGGTGATGCTGGTGGGTCTGGCGGCCAAGAACGCCATCCTCATCGTGGAATTCGCCAATCTGGAGATGCAGCGCGGCAAGGGCCTGATGGAGGCTACGCTGGCTGCCGCGCGTCTGCGCCTGCGTCCCATTCTGATGACTTCTCTGGCATTCGTTCTGGGATGCATCCCCCTGATGCTTTCCTCCGGTTCCGGAGCTCTGGCGCGCAACGCTATCGGTACGGTGGTGGTGATTGGCATGGGGGTGGCTACACTGGTGGGCGCTTTTCTGATTCCATGTTCTTATGTGTTCATCATGAGATTATTCCGTATTAAATTCTCCCTGAATGATCTGAAGGAGGATCCGGATGAAGTGGGAGCCAGGAAATACCTGGCCGCCCATACGAAAGACTGATGTTTTACAGATTGTCCTGTTCCGGCGCTGACCATCCAGGGCAGCGCCGGAGCTTGCTTTCGGAGCCGGAGGGGAGTATTTTCCTGTCCGGACGCCGGGAGTAACGCCGGGTCATTTTAAGGGAATGAATGAGTACCGGCAGATAACTGAAGCTTTTCAGGAAAATTTCCGTAACTACGGAGAATTGGGCGCCTCCGTTTCTGTCTGGAAGGAGGGAAGGGAAATCGTTTCCCTGCATTCCGGGTTTGCCGCAGCGGATAAAACGCGTCCATGGACGGAACATTCGCTGGTGCCCGTTTACTCCGCCACCAAGGGAGCCGCATCCGCCGCCCTTCTGCTGGCCCTGCACCAGCAGGGAGCCTCGCCGCAGATGAGCATGGGGGAACTGTGGCCTGAATTCCCGCTGCCCTATGCATCCATCGCGCAGATGATGTCCCATCAATGCGGTTTGGCGGCTTTTTCCCGGACGGCAAGCGTGTTTGACCATGAGGATTGCGTGCGCGCCCTGGAGGAAACCGTTCCGGCGTGGCAGCCGCCGGAACACGGCTACCATCCGCATACTTACGGAGTGATGCTTGATGAACTCATGCTGCGGCTGACCGGGGAACGCCTGTGGCGCTACTGGGAGGAATACATCCGCAAACCGTTGAATCTGGATTTTTACATCGGGTTGCCGGAATCCGAATGGAACCGCGTGGCGACGCTGTATCCCGGCAAGATGGACATGTCCAACATGGGTACGCCGTTTTATCTGGAATACATGAACAAGGGCACGCCCGTAAACCGTGCGTTCAATACTCTGATAGGGCTGAACAGTGTGCGGCAGATGAACACGCCGGAAGCGTGGGTGTCCGGAGTTCCGGCCTTTGGCGGCGTGGCTTCCGCCCGCGGCATGGCGCAGTTCTACCAGGCCTGCCTAGGGCTGGATGAACTCCGGGTATTCCCGTCCGACGTGCGCGGCTGGATGCGGAACGTCGTCATTGACGGGCCGGACCTGACGCTGAAAACGCCCACCGCCTTTTCCTGCGGCTTCATGCACGATCCCGCAGACCCCGCCACGGGCCGCAAGCTGCGCCATCTGTTCGGCTCCGGCGGCTTCGGTCATGCCGGGGCGGGCGGTTCCCATGCCTTTGCGGATCCAGCCCACGGCCTTTCCTTCGGCTACGCGATGAACCGCATGGACTTGAACGTGCTGCCCGGCGTGAAGACCCGAAACCTTATCAGCGCAGTCATGAAAGAAGTGGCTGGAGAGTGTTCTTAACCTGAGACCTGGCTATCTGTTCAATCCCATCGGAAGTTTCCGGATAGTTTATTCGTTCCTATTCTTGCGGCCTTTTTTAATCTGAACGTGGGGGGTACAAAGAATGATTCTTCAGTCATTCCCTTGCTGCCCTGTCCCCTGTTGAAAAATCAGGGTTCCGTTTGCCGGGGATGCTGAACCCGGCCTTTGGAGTCAGCTGCTGGTTACCACCCTCCGCCCAGGGCGCGCGCGAGCTGCACCACGGCCTTGCGGATGTTCTGCTTCATGGTGACCAGGGATTCCTCCGAGCTGAGCCAGGAACGCTGGGCGGTGATCACGTTCAGGAAGTCCGTCTCGCCGTTGATGTACAGGGTGCGGGAGAGCTGGAACGCTTCTCTGTTGGCGTTGTTTTCCTTGTGCAGGTATTGCATCTGGGAGGTATAGCTGCCATAGGCGATCAGGGCGTCCTCCACCTCGGAGACGGCGGTAATGAGCGTTTTGCGGTAAGTTTCCGCAGCTTGTTCCGCTGCGGCTTTCTGGGCGCGTACCGTGGCTCTCAGGGCTCCGCCCCGGAACAGGGGCTGGAGCAGGTTCCCTCCCAGGGACCACGCGTTGTTGTTTTCCCTGAAGAGCTGGCCGAAATCTCCGCCGCGGCTGGAAAGGGAGCCCGTCAGGCTGAAGCGCGGGTACAGATCCGCTACGGCTACGCCCACGTTGGCCACGGCCGCGTGCAGGTCCGCCTCAGCGGCGATAACGTCGGGCCTGCGCCGCAGGAGTTCGGAGGGGAGGCCTACCGGAACGGTGGGCGTTTTCTCAAAGACGGAAGCTTTGGGCAGCGTCAGTTCTACACGGGAATTATATGTTCCCAGCAGCACGGCGAGCTGGTTTTTAGAGGAGGCCACCTGTGCTTCCAGTTGCGGGATGCGGCTTTCCGTGGAGGCGACGGTGGAGGTGGCTTGCTCCACATCCAGACGGGGGGCGAATTCCGTTTTGTAGCGTTTTTCCGCAATGGTGAGGGTGCTGCGTTGGATTTCCAGTTGTTCCCTGGCGATGCGGAGCTGTTCGCAGGCGGTAATCCAGTCAAAGTAGGCCGTGGCGACGTCCGCCAGCAGGGCTGTGCGCACGGCCCCTGCGGAAGCTTCTGTGGACATGAGGGAGGCGCGGGAGGCCTCAATGGAACGCCGGTTGCCGCCAAAGAGGTCCAGCTCCCAGGAGGTGGACGCTCCCAGGGAGAAGTTCTGGGAAGTGGAGCTGCGAAAACCTCTGTCCGGGGACAGGCTCCACCCGGCGCTGGCGTCTGCGGAGGGAAGCAGGGATGCCTGGGAGACGCGGAGTTTTTCCCTGGCCTCCCGGATGCGGAGCAAAGCCACCTTCATGTCCGGATTGTTGTTGAGGGAGGTGGAGACCAGGCGGTTGAGTTGGGGGTCTCCAAAGATATTCCACCAGGAACGCAAATCTTTGTCCGAACTGTGGGGGGGCCTGTTCGCCTCCCACGTGGCGGGGAGGTCATTGGTCGGCGTCCGGAAATCCGGGCCTACCATGCAGGAGCCAAGGAAACAGGCGGCCAGAAGGGGGAGATGTTTGAACGTGGATGACATGGAAAAATAAAAAGTAAGGTGTTATTCGTGGCGAAGGGCATCAATGGGGTCCATCTTGGACGCCTTCCAGGAGGGGTACCATCCGAAGGCCAGGCCGATGAATACGGAGACGCCTACAGCCAGAGCCATGGCTTCCGGGGAGGAGGCTGTGGCCCAGTTCATGGTGCGGCTGACGATGATGGAGATCGCCTTGCCGAGCATGATGCCCAGCGCGCCGCCCACCACGCAGAGCAGCACCGCTTCCAGCAGGAACTGGCGCATAATATCCTGCGGACGGGCGCCCACCGCCATGCGCAGGCCAATTTCCTTGGTTCGTTCCGCGACGGAAACGAGCATGATATTCATGATGCCGACGCCGCCGACGACCAGAGAGATCATGGCCACGATCATCAGCAGATTGGTCATCACTTCCGTGGTGCTGCTCATGGCGCGGGACATTTCCGCCATGTCCCATACCCGGAAATCGTCCAGCTGGCCGTCCTTGAGGTTGTGTTTGGCACGGATCACTTCCGTAATCTGGTCAATGGCCTCGGAGGAGCGTTCCGGGTCTGAAATCTGAGCCATGATGGAATCAATATTGTTGAAGCGCCGCGGATGGGGAGCGTCCGTATAGGGCTGGTCCGTAGTTTCCGTGTAGTAATCCACGGAACTGGCAGTGTATTTATCTGCCCGGTTGAAGGTGGTGGTGCTGTTGCCGGTGGAAGTGGTGGTGGAACCGCCGCCCAGGCCCTGGAGGCGGTAGCGGATGCTTGTCCACGGGAGGATGATGGAGTCGTCCTGGTCGCGTCCCATCATGTTGGCCCCTTTTTTCTGAAGGATGCCGATGACTTTGAACATGACATTCTTGATGCGGATATCCTTGCCCAGCGGGTCTTCGTCCCCGAAGAGTTCCTTGGCCACCGTCTGGCCGATGACGCACACGCGCCTGGCCTGTTCCATATCTTCCTCGGAGAAGGGCTGGCCTCGCGCCATGTCATACCAGCTTTTGATTTTCAGGTATTCCACGGAACCTCCCTCTACAGTTTCCGGGCTCCAGTTCTTGTTGCCGTAAATGACCTGGCCGCTGGCGCGCACCACGGGGGTAGCCCGCAGAACCATGGGGCAGTCCTTCGCAATGGCTTCGCAGTCCGCGTTGGTCAGGGAGGCCCGTCCGCCCGCGCCGGTATTGACGCCGCTTTTGGAGATGGCTCCGGGGCGGATATTCAGCGTGTCCGCCCCCATGGAAGCGATGGTATTTTTAATCTGGAGCGTAGATCCCTGGCCGATTTCCACCATGGCGATTACTGCGGCAATGCCGATGATGATGCCCAGGATGGTGAGGGCTGCGCGCATGGGATTACGCACCAGGGCCCTGATGCAGGTTTTAAGGAGAGGAAGGAATTTCATACGTCGTCCTTGCTAAGCATATCGGAAATCCCTTCGCAGATAAGACCGTCCGCCATGTTGATGGCCCTGTCCGTGAAGGCGGCTATTTTGGGGTCGTGCGTCACCAGGATGACTGTGATTCCCTGTTGGCGGTTCAGGTCCTTGAACATGTGCAGCACTTCCTTGGAAGTGGTGGAGTCCAGGTTTCCCGTTGGTTCGTCCGCCAGCAGGATGCTGGGGTTGTTGATGAGGGAACGGGCAATGGCTACGCGCTGCTGCTGTCCGCCGGAAAGCCGGGCCGGGGTGTGGTCCATGCGGTCGGAAAGGCCTACCAAATTCAGCAATTCCACGGAACGTTCGCGCATGGCTTTCATGCTGAGGGCAGGGTGGGCATATACGGCAGGCATCATCACGTTTTCCAGGGCTGTGGTACGGGAGAGCAGGTTAAAGTTCTGGAAGACGAATCCGATGCGCTTGTTCCGGAGAGTGGCGCGTTCTGCGGCGTTGAATTTGGCAACGTCTTCCCCGGCAATATAGTAATGGCCTGAGGTAGGGCGGTCCAGACAGCCCAGGATATTCATCAGGGTGGATTTTCCTGAACCGGAAGCTCCTGTGAGGGAGACGAATTCCCCCCCGTTGATATCCAGGGTGATGCCCTTGAGCACTTGAAGGTCTATTTCTCCCAAGTGGTACACCTTGGTTATGTCACGTAAGCGGATCACGTTTGTTGGAATGCTTGATGCGGTGAAAAAGAGTAATTAAGAGGTCGAATGATGGCGGTTCCCCGGGTCAGGGAGGCGGGGGAGGGCCATCGTTTCCGGCCGAGGCTGGCGTTTTTGTATTGCCTGTGCTAGGCTTGCGGCGCGGGGGCATTTTGGGCGCGAACGGGTTTTCCCCGCCGGCGGAGGCGGAAGAACCGTCCCCCGAACTGTCGGAGCGGTTCAGTATCTGAGCCGTAGAGACGATTTCCATTCCTTCCCGGAGCGTTTCTCCCGCAATGGCCGTCAGCATGCCGTTGCTTTCCCCTTTGGTGACCAGGTGGGGATAAAGAAGATTGTTCCGCAATTCCCAAACCACGGCTTTTTTCTTTTGTCCGTCCCGGACGGGGGCGGCCAGCTCCGGCTGCATCCGGTCAAAGGCCGCTTTTTGTTCAGCACTGACCAGTTCTGTTTCCGGGCGGAAGCGGAGGGCCGCATTGGAAACGAGGAAAGCGTTTCGTATGTCCTCCACCACGAATTGGACATTTGCCGTCAGATAGGGGATAAGAAGCTTGTCCGGATTGGGTACATCAATGTCCACGATGTAAGTGACCACATTGGACGTCATGGTTGCGTCCAGCCGTATCTTGTCCACCGTTCCCTTGAATTTGCGGCCGGCGAAAGCGTCCACGGTGAACAGTACCTCCTGCCCCTTGCGGATGCTGCCGATGTCCGCCTCGTTCACAGCGGCCCAAATTTTCAGCTTGGAAAGGTCTGTGGCGATGTAAAACAGGCTGGAGGCGCTCATGCTGGAAACTACTGTTTGGCCTATGTTGACCAGGCGTTTGACCACGACGCCGTCCACGGGGGACTTGATGGTGGTGTATTCCAGGTTGCGCATTTCCTTTTTCAGCGCGGCTTCCGCCTGTTTCAGGGATGCTTCCGCTTCCTGCAGGGAGGCTTCCGCCACGGCTACGTTGGCGCGGGCGGTTTCTTCATCCGCAATATACTGGTCGTAGCTGGATTTGGACAGGGCATCCCCCGGCCCCAGCTTTTCCGCGCGTTCCCGGTCCAGTCTGGCCTGCTGGTGCTTGGCTTTGGCCTGCTGGATGTCCGCCTTGGAGCGGGCGATTCCGGCAATGGCCTGCGCTTTGGAGGCTTCCGCCCTCTGAACGTCCAGTTGCACGGGAAGCTTGTCGATTTCCGCGAGCATCTGACCGGCTTTTACAGGGCTGGAATAATCCACTACCTTGCCGTTCATGTCCTTGCCGAACTCCATGATGATTCCGCTGACCTGGGCGCCTACATCTACCAGTTCATCAGGCTCCGTGACGCCGGTTGCTTCGATGGTGATCATCAGGTCTCCTTTTTCAAGAGGTTCTGTCTGGTAGTCCACCTGGATGGCTTCATTTCCTTTCCACTGTTCCCAGGCAAACCAGATGCCTCCGAGAACGGCAATGACGATGATGAGTTTGATGAATCCCTTCACGACTATATTATACTTCGCAATAATGAAAAAGTTGCACGGATGTTAAAAACTTTTCCGCAACGGAGCATGATCCTATCATGATTTCCGGAAATGTCTAAGGGATTATTATGTTTATTAACAGTTGCTGTTTATTAACTAATAATATTTCCTTTCTTCCTTCTCGTCCAGTGACGGAAGGAGCGGGAATGGAGGGCCACGAAATATCTGAAGGCGGCAGTTGCCGGTGGCCGCATTCGATCTTTTGGGGAATTGGCTTCTCCGTATTTGTAAATGCTGCGAGGGTGAGAAGAGCGGGGAAAGGAGGTGAATCCCGACAGGAGTAATGTTGCCCAAGAGGGCAATCCCGGCTGACCTGCGGGCTCAAGGAGGGGAAAAACGTTGAAAGAACGAGCTTTCTGGATTCAGGTGATGGAAAAAAGACACCGCTGCACCGTCTCTGGCTGTGAGCCACGTTCCCGTGCCTCAATAGAGCGGGGACTTCCGCCGCTGTTTTGACTTTTCCGGTATAGGACGTAGTCAGCCCTGCGTCGGGGCTGCCCCCATTAGGTTGTAATATCGGTCCGGGCCACTTTGCCAGGCGATGACGAGTGCAGCAGCCACCACCTTATATACCTCATGGTAGGGAATGTTCCAAGGTGTTTTTGCAATCTTTTCAGACATGGACGGGAACTTTCCCGTGGAGCGATTGAGTTTGAAAGGGATGCTGCTTTCAGCGGTGTTCTTCCAGCCATTCCTTTAACACAAGGCGGTCCGCAGGCGCCCAGGGCAGTTCTTCCAGCGTACGGCGGGAGAAGAACCCCAGGTTTTCATGTTCCAGAGGCCGGGGCAGGGCGCAAAGTTCCAGACGGCACAGAAAGGGGATAAGGCGGATAATGCGTTCAGGCTCCCGGTGCCGTACGGGGGTGAGCATGCGGACGGGGAAGACGGTGCATCCCAGCTCTTCCCGTATTTCCCGTATGACGGCGTGCCGGGCATTCTCCCCTGGTTCCACTTTTCCGCCGGGGAATTCGTAAAGAAGCCCGTTGGACTGCCCCGTTTTCTTTTTGGCGCCCAGAAGAAGAGGGCCCCGTGCGGCGGGCAGTTCAATCAGGGCACAGCAGACGTCCAGCGTGTTCATGGGGCGTAAAAGTCCAGGTTATGCAGGTTGATGATGCGGGTGTCCGTATCCAGGACGCCGAAACCGATGCGTCCGGTCCTGCCCTGGAGTTCTCCGGGATTGGCCAGCAGGCAGCCGCCGCATCTTTCGCTGACGGCCTGGTGGGTATGGCCGTACAGGGCGGCGTCTGCGTTTCCGCTGCGCGCTTCCCGCAAGGCGTATTTTGGGTAATGGGAGAGGGAAAGTTTCATGCCGTACCGGGTGATAAGGGCATGTTCCGGATGCAGGCGCGCCGCTGGGGAACTGGCGGCCATCCGCCGCATGGTTTCCACATCGTAGTCATTGTTGCCCGGAACGGCATCCAGAGGAAAGTCCTCCGTCAGTTCAATCAGGCGCCGGAAACTCTCCGGGGTGGTGCAGTCGCCCAGGAAGATGAAATGTCCGCAACCCAGCAGGCGCATCCGGTGCATGGCTGGCTCCAGATGGTCTGTGCGGTTGTGCAAGTCGGAAAAAATGCCTATCTTCATCTTTTTTCAGCAATTCATGGCATGAATGGGCCATGCCTTCAATTCATCCGGCAGGGAAAGTGGGAGCGGATGGCCTCCCTCCTTGCGCAGCAGACAGGTGAAACCGCCCGCTCCTGCTCCGTGGAAGGGCATGAGCCGGTAGCAGGCTTCCTGCGTCAGGGAGGAACGGAAATGCTCCAGCTCCGGCACGGTTACGGTGTGCAGGTCCGGATGGCGCTTCAGCAGGTACAGGACATTGCGTTCATTTTCCTCCGGAGCGTAGGTGCATGTAGTGTACAGCAGGAAGCCGCCGGGAGCCAGACACCGGAGGGCGGCCAGCAAAATGCCCCGCTGCCGCTTGGCGTTGCCTCCGGTGACGGAGGAATTGAAACAGCCGGGGTTGGGAATGCCTTTAGCCAGCAGGGACTGCCCGCTGCACGGGGCATCCGCCAGAATGAGGTCAAAACACCCGGGGGCCAGTTCCGCCCACTGGTCCGGGCGCAGGCGCTGGGTGTACAGATTGGTGAAGCCGCAGCGAAGCAGGTTGTGGCGCAGAATGCCCAGGCGCTTCGGATTCACTTTGTTGGAACCATGCTCCTGCGGAGATACCCGCGTCTGCGCCAGAATGCTTTTCCCTCCCGGCGCCGCGCACATGTCCAGGCAGCGTTCCGGGCGAAACGGAAGATGCGCCAGAGGGGCCGTTTCCCAGACGGACGAAAGATCCAGGGGATAGTAATAGCCGCATTCGTAATCCGGCAGGGAGCCGGGTTTGGTTTCTGTCTCTCCCGGCGGGAGCTCCAGAATGGAGGAATGTCCCCATTCCTGCGGCGTGTTTTTTGCCGGCAGGGGCGGCTGGTAGCCTTCCGGAGCCTTCGGTGTAATGACCAGCGCGCTTCTGGAACGGTTCCCGGCCTGCATGGCGTCCAGGAAATCCCGTTCCTGTTCCGCCGTCAATTCCAGTTTGCGGGCGAGTTTGAGTATTTGGGAGGAAGACACGAGATCAGGCCCGGAATGTTTCTCCGAAGTGGGTGTTGAGGGCCAGATGGGCGGCCCCCAGGATACCCGCCTCCGTACCGAACTGGGCGGGAAGGATTTCAAGGTATTCCACCAGAGGGGCGGCGAGCTGGGCTTTCATGATTTCCTGCAGGGGCTGGAAAAGCAGGGTTTTGGCCTTGGCCACGCCCCCGCCGATGATGATGGCTTCCGGGTTCAGGAGATAGCAGCAATTCATCAGGGCGCAGGAGAGTTTTACGGCCAGGTCCCTCCATACTTGTTCAGCCACTTCATCACCCGCCAATGCGGCCCGTTCCAAAGCGATGGGGTTGCAGTCCACAATGGCCTTGTCAATGCCGTGGCTGGCGTAAAGCGTGCGTGCATCCGCAGCTATTTCCCGGTTGCCTACATAATCCTCCAGGGAGCCGCGGTTGCCGTAATGGCCCAGGCGCCCCCGGTAGTCGATGCTCGTCTGCCCCAGCTCCCCGGCGGAGCAGGTAGACCCGCGCAGAAGTTCTCCGTTCACGATCAGGCCGCTGCCAACGCCGGTGCCGAGGGTCAGGCAGACCAGATGTCTTTTTCCTTTTCCGGCGCCCAGCTTCCATTCCGCATAAGCCATGCAGTTGGCGTCGTTTTCCACGTATACGGGCAGTCCGCAGGCGGCCTGGAGCATGTCCCGTACCGGAACGTTGTTCCAGCCGGGCACGTTGGTAAGCGTATAAACGGTCCCCTGGTAAAAATTGACGAACCCCGGCATTCCCATGCCGATGGCCTGCACTTCCGGGTGATTCAGCCGCAGCATATTCACGAACTGGGCTATGGCTTCAATCAGTTGATCGGGATTGCCGTATTCCTGGGTGGCTATCGAAGGAGCGTGGGCGATTACTTCCGCGCCCTTGACGACCCCCATCTTGATGGAGGTGCCTCCGAAGTCAATGCCGATGGAGGGAATGGTTGAAGCTGTCATATAACGCCAATATAGAATTTTACCGGGCGTTGAAAAGGTTAAAAGAAGTATGTTCCCGGTAAAATCCCGACAGGAAAATAGAGGGTGCAAAAGGGGGGGAAATGACTTGTTTCATCACTGAATTTTCTTGAATGAACATTTGGGCGTTTGTAATGTCTCATAGTCTAGTCAGCGGGGCGGGTTCTGCCCTCTGTTCGTGAAATATTGTCAACCTCAGCCCATAGAGACACCTCCTATGCCTACTCCCAAGAAAACCAATAGCAAGACCGTCGCCAAGGAAGTTCCGGCTTCCAAGAAAAAGACCTGCGGGAAGTCCGATTGCAAGACCGCTGTAGACCTGGAGGCTCCCGCCAAGAAGAAATGCTGCAGGAAAAAGGCGTCTGAACCGGAAAAAGCCGCCAAGCCCGCCAAAGAGGCTGCCGCCGCCGCGGCTGAAATGGAAAAGAAGCCTGCGCCGAAAACGGCCAGAAAGGCTCCGGTTAAAAAAGCTGCTCCTGCTCCCGTTGCCCCGGTTCCCGCTCCCGCGAAAAATGAATTGACGGATGAACAGGCGGAAGCCATTGCCGCCGCCAGGGCCGAACTGGCCGCCAACCCCGAATGGGAGCCTTTTGTGCAGATGCAGCGCCAGCATCTGCTGGACTTGCGCGACAGGGCTCTGGACAACATGAGCGGCGTGGCCCGCGATACTCTCCGGAATCATCCGGAAGGCAGTGAGGCTTCCGGCTCCGGGGAGCACCAGGCGGATGCCGGCAGTGACGCCTATGACCGTGATTTTGCGCTCAGCCTGCTTTCCAAAGAGCAGGACGGCCTGTATGAAATCGAACAGGCGCTCGCCCGCATTGACAACGGAACATATGGCATCTGCGAAATGTCATACAAGGTCATTCCCATTCTGCGTCTGGAGGCCATCCCCTTTGCTCGGCTTACCGTGGAATGCCAGGCCCAGTGGGAAAAGGAAAAAGGCCAGAATGCCAGGTTCCGTCCCAGAGTGGCCCTGGGCTTTGCCGGAGGACAAAATGATGTAGATTTATCTGTTTCTCTTGACGATGACGAAGAATAGTGTATAAATCCTCCCCCGTAACACATTTTCATCATGCCAAGAGACATCATCATCCTCGAATGCACCGAGGCCAAAGCCGAAGGAAAGCCTACGTCCCGCTACGTCACCACGCGCAATAAAAAAAGCCTGCGTACTCCCGGCCGCCTGGAAAAGATTAAGTACAATCCTTTCCTGAAGCGCCGCACGCTTCATCGTGAAATGCGTTAACTGGTTCGGCTTATCGATTATCTTTATTATTATGTCCACTGAACCCAAGACTGTAGAACGCCGTATTCGTTTCCGCACGTGCAATCGTCAGATGCCGCGCCGCCGTCTCGACATCCCGATGGATCAGGTCAATCTGCTCAACCCTGATTTTCTGTCCAAGTTCACCTCTGAAACCGGCAAGATTCTTCCCCGCCGTGTGACCGGGCTGTCCGCCAAGATTCACCGCAAGATAACCCGTGAAATCAAGCGGGCCCGTTCCATCAACCTTCTGCCGTAACAAGCCCCAAGGAAAATCTCTTTCGGTAGAATTGTCTTTGCAGGCGGGAGTTTGTCCGGTAACAGGGCAGACTCCCGCTTTATTTCCACCCATTATCCTTTTTCCCCATGCAGGAACTGAAAGATACCCAGTCCGAGGCGGATACGCGCAATATTTCCATTGACCGGGTGGGCGTAAAAGGGTTGCGCTTCCCCATCCAGATACAGGACAAGCTCAACCGCATCCAGTCCACCGTGGCGACGGTTTCTCTGGCGGTGGATCTGCCGGAAGAATTCAAGGGCACCCATATGAGCCGTTTTGTGGAAGCGTTGCACCAGCATGGCCCCTTGCTGGATGTGCATACGGCCCTGGCCATTCCGCGGGAACTGCTCCGCCGTCTGTCCGCCCGCCGTTCCCATGTGGAAATGGAATTCCCGTTTTTCCGCTCCAAAAACGCTCCTGTGACCGGAATTGAAGGGCTCATGGATTACGTTGTCCGGTTTGAGATGGAGGCGGAAGCGAACAACAAACTGGCTGATTTCAAGCTGACAGTTATCGTTCCCGTGACGACACTTTGCCCCTGCTCCAAGGCCATGAGTGCCTACGGAGCCCACAACCAGCGCGGGCTGGTTACTTATTCCGTGCGTTTTGCTTCCAGGCCCGTCTGGATTGAAGACCTGATTGACCTGGTGGAATCCTGCGCGAGCTGCTCCCTGTTCAGCGTGCTGAAAAGGCCGGATGAAAAATGGGTGACGGAAAAAGCTTATGAAAACCCTGTCTTTGTGGAAGATCTGGTGCGCAACGTGGCGTTGAAAACGCAGAGTCATTCCGCCTTCAGCTGGTACCGGGTGGAAGCGGAAAATTTTGAATCCATCCATAACCACCAGGCATATGCCGTCATTGAGCGCGATTTGCGTTCCTGAACCATTTCCGCGCCGGATTTATGAACGATAACTGGTGGGCCGTTGCCTCTCTCATCCTTTCTCTGGCTTTCACAGGGCTGGGATGGCGCCTGCTGGCTTCCGGTCGGCGGTTTTTATATGCCCATCTTTGGATGGCGTGCCTCTTTGTTCTCCAGACAGGGGCGCTATGCGTCAAAGCGTACCAGACGGGAATGTGTCCCATCCGCGGCGCTTCAGAGGTGCTCTTCTTCCTTTCCTGGAGCATCAATCTCTTTTATCTGATGCTGGGACGTGCTTACCGAATGTCCGTGCTTGGCATCTTTACGGCTCCGGCTATTGCCGTGCTGACGGTTTTTTCCCTGCTGATAGGCCGTTCCGGAGCGGACGTGCAGGGCACGCATGACTTCTGGGTGACGGCGCATGTGGGCATAGCCATGATGTCCTACGGAGCCGGCGGCCTGGCCGCTGCCGCGGGGGCGGCGTTCTGCATGCAGAATGAATGTCTTAAAAGACACCGGATTCCCGGCACCTGCCGTGTGCTTCCTCCCATCCGTACACTGGAAGCCAGCATGAAGCGCCTGGTTCTTGTGGCATTCCTCCTTCTTCTGCTTGGGGAATGGCTTGGGTGGCGGGGGAATCTCCCCATTAATGCGGCCAAGACCTCCATTGTCATTCTTCTCACGGCAGGCTACAGCGTCCTGCTGTGGTTCATCTACCGCCGCGGCATTCCGGGAAGGATGTTGGCCTGCTGCTGCGTGGCCCTCTTTATTGCATCCATGAGCATTTTCCTGGTAAGCTGATGAGAATGGTTTGTTTAGGCTTGAATCACCGGACCGCTCCCGTGGAAATACGGGAGCGGTTTGCCGTGCCGTCCCATAAGC
>RRZU010696527.1_pt1 | contig 18632 bp, 19 predicted proteins | sample 2165561 | NCBI WGS metagenome assembly RRZU01 (sample SAMN10456909, study PRJNA506462) | wastewater metagenome | isolation source: wastewater sludge | place: USA: Moscow, Idaho | reverse complement strand
GCAGCTCACCGTCGACACGCTCCTCTCCCCCGGCCTGGTCGGCCTCCAGGCGGCCGCCATCAGCCCCGTCGAGGCGACCCCCACCATGCTGATGGCGCTGACGGTGGAGCGGGTGGAACGCCGCACCAACGCCCTGACGGGGGTCGAGTTCCAGTACGTCATCGGCCGCTCCGCCGTCGAACTGTCCTGCGGCATCCCGCTCGACCGCCCGGTCGAGCCCGGCAACGTCGTCTTCGGCACCTGGTACGGCACCTGCTCCTCCGGGCTGTGGGACGAGGAGACCGCCTGACCCCTGGGTCCGACCGGACCTCGTGAGCCGGATCCGGCACCCGGGACCCGTGCACAGATCTACAAGGAGCGCAGGCGGCGCCAATAAAGGCACGAATCCCGCTCACCATAGAACTGTGCACGGAATGCGCCGCGCAGAGGTCCCACCTGAGCATGCCCGCCAGGACGCCGGTGGGCCTAGGCGTGCTGCTCGCCAGCAGGTCAGACCTGGCTGGCCCCTTCAGGCTGACCCCAGCCGTTGGCCGCGAGCTCCTCGACGACCGAAGCGACGCCGTCGTCGAGGTTGGTTCCTGTGACCACGTCGGCGATCTTCCTCACCTCAGGGAGGGCGTTGCCCATGGCCACCCCGATCCCCGCCCAGGCGATCATCTCCAGATCGTTGTTGTTGTCGCCGAAGGCCACGACCTCGTCGGGCGCGATGCCGAGGGTGGCGCACACGGCTTCAAGGCCGGACGCCTTGTTCACCCCTGCGGCAGCCACCTCAAGGAACGGGGCGCCCGAGGTGGACACAGACACGCCCGGCACCTCGAGCCGCTGTGCCGCCTCCCTCAGTTCCTCGGGCTCCACATCACGGCCACGGACCACGAGCTTCAGGCTCGGCGATCCGAGCACGACGTCGAGCGGGTAGTGCGGAAGCACTCCCCCGCGGCCGTGGTCGCCGGGATCCATCATCCCGAGGTAGCCGGCCTCGGGCCAGAAGGTATCGCCGCCGTCGCGCACGGAGACGCACACCAGCGAGGGGAACAGTTCCCGCAGCGACAGGAAGAGTTCGGTCTGCGCCTCGACCGAGACGGAGTGCTCGAACATGATCTCCCCGGTGCCGAGGTCGGTCGCGACCGCCCCGTTGGCGCCGATGACGAGACCCTCGGCGAGCCACGTGTCGCGCAGCACCTCCGCGATCGAGAAGGGCTGCCGTCCGGAGGCGGGAACGACGAGCACCCCCTCGTCGCGGGCGCGGGTGAGCGCGGCAAGGGTCCTTGCGGAGGGACGATGCGACGCGTCGATGAGGGTTCCGTCGATGTCGGTCGCGATGAGCCTGATCACGCCTCCGACCCTAGCGGCGACGCGGCGAGGACGCGCCCCCGAGGAGTCGTGCCGCAACGCACGACCTGACGGCAACCCCGCAACCGTTCGTCCGAGCGGAGCCGCGTCGGCAGGTCGCTCGCCAGCCCCGCGTTGGGCTCGCTCCAGCCCCCACGCCGGCACCAGCGGCCGCAGCGGCGTCTCCGTCGCACCGCCCTCAACGCCCCCTCCTCAGGCCACGGCGGAGCGGACCGAAGCCCTTTTCGACCTCGGCGACGACGCAGCCCGGGGCGCCCTCCCGACGACCCCGACGCGCTGTCCCGCCGACACCCGACTGGGCAGTCGACCGGCCGATGAGCCGGTCGGGTTGTCGCGCCGACCATCGCCTGCAGGACCCGGCGAAGAGGTCGCTTCGCCAGCCCCCGGTTTGGGCTCGCTCCAGCCCTCACACCGGCGCCTCAGCGGCCGGGGTTGGCCCTTCCCTCCTCCCTCAAGGCGCACTCCGGAGGCCGCAGCGGGTCAGACCGAGCCCTTCTCGACCTCGGCGACGACGCAGCCCGGGGCGCCCTCCCGACGACCCCGACGCGCTGTCCCGCCGACACCCGACTGGGCAGTCGACCGGCCGATGAGCCGGTCGGGTTGTCGCGCCGACCTTCGCCTGCGGCATCCGACGAAGCCATCCTGCCGAGGATCCTGCGGGAAGCGACCCGTCCAGCGCTTGGCCGCCTGTCAGCGTCGGCCACTAAGGTCGACCCATGGCGCTGAACTCATCCCAGGACTCGCCCCAGCCGCTGGGGCGCGTGATCGGCGCCGTCAAGGACTGGGTGGGCCGCCTCGGCGAGGTCTGGGTCGACGCCCAGGTGGTCGAGATCAAGCGCCGCAGCGGGGCGACCCAGTTCATGACCTTCCGCGACCGGATGGCCAACATGTCGGCAAGCGTCACCGTCTCGACCCTCGTCCTCGACGCCGTCGGCCCGCTGCCGGAGGGGTCACGCGTGACCGCGCGGATCCGCCCGCGCGTCTGGGACCGCAACACGAGCATCAGCTTCGAATGCCTCGAACTCCACGTCGCAGGCGAGGGCAGGCTGCTCGCCCAACTCGAGCAGCTCAAGCGCAAGCTCCAGGCCGAGGGCCTCTTCGACGAGTACCGCAAGCGCCAGATCCCGGCCCTTCCCCGGATGATCGGCCTCGTCACCGGGCGCGACTCCGACGCTGAACGCGACGTCGTCACCAACGTCGGGCGCCGCTGGCCCGCCGCGGTGATCCGGATCCGGTACGCGCTCGTCCAGGGGGTCAACTCCGCCGAGTCGGTGATGACCGCGCTCGCCGCCCTCGACGCCGACCCCGAGGTCGACGTGATCATCCTCGCCCGCGGCGGCGGCTCGCTGGAGGACCTGCTGTCGTTCTCCGACGAGGGTGTGGTCCGCGCCGTCGCGGCCGCACGGACGCCCGTGATCTCCGCGATCGGCCACGAGCGCGACTTCCCGCTCGTCGACTTCGTCGCAGACGTCCGCGCCTCCACCCCGACCGATGCCGCCAAGCGCGTCGTCCCCGACCGCGCCGTCGAAGCCGCCCACGTCGCGCAGTCCCTTGCGCGGCTGAGGCGTGCGATCGACGCCCAGCTCGCCCGCGAGCAGCACCTGCTCGACACCGTCCGGTCCCGCCCGGTGATGGTGGATCCGACGTCGGCGTTCGCCGCCCACTTCGAACGTCTCGACCTCCTGCGGCACCGACTGGACGGCGCGATCGAGCGCCGGCTGCGCAGCGAACAGTCCGACCTGAGGGCCGCCGTCAGCACCATCCGGGCGCTCTCCCCCAAACGCACGCTCGAGCGGGGCTACGCCGTCCTGGTCAGCGACGACCACGAGTCCATCGCAAGCGTGTCCGACGTCGCCCCCGGCGACCGCATCCACGCCTACCTCGCCGACGGTGAGCTCACCCTCGACGTCGTCGAGCCAAGCACGAAGGAGCAGCATGGCTGAGCAGAAGGCCGCACAGGAGCCGACCTACGAGGAGGCGCGCGAGGAGCTGATGCAGGTCGTCACAAAGCTGGAGTCGGGCGGGGTCTCGCTCGCCGACTCGATGGCGCTCTGGCAGCGCGGCGAGGAGCTGGCGGCCCTGTGCCAGAGGTTCCTCGACGGCGCGCTCGAGCAGGTGGCGAAGTCGCGGGTGGTCGAGGACGAAGCCGATCGGTAACCCGAGAGCGGGCCGCGTCGTGCTGTAGCGAGCGACCGCTCCGCTATCTCCCCGCCGCCCCAAGCCCCCGTCGCAGCACCGGATCCCAGGCGGCACACGCTCTCACACCGGCAGAGGGAATCGCGCTTGGCCTGCCCGTGCCACGCGGCTGAACCCACGCGACGGGGCCCAGATCGAAGCGACCATGCGGTCGAGGCCTCGGGGCGAGTCTCCATCTGGGGCCGAGACTTGGAACGGAGACCGCCAGCTACCTCGTCGACGCCATGGCGCGGACGGCGGCTCACTCGGAACCGGGTGCCACCTCGACAAGGCTCGCGGCGAAGGCCTCGAGTTCGATGAAGTCGGCATCGGCCGTGACGATCGCCACGTCGTCGTCGCCCTCGCTGACGAGGCTGCGGGTGCGGCCGTCCTCGCTCTCGTAACGGTCCCACGTCCGTCCGGCGAACTCGACCTGACCACCGACGGCCCGTCCCTCGCGGGTCGTGGCGTCGATGAAGCGCGCCTCGTTGTCGTTGCGCTGCTGGACGCCGTGGTAGACGCCGTCGGGCGACATGTAGCCCACCTGCCAGGAGTCCCCTTCGGCAGGCTCGTTCGTGATCCAGGGGTTGCCGTCGAGCGCCCAGGCGACGCGCACCGGCGACCAGCCCTCGTCGAGCCCCTCGGCCTGCAGCAGCGCATAGGGCGACTGGGCGCGGGCGACCTCGAGCGTCTCGGTCACCGACACCTCCTCGACCTTCTGGTCGCCGGGACGGGCGTAGAACAGCACGAGCAGGAGCACCGGCCCCAGGATGACGGCCATCGAGATGATCATGTCCCGCGACCTGGAGTTCGGGTTGTGCGCTGCCATGGGTGCCATCGTATCCGCAGCGCGGCAGGCCTCCGAACGAGCGAGATCCCGCCGCCGGTTCGGGCAGCCGCCTCAGGTGGAGGCACTGGGGCTCAGCGGCCGAAGCGACGCTCCCGCTGTGCGTAGGAGCGCAGCGCGCGGACGAAGTCGACCCGACGGAAGTCGGGCCACAGCGCCTCACAGAAGTAGAACTCGCTGTGCGCCGACTGCCACAGCAGGAAGCCCGAGAGCCGCTGCTCCCCCGAGGTGCGGATGATCAGGTCCGGATCGGGCTGCCCCTTCGTGTAGAGGTGCTCCGAGATCTGCTCGATCTCCAGCGTCTGGGCCACCTCCGCGAGCGTCGCGCCCTCCTCGGCGCGGGCCGACAGCAGTGACCGGACGGCGTCGCGCAGTTCCTGCCTCCCCCCGTAGGCGATCGCGACGTTGACCTGCATGCCCTGCGTGCCGTCCGTCGACGCGGAGGACGCCCTCAACGACTCCACCATCTCGTCGGGAAGCAGTTCCAGCGATCCGACGGCCTGCACGCGCCACCGCCCCGTCGCCGCGAGGTCGCGAACGAGCTGCTCGATCACGGCGAGCAGCGGGGTCAGCTCATCGTCGTCGCTGCGCTTCAGGTTGTCGGTACTGAGCACCCAGAGCGTGACGACCTGGAGGTCGGCCTCGTCGCACCATTCGACGAACTCCATCAGCCGCGCCGCCCCTGCCCGGTACCCCGCCACGAGCGGCTGGCCCGGCGCGTTGAGCCGGGCCCAACGCCGGTTCCCGTCGGCCAGTACGGCGACATGCTCTGGGAGCGAGTCACGGTCGAGCGCGTCGAGCACCTGCCGCTCGTAGGTGGTGTAGAGCCACCGCGGCGGCCAGTGCCGCTCGACCAGTCGGCTCCACCAAGACATGGAACGCAGCTTAGTGGCAGGAGGCGACACGCGCCCGCAGGAGGCCCGCTCGACACCGACGACGGCGGCTGCGCGACCACCGGCGCGGGTGGGAGCCAAGCATCGTGCGACCGAGCGCTTGGAATCTGCGACCACAGCGACTAACCTACGGAAGCGTAAGTTACGGAAGCGTAGGTATCGAGGTGAGCACCTTGACGATGGACCAGGCAGACCTGACCCCCACCCCTGAGCCGACCACACCGCTCAAGCCGATGATGCGCGGCTGGCTGCACCTCGGGATGGCGCCGGTGATCTTCATCGCCGGCCTCGTGTTCACCGCGCTCGCCCCCACCATCGAGGGGCGCATCGGCTGCGCCGTCTACACGCTCACCGCCGTGCAACTGTTCGGCACCAGCGCCGCCTACCACCGCGGCAACTGGTCCCACCGGGGGCTGGCGATCTTCCGGCGCATCGACCACTCGAACATCTTCGTGTTCATCGCGGGCACCTACACCCCACTGACCCTCACGCTCCTGGACGGCGCCTCCCGATGGTCGCTGCTGATCCTGATCTGGTCGGTCGCGATCCTCGGGGTCATCTTCCGCACCACCTGGCTCAGCGCACCGCGCTGGCTCTACACGCTGCTCTACGTCGCAATGGGCTGGGCGGCCGTCGGCTGGATGAACCAGTTCTGGACCAACGGTGGCCCGGCCGTCGTCGTGATGCTCGTCGCAGGCGGCCTCGTCTACTCGCTCGGTGCGGTCGCCTACGCCACCAAGAAGCCCCAGCTGTCGCTGCGCTGGTTCGGTTTCCACGAGGTGTTCCACAGCTGCACCATCATCGCGGCAGTGCTGCACGCACTCGCGATCGGCTTCGCCGTCTTCGGCTGAGCAACCACGCCGATTACCCGCTGCGCGTAGCCGCGGGCGGCTAGCATCGCCAGCATGACGATGGCATTTCCCACCGACTGGCAGCGCGCCCTCATCATCGTGGCGCACCCCGACGACCCGGAGTACGGCCTCGCCCCCGCCGTGTCCAAGTGGACGAGGCAGGGCAAGCACGTCACCTACGTGCTGGCGACCAGCGGCGAGGCGGGCATCGAGGGGGTGCCGCCGGACGAGGCCGGCCCGCTCCGGGAGCAGGAACAGATCCGCGCCGGCCTGCAGGTCGGCGTCAAGGACATCGAGTTTCTCGGCCTGACGGACAGCCGTCTCGCCGAGCACCCCGAGGAATTGCGCGAAGCCATTGCGGCGGCTGTGCGGCGACACCCCGCCGAGCTGGTGATCAGCCTCTACCGCGGCCCCGAGTGGGGACCGGGGCTGCCCAACCAGGCCGACCACATCGCCGTCGGTGACGCGGTCGCCGACATCGTCACGAACGCCTGGCTCTTCGAGAACGGACCGGAGCCGACGCACCACGTCGACGTGAGCGACGAGGACGTGCAGGCGGCGATCAACTCGCTCGCCGAACACGAGGTCTACCTCTCGGTCCTCGACCCGAAGACCCCCGTCATGGCGCAGGCCCGCGCACAGGTCTACCGCTCGATCGCACGCGACGGCCACGACATCCGCGTCGGGCTGCGCCTGATCAACCGCCCCTGACGCGAGCCCGGCGCCCGCCGTCGAGTCTGATCTTGAGCACTTTTCCAGAGTCGTTTGGCGACACGCCGGGCAGTGTCGGCGTGTCGCGCAACGAACCCGGAAAAGTGCTCAAGCTGACGTGACGACCCACGCACGCGCGACCTCCGACACGCAGGTGAACGCCAAATGACAATCGTGTGATTCGGCCACGAAATCCGCGAAGGGCGGGTTATCGTCTCGCCATGGAGACGTACTCCATCACCGCCAACCAGGTCCCCTGACCGATCAGCTCGGGGCCGGACCAAGCACCGCCCCCGGGGAGGGAGCAACAGTGCTCAACGCGTCCGACCAGCAGGCCACCTCGACCGTCGTCACCGGCGACACCGCGATCCGCACCTACGTCGTCGACACCTCGGTGCTCCTGTCCGACCCACGCGCCATGCTGCGCTTCGCGGAACACAACGTCGTGCTGCCCATCGTGGTGATCACCGAACTCGAGGCGAAACGCCACCACCCCGAGCTCGGCTACTTCGCCCGCTCCGCGCTTCGGCTGCTCGACGATCTGCGCGCGGAACACGGCCGGCTGGACACCCCGCTGGCGATCAACGACCAGGGCGGAAACCTTCGGGTCGAACTGAACCATACGAGCCAGGAGGCACTCCCCCTCGGTTTCCGGCTCGGGGACAACGACACCCGCATCCTCGCCGTCGCGCTCAACTACGCCAACGAGGGTCACGACGTCGTGCTCGTCTCCAAGAACCTCCCACTGCGGGTCAAGGCATCAGCGGTCGGCCTGGCCGCCGAGGAGTACCGCAACGAGATGCCGACCCAGACCGGGTACACGGGCATGACGGAGGTCAACGTCGGTAGCGACGAGGTCTCGAGGCTCTACGAACAGGGCCGGATCGAACTCGACACCGCGGCCCCTGTGAACTCCGGCGTCGTGCTGCATGCGCCGGGCTCGAGCGCGCTGGGCCGGGTGACGCCGGGCGGCACGGTCAGCCTGATCAAGCAGGACCGCGAGGTCTTCGGCATCCGCGGCCGTTCGGCCGAGCAGCGGGTCGCGCTCGACCTGCTGATGGACGACTCCGTCGGCATCGTCTCGCTCGGCGGTCGGGCAGGCACCGGTAAGTCGGCGCTCGCGCTGTGCGCGGGCCTCGAGGCGACCCTCGAGCAGCGCAAGTACTCGAAGGTGATGGTCTTCCGCCCGCTCTACCCGGTGGGCGGGCAGGATCTCGGCTACCTCCCCGGCACCTCGACGGAGAAGATGCAGCCATGGGGCGAGGCGGTGTTCGACACCCTCTCCGCGGTCACCAACAAGTACGTGATCGAGGAACTGCTCGCGCAGGAGATGATCGAGGTGCTGCCACTGACCCACATCCGCGGCCGGTCGCTGCACGACGCCTTCGTGATCGTCGACGAGGCCCAGTCGCTCGAGCGCAACGTCCTGCTGACCGTGCTCTCACGCATCGGCCAGAACTCGCGCGTGGTGCTCACCCACGACGTCGCCCAGCGCGACAACCTGCGCGTCGGGCGCCACGACGGCATCGTCGCGGTGGTCGAGAAACTGAAGGGAAACCCCCTCTTCGCGCACGTCACCCTCACCCGCTCGGAGCGCTCGCCCATCGCGGCGCTCGTGACGGACCTGCTCGAGGAGATCTGACCCACCCCCGGACCGGGAGCGCCGGGAGGCGTGGTCCGGATCGTCAGCCCTGGTGCTCGACGATCTCCAGCGCCCCGGAGGGGCAGGTCGCGATGACGGCGCGCAGCCGGTCGGCCGCCTCCGGGGTGTCCGCGTCGCAGGTCGATCCAGGGCCGGGCCGAGGTGTCGAACACCTCCGGCATGCCCCGTACACAGCGGAGTGCTGGCAGACCTCGAGGTCGAAGGAGACGTCGAAGATCGGCCCGGTGTACAGCTTGCGCGTCACGGTCGGCCCTTTCGGAGAAGGGCTCCACCGTACCCCCACCACGACGCTGCTCCCGCAGTCAGCGCCGGTTGCACCGTTGGACAATATTCGAGTTTCCGTCAGCTCCCGTCCGGGCCCACGCGCGTGGTTCACGACACATTGTGCGCGCTCAACGGCCGAGTCCATCTCGACCCCAAAAGGCGTCCGCGACCGCCCCACACAGCGTGGGCGCCGCGTGGAACGCTCATCCACGGTGCGCATTCAGGCCGCCCTACGTTCGCTACAGGCCGACTGTCACGCTCAAATCGTCGCGCTCATCACGAAAATATGACGTCTGAACATTTCTTTTTGTCGCAGTGTTGACGGAAAAAAAGCGGGTGGCTTGGCTGTCCCCCATGGATTCGCAGAGGAACGCCAGAGAGCAGCACCGCGTGGCCGTGCTCGGTCTCCTGCACTCCGGGGTGCACCTCACCCGGGGCCAGATCGCCGCCCAGCTCGGCATCACCCGATCGACGATCTCCGAGGTGCTCACCGAGCTCCAGGAAGAGGGCGCCGTCGTGGTGTCCCAGGTGCAGCGGCACGGCGGACGCGGTCGTCCCGCCGAGGTGCTGTGCGCCCATCCCGGGGCCGTGCGCTACATCGGCGTCGACTACTCCCACACCAGGGTGGTGGCCTGCATCGCCAACTCGACCGGCCAGGTCATCGCCAAGGACTCGGTCACCTACTCCCGCGATGACGGCTGGGAGAAGCGCTGCCGCGCCGGGATCGACCTCGTGCAGAGCATGCAGAGCGAAGACATCCACTTCGGCTCGCTCAGCAGCGTCTCGATCGGGCTGCCCGGCCCGAACTCGGCCACCTGGGACTCCGGGCTTCCCGACGCCGTCCGCGCCGAACCGTTCCACATGGTGAGCGCCCGGATCCGCGAGCTGTTCAGCCAGGAGTTCGGCGTCCCGGTCCTTGTCGACCACCACATCCGCTTCGCCGCCCTCGCCGAGGCCTCCGTCGGTCGCTCCACCGCCCTGCAGAACCTCGTCTACCTCCGCATGTCGAGCGGCATCGGCGGGGCCGTGATCACCTCCGGTTCCGTCGCGACGGGTGCCCACGAGCAGGCGGGTGAGATCGGCCACTTCACGGTCGACCGCGGCCCCGACGCGCTGCTGTGTCGCTGCGAACGCTCCGGCTGCCTGGAGACGCTCGCCTCTATCGACGCCCTCGCAAAGGCCTGGTCCGAGGCCGGCGGCTTCGGAGACAAGGCCGACTTCGAGGCAGCCGCCCTCGCCGGCGACGAGGCTGCCGTTTCGCTGCTGCACCGCGCGGCCGAACAGGTCGGCACCGTGCTCGCGCTGGCCGTCCTGGTTGCCGACCCGGGCGAGGTCGTGCTCGCGGGTGAGGTGCCCCACCTGCTCCCCGACTTCACTGAGTGCGTCCAGGCGGCGATGTTGCCGGGCGTGCTCGCCTCACAGAACATCCCCGTCCGCCGCGCCCAGCTCGGCGACGAGGCAGGCGCCCTCGGCGGCGTCGTCGCCCTGATGGCCCAGCAACAGGCCCTCCCAACCCATGAAGGAGTCTCCCTTGACCCTGTCCCGCCTCGTCGTGACAGGAGCACCCCGTGTCGGTTACTGAGACAGAGGTCGTCGCAGTCGAATCGATACCGCTCGACAGCGTCGCGCCGACCAACCGCCCGACCCTCTGGGGACGGTTCGGGCTGCCCTTCCTCAACGTCACGACCGTCCTGATCGGCCTCGGCCTCTGGGCGATCGCCTCCCAGTTCGTGGCCATGATCCCCAGCCCGCTGGCCGTGGCGAAGCGCGCCGTCGCGCTCGCCTCAGCCGGGACGCTCTGGACCGACCTCGGCGCATCGCTGACCCGAGTGCTGATCGGGTTCGTGCTCGGCACCCTGCTCGCCAGCCCGATCGGCTTCCTGATGGGCTGGTACCGCTGGGCGCGCGGCCGGTTCGAGCCGTGGGTGCAGTTCTTCCGCACCATCCCGCCGCTTGCGATGATCCCCCTGATGATCGCCCTGCTCGGCATCGGTGAGGTGCCCAAGATCTTCGTCATCTTCCTGGCGGCCTTCCTCTCCTGCGTGATCTCCACCTTCCAGGGCGTCGTCCAGGTCGACAAGACGCTGATCAACGCCGCCCGCGTGCTCGGCGCAAAGGACGGCACGATCTTCGCGAAGGTCGTGGTCCCCGCCTCGACGCCGTTCATCCTCGTCGGCATGCGCGTCGGCCTCGGCTCGTCGTGGGCGACGGTGATCGCCGCGGAGCTGATCGCGGCCCAGGCCGGCCTCGGCTACCGAATGCAGCAGGCCCAGATCTACCTCCAGCTCGACACCATCTTCGTCGGCATCATCATCATCGGTGTGCTCGGCCTCGTGATGGACCGGCTGCTGCTGTGGGTCGAGAACAAGCTCACGAGTTGGCAGGAGCGCCGATGATTCCCAAGATCCAGATCCAGGACGTCACGAAGGTCTTCGACCTCGGCAAGGAGCGCTTCGTCGCCCTCGGCGGCGTCTCGCTCGACCTGATGGACAACGAGTTCGTCACCGTCGTCGGCCCCTCCGGCTGTGGCAAGTCGACCCTGCTGAACATCCTCGGCGGGCTCGAGACGCCCACCAGCGGAGTCGCCCTCGTCGACGGCGTCACCGTCGACGGCCCCAGCCCGGAGCGGGGAGTCATCTTCCAGCAGTACGCGCTGTTCCCGTGGCTCACCGTGCGCCAGAACGTCGAGTTCGGGCTGAAGAGTGGCCGCCGCCGAGCGCCGCGAGCGCGGTCAGCACTTCATCGACATGGTCGGCCTCACCCAGTTCGCCGACGCACTGCCCAAGACCCTGTCCGGCGGCATGAAGCAGCGCTGCGCCATCGCCCGCGCCTACGCGATGAACCCGAAGATCCTGCTCATGGACGAACCGTTCGGAGCCCTCGACGCCCTCACCCGCGTGAAGATGCAGGACCACCTGCTGCACACGTGGGAGCAGGAGAAGCGCACCGTCATGTTCATCACCCACGACGTGGACGAGGCGGTCTACCTCGCCAACCGCGTCGTCGTGATGGCGGCCCGCCCAGGTCGGATCCACAAGATCATCGACATCGACCTCCCCTATCCCCGCACCGAGGAGGTGCGGCTCAGCCCGGAGTTCGCCGAGCTCCGCAATGAGATCTGGTACGCCGTGTACCACCAGGACCAGCCAGCCGACACCGGCCTCGCCAGCTGAAGCCCGACCAGTCCCGAAAGAGGAACAACCCATGAACATCCGCCGCCGCACCCTGCTCGGTTCCCTCCTCGCCGTCCCCGTCGTCGGCGCGCTCGCCGCCTGCGGTGACGACACCGCCACCGGAGGCAGCACCGGAGAGGTCACCAAGATCAACTACGGCTACATCCCCGACTACGCGGGCGCCAGCCTCCTCGCCATCGCCAACGACCAGAAGCTCTGGGAGAAGCACGGCCTCGAGGCCAACCTGCAGTCCTTCACCAACGGTCCGCTGCAGATCCAGGCCCTCGGCACCGGCGATCTCGACTTCGGCTACATCGGCCCCGGCGCCATGTGGCTTCCCGCCTCCGGCAAGGCGAAGGTGCTCACCGTCAACGGTGTCGGAAAGGCCGACCGCGTGATCGCGCAGGCAGGCATCACCTCGGTCGCCGACCTGAAGGGCAAGAAGGTCGCCATCCCCGAGGGCACCTCGGGCGACATGATCGTCCAGCTCGCCCTGAAGGAGGCGGGCCTCACCATGGACGACATCGAGAAGGTCGCCATGGATCCGGCGACGGTCGTTTCGGCCTTCGCCTCGAAGCAGGTCGACGCCGCAGGCATCTGGTACCCGCTGATCGACACCATCAAGCAGCAGGCCCCCGACCTCGTTGAGCTCGCCAAGAACGACGACTTCGAGAAGGTCATGCAGTTCCCCAACGTGATGGTGACGAGCAACGACTCCGTCGAGAAGAACAAGGACGCGGCCATCAAGGTGACGAAGGTCCTGCGCGACGCGATGGACTTCCGCGCCGACAACGTCGAGAAGACCGTCGAGCTGACCGCCGCCTTCACCCAGGGCGAGGTCGAGGCACTGAAGAACGACGCCAACAACGCGAAGTACTACAGGGCAGCAGAGCTCGACGCGATCACCCAGGACGGCACCGTCGAGACCTGGCTGGGCGCCATGTCCGACTTCTTCGCCGAGAACGGCAAGATCGAGGGCGAAGCAGTCAAGGCCTCCGACTTCTACCTCGGCGACGTATTCGTCGAGGCAGGGAAGTGACCGCGCCCCGCAACGTCGTCTTCCTCCTCACCGATCAGCACCGCGCCGACACCCTCGGCGCCTACGGCAACCCGGTCGCCCGCACTGAGCATCTCGATGCTCTTGCGGCGTCCGGCACGCGCTTCGACCGTTGGTACACCCCGACGGCGATCTGCACCCCTGCGCGCGCCAGCCTGCTGACGGGGATGGCGCCGTTCAGGCACAAGCTGCTCGCCAACCACGAGCGGAACGTCGGGATACCTCGAGGACCTCCGGGAAGGGCAGTTCACCTTCCCGGAGGCCCTCAGGGCCGCGGGCTACAACTGCGGCCTGATCGGAAAATGGCACGCGGGCAACCTGAAGGAACGCGACGCCTACGGCTTCGACGGGGCCCGGCTCTCGGGCTGGCACAACCCCGTCGACCATCCCGACTACCTGGCGTGGCTCGAGGAGAAGGGGCTTCCCTGCTACGAGATCAGCGACCAGCTCCGAGGGACATTGCCGAACGGGGGGCCGGGAAACCTGCTCGCGGCACGGCTCCACCAGCCGGTGGAGGCGACGTTCGAGCAGTACCTGGCCGACCGCACGATCGAGATGCTGCATCGGTACGCGCGGGAGCAGGAGGAGTCGGGCACGCCCTTCTTCCTCGCCCTGCACTACTTCGGACCGCATCTGCCCTACGTCGTCCCCGACGAGTACTTCGACCTGTTCGACCCTGACCAGATCGAGCTGCCGAAGTCCGTCGCCGAGACCTTCGCGGCGAAGCCGCCCGTGCAGAAGAACTACTCGGCGATGTGGACCTTCGACACGATGAGCGAGGCCGACAGCCGCAAGCTGATCGCCGTCTACTGGGGCTACGTCGCGCTGATCGACAGGCAGATCGGGCGCGTGCTGGCCGTCATGGACGAGCTCGGCCTGACCGACTCGACCGCTGTGTTCTTCAGCTCCGACCACGGGGAGTTCACCGGATCGCACCGCCTGCACGACAAGGGCCCGGCGATGTACGAGGACATCTACCGGACCGCCGGCATCGTCCGCCTGCCCGGCGGTCCGGAGGGTCAGGTGCGCCGCGAGTTCGTGAGCCTGCTCGACTGCACCGCCACGATCCTCGACTGGTGCGGCCTCGATCCCTCCCCCGCCGTCGACTCCCGCTCGCTCGTCGCGCTTGTCAACGGCGAGACGCCCGCCTGGGACGACGACATCGTCTGCGAGTTCCACGGCCACCAGTTCCCGCTCCCGCAGCGGATGCTGCGCACCGACAGGTACAAGCTCGTCGTCAACCCCGAGTCGGTCAACGAGCTCTACGACCTGGCCACCGACCCGGACGAACTGCTCAACCGCTACACCCATCCGGAGTTCGACGAGGTGAGAAGGCGCCTCATGCGCAGGCTCTACGAGCGACTGCGCGACCGAGGTGACAAGTTCTACCACTGGATGACGTCGATGTTCGATGTTGGTGGCGTGGACCACGACCCCAGCCTCTCCGGACTCGACGAGTCGACCTACCACCCCCAGGAGAAAGCCGATGCCTAGGCCGAATCTGGTCTTCATCATGTCCGAGGACCACGCCGCCCACGCGATCTCGGCGTACGGCAGCGTCGTCAACCACACCCCGAACATCGACCGGCTCGCGCGGGAGGGGGCCCGGCTCGACGCCGTCTACTGCACCAACTCGATCTGCACCCCGTCGCGGGCGTCGATCCTCACGGGGGCCTACAGCCACGTCAACGGGGCCTGTTCCATCTACTCCGAGTTCGACTACCGGGTGCCGACGTTCACGCAGGTGCTGCACGACTCCGGCTACCAGACGGCGCTCTACGGCAAGTGGCACCTCGGGGTGAAAGAGAAGGCGAACCCGCAGGGCTTCGACGACTGGAGGATCTTCCCCGATCAGGGAGAATACGTCGACCCGTTGATGTACGGCCCGGACGGTGAGGAGCGCATCGAGGGTTACGCCACCGACATCGTCACCGACCTCAGCGTCGACTTCCTCTCCAACCTCGACCGCGAGCGACCGTTCGCGCTGCTCGTCCACCACAAGGCCCCGCACCGGCCGTGGGTTCCCCACCCGCGGCACAAGGACCTCTACCCCGTCGGGTCGATCCCCGAGCCGGAGACGATGTGGGACGACCATGCGTCGATGAGCAACGTCATCCAAGACATGCGGATGAGCCTCGACGACCTCACCTTCACCGACGTGAAGGAGGAGGTGCCCGCCAACCTGCAGGGGGATGACAAGTGGCGGGAGCGCTCGAGCTGGAAGTACCAGCGCTACATGCGTGACTACCTGCAGACGATCCAGGCCATCGACGACTCGGTCGGCACCCTGCTTGACTGGCTCGACGCCGAGGGGCTCGCCGAGAACACCGTCGTGGTCTACACCTCCGATCAGGGCTTCTTCCTCGGCGACCACGGCTGGTTCGACAAGCGCCTGATGTTCGACGAGTCCCTGACGATGCCGATGCTGATGCGGTGGCCGGCCGAGATCGGGTCGGGATCGAGGGTCGAGGCGATGATCACCAATGTCGACTTCGCCGCGACGTTCCTCGACATCTGCGGCGAGGACGCGTCGTCCCTTCCCGCCCTGCAGGGTGAGAGCTTCCGGCCGCTGCTGCGCGGCGAAGAGGTCGACGGCTGGCGCGACTCGATGTACTACCGCTACTGGGAGCACGACGATCCGGAGCACCATGCCCCCGCGCACTACGGCGTGCGGACGGCGACGCACAAATTCATCCACTACTACAACGACGGCCTCGGCACCCCGGGCTCGTCCGACCGGATCCTGCCGAGCGAATACGAGCTGTACGACCTCGTCAACGACCCGGCCGAGCTGACCAACGTCGCAGACGACCCATCGTACGCGGAGGTCCGTCGGGACCTCGAGGCCGAGCTGGCCCGGCTGCAGCGGCTCTACGGGGACCAGCCCTACCAGGGCCCGGACACGCCGCGGCTCGACTGGTCGGTCTGAGCCGGCTCACACGCGCCCGGGGCGGTCCTTTCGCCCCGGGCGGTTCGGGCTCATCCGGGACGGACTCGGCTCACTGCGGCACCCATGCGGCCAACTCGCTGCTGCCGGGTTCACGGAAGTGGAAGCGGCGACCGCCGGGGAAGACGTAGAGCTCCAGGGTGATCTCGCCCCCGGCCGCGATCACCGCGGCCCGTGTCTTCTCCAGTCCCTCGACCTGGAAGATGGGCATCGGCTGCGCCGGCGCCTCCGCCGGCTTGCCCTGGAAGCCGACCGTCACGCCGTCCCTGACGTGCACGTCCTGGTATCCCGACCCGTACGCGGGTGCGGGAAACCCGAACACCTGCTCCATGACCGCCGCCGACCCCTCCGGGTCGCGCGAGCCCATCTCCACCATCGTGAACTCAGCCATGGGTCGACGCTAAGGCGCCCCTCCGGGGGCCCGCTTCGGCCGCCGGCTCAACCACCCGCCGCGAGTGACTCCTCCACCGGTTCGCCGCCGAGCGGGTCGAGGCGCAACACGGTGCCCGTCGGGTGCAGCCGGTCGTCCGAGCGGTAGAGCCGCTCGAGGTCGGCGTCCCTCCCCTCGACGAGCAGGTGCGCAAGTTCGTCGACGACCGCGTCGTCGAGTTCACCGTCGGGCAGGAGCCCTCCCCAGAGGTCCCAGAGCAGGAGCTCGTCACCGCACAGGTGCGCCGCCTCGAACACGACGTAGTCGCGCACGATGGGCGGGCCGGTGAGCTCCGGCAGGTCGGGCGCGACGCCGTGATCCGTGAGCTCCAACTCGCCGGAGCGCCAGCCGAGCCACGCCTCGGCGGCCGGCCGGAACAGGCGCTGGTCCGGTGCCGTCAGGTCGTGGGGCGAGAAGTCGGGCGACGGGTCGACGAACTCCGGATCGAAGCGCAGCCACCGCTCTCCGTCCCACAGTTCGGCGACGACGTGGTCGGCCCACCAGCCGGGGATGAAGTAGCCGGCGAACCCGACCCGGGTCCGCGCCGCGACGCCGTGCGAGCGGAGGATCGACACCGCGAGCAGAGCATGGTCGCGGCAGCACCCGTGCACCCGGGAGTGCGGGGGCCGCGGCTCGGAGAGTGGAAGCGGGAGACGGGACTGGTCGGCTTCGAGGATCTCGGCCACACCGCGCAGGTGGATCTCCCCCGCGGTGCCCTGGTCCAGCCCCTCGCTCTCTGCGCGGTAGTGGCCAACGAGGTTGGTCACCGTCTGGGCGATGGTGACGATGTCGGGGTCGACGGCGGCGACAAGGGAGGCGTAGGGTCCGGGGTTCGAGTAGGCGCTGTGGCGTTCCATGCGAGAAGCCTCCCACCTGACACTGTGTCAGGGTCAAAACCCCGCTGCGAGGACCTCTGCGATCTCGTCGAACCCCTTGTCGCGGCCGTGTTCCAGCGCGGTGACGCCGTTCTTGTCCGCGATCGACGGGTCGGCACCCGCGCCGAGCAGCGTCGTGACGATGTCGACATACCTCCCGGAGCCGTCGCCGAGGATCACGGCCTCGAGCAGAGCGGTCCAGCCGAGGCCGTTGACGTGATTGACGTCGATGTCGTTCTGGACGACGCGGCGCACGTAGTCGGCATGGCCACGCTCGCTCGCCGGGATCACCGAGAGGCCCCCGAAGCGGTTGCGGATCGTCAGGTCCGGGTTGGCCGGGAGCAGCGACTCGAGCATGTCGACCGAGCCCGTGACGCCGGTGACGAGCCACGGGGTGTCGTGCTGGTCGTCGAGGGTGTCGGGCGAAGCGCCCATGGCCACGAGCAGGTCCGCGACCGCCACGTGGTCCTCGGTGACGGCGTGCAGCAGCGCCGTCCTGCCCGCCGCGTCCTTGGCCTCGAGGTCGGCCCCGGCCCGAAGCGCGAGGGCGACGAGATCGGCCTCGCCGTCCTGTGCCGCCTCGATCAGGGTCGCGTCGGGATCGGCCATGTCGCCGCCCCCGGCGCTGGCGACGAGCAGCGCCTCCCGTGTCTGGAAGCCCTTCTCACGCGCCATCTGCAGCGGGGTCAGGCCCTCCTGGCCAGAGGGACGATCGAGCTCAACTCCCCCAGCTACGAGCACCCGAAGGGTCGTGGCATAGGCCTGGTTGTCCTGCCGAGCCAGATCGCCTCGTGGATCGCCTGGTAGCCGATCCGGTTGACGTGGTCACGGTCGATGCCCGCGCGGAGCAGTTCGCCGACCACGAGGAAGTGGCCACGCTCGGCGGCGCGGATCAGGCCGGTGCCGTTCCAGGAGTCCTTGTCGTCGACGACGGCGCCGTTGGCGAGCGTGAGGCGCAGCAGGTCGAGGTAGCCCTCGCTGGTGGCGACGAGGTACGCCGACTGCTGGGTGTCATCCTTCGCGTTGACGTCCGCGCCCTGCCCGATCAGCTCCGTCGCCGCCGCGACGTCGTCGTCCCAGGCCGCCTTGAACAGCGCGGCGTCCAGTTCGGGCTTGGGGGCCGGGGCGGCCGCCGCCGACGGGGTCGGTGTCGGCGTGGGACTCGGCTGCACGCTCGGCGACGGGGCGGGCGACGCGCTCTGCGTCGGCGCCTGGCTCCGAGCCGAGGGGGTGGGGGTCGGAGTTGGGATGTCGTCTGGCGTGGTGCAGGCGGCGAGGGTCAGCAGCATCGCGGAACCGATCAGTCGACGCATCAGCGCCTCCCTCCCTTGGCATACCAAGTGTGGGAGGCGGTTCAAGCGGCCCCCGCCGGCAGCCGCACGGCTGCGTAGACTGT
>RRZU012432579.1_pt1 | contig 18639 bp, 14 predicted proteins | sample 2165561 | NCBI WGS metagenome assembly RRZU01 (sample SAMN10456909, study PRJNA506462) | wastewater metagenome | isolation source: wastewater sludge | place: USA: Moscow, Idaho | reverse complement strand
CTCGAAGCCAATCCCTATCTGTGCCGCATGCTCGGTTACAGTCGTGAAGAGCTCAAAGGTCTGACTGCCATTGAAATTACCCACCCGGATGATACGGCCCGCTCAATTGCCAGTCTATCCGCCATCGAACGCGGTGAAATTGATCACTACGAGTTTGAAAAGCGTTATCTGCGAAAAGATGGAACCCCCATCTGGGTAAACGTCCGGCTATCGTTACTGAATTACTCTCAGCACCGCCCAACGGAACTGATTGTCCAGGTCGATGACATTACAGAACGCAAGAAGGCTGAGGCAGAGCGGCAGCTTAAACAGACCCGCTTTAAACAGGCATTAGCGGCGGCCAACGCCGGTGCCTGGGAGACAAATCTTGCCGATTCGACGACATGGTGGGCCGATGAGATCTACAGAATATTGAGGGTTGAACCGGGCTCAATCACGGCGAGCCAGGAGAATTGGACAACGCGAGTACATCCCGACGATCGCCAACAACTTCAACAGCATATTGAACAGGCTCTAGAGAACTCATGTGGTTATCGCCTGATGTATCGATTGCTCCGACCGGATGGATCTACGGCGTGGCTGGAGGACTATGTCGATGTTGAGCTCGATGCACAGGGGAAAGTCATCCGACTCTACGGCATAACTCAGGATGTAACCGAACGAACCCTGGTCGAGTTGGCCGTTCAGCATAGTGAAAGTCGATTACGAGCAATTTTGAACTGTGCCGTGGATGCCATCGTGACTCTTGATGAGCGGGGTCGAATTCACACGTTCAACCCGGCTGCCGAAAAAATGTTCGGTTACAACGCCAGTGAAATCATCGGTGAAAACATCAGCTTGCTCATCCCTTCGCCGCATAAGGAGTTACACCAAGGGTATATCAACCGCTATTTGCAAACGGGAACGCCGCATGTCATTGGCGTCACAGGCCGCGAATTGATGGCGCAACACAAGAGCGGGCGCCTGATCCCCGTCGAACTTTCCGTTACCGAAATCAATAACAACGGAGAACGTGTATTCACGGGTATGCTCCGCGATATTTCTGCCCACAAACAAGCAGAAGCGGCGTTGATCGCGGCACGGGGCGAATTGCAGGGGGTTATCAATGCGGCCAGTGAGATCGCTATTATCGCCACCAATCCAGAGGGGGTTATTACCCTTTTCAACACAGGCGCCGAGCGGATGCTGGGATACAACGCCAGTGAAGTTGTCGGAATACGGACGCCGCTCCTGTTTCACGACATGGATGAAATTGTCTCCCGAAGCATCGAAATCACCCAGGAGTCGGGTCGTCTGATCACGGGTTTTGCCGTCTTTGCGCAACAAGCTGTGCGTCATGAAGCCAAAGAGTGGGACTATGTTCGCAAAGACGGATCCAGGCTAACGGTCCGACTGACCGCTACCCCTATCTGCGCCAGCGATGGCGTGATTACCGGTTTTCTGGGGGTAGCCAAAGACATCACTGCGCTCAAGATCACAGAAGCCGAACTGTATCGGGCTAAAAATCAGGCCGAACAAGCCAGTAAGGCCAAGAGTGAATTCCTTGCCAATATGAGCCACGAGATCCGAACCCCGCTAAATGCCGTTCTGGGGATGGCTTATTTACTGAAAAACACGCCGTTGAACCCATCTCAGGATCAGTACGTCAAGATGATCAGCGGTGCTGGCCGTTCGCTGTTGATGATACTCAACGACATTCTGGACTTCTCGAAAATTGAAGCCGGACGCATGGAGATATCGCCTACCGAGTTCAATCTGGATGACATTCTCGATGGTTTGGCGGGCATCATGTCCGTCAACGCCTCGGAGAAGGATCTCGACCTCTTGATTGGCGTCAGGCCAGATGTGCCCCGTCATCTGTTTGGTGATGGCATGCGGTTGCAGCAAATACTGATCAATCTGACGGGCAATGCGATCAAATTCACCCATCAAGGACATGTCAGTCTGGAAATATCCCTCGACGTAACCGCCAATCAACCCGAATCAATCCGTTTTTCGGTCGTCGATACCGGCATCGGCATGAGCCAGACACAGCTGGATAAACTATTTGCCCCATTCACTCAGGCGGATAGTTCAATGACTCGCCAGTACGGAGGTACCGGTCTGGGCTTGGCAATTTGTAAGCGACTCGTGGAGTTGATGAATGGCACCATAGGTGTTCGTAGTCAGATTGGCCAAGGCAGTGAGTTCTGGGTCACCCTTCCGCTACCCCAGGTCGAACCCTCTTCAGAAAAACAGCTCCTGCACTCCCTCAAGGCTCAACGCTTACTGATCATCGATGACAATGCACAAGTTGTCTCCTACCTGCATCAAGCCGCCGAGTCCCTGGGTTGGCAATCCGACGAAACCATGGATATGGAAGAGGCCCAGCGGAAATTAGATCAAGAAACATTCGACATCGTTCTGCTGGGCTGGCCTTCGGAGCATATAGATCCCCTCTCCCTGCTACAAAACGCTGATCGTTGGCCGCAAACCAGCCTGATTGCCATGACTCGCCTGCATCAAAAGGAGAGCCTGTTGCAGCAGCCTCTCGCCGATCAACTCGACAGCATAGTGGTCCAACCGGTCACCAGCTCCAGCATCTATAATGCCGTACTGGAAGCTCGTCAGAAAAAAGAGGGTGGACGGGAGAAGCTGCTCCAGCAGTTGCTTCCGGTTGGCTACCTGACCACGGATCTTCAGGATGTCAGCGTGTTGCTTGTCGAAGATAACGAGATTAACCAGTTGGTTGCCAGCCGGATATTGCAGCAGGTAGGAGCCAACGTGGATATAGTCAACAATGGCCAGGAAGCCGTGGACCGGATGCGGCGCCCCCATCACTATGCCCTGATCCTGATGGATGTGCAGATGCCGATCATGGATGGCTTCACTGCAACCCGGATCCTGCGGCAAGAGCTGGGAATTACCATCCCAATACTGGCGATGACGGCAGGCGTGATGAGTAGCGAACAAGAAGAGTGCCTGCGCTCTGGCATGAACGATATCATTGCCAAACCGGTTGATGTCAATCAGATGCTGCAGTGCATTTCGAGCCATCTACAACCGGAACATGCCGCGACGCATATTTTGTCTCAACAGCAGCAAGTAGCTGCCAAGCCGTGGGATCTCGATCAGCTACAGCAAACCATCGGTGATGATGAGCAGTTGATTGCGCGATTACTGATCCAGTTTCAGCAAGAGTCCAAACAGCTGCCCGAACAGTTGCAAGCACTGCTTGAGCAACAAGACACCAGCGGAGCAGCACGACTCGTCCATACCCTCAAAGGGCACGCAGGCACATTTGGAGCACAGCCGCTTGCCCAATCAGCCAAACGAGTCGAGCTTGCAATCCGAGAGGAAAACTTCACAGAACTCAATAGCCTGCAATCCGAATTGTTTGAACTGTTGAGTCAACTGCAGCTAGCCATTACTGCATGGCTCGACCAACATGAAGCGCCAATCCCGCCCCTACTACCGACCAATGACTATCTTGAAAAGCTCAAGATGCTGGGGTTCCTACTGCAAGAAAGTAATTTATCTGCACTGGATCTTTTCGATGAGATTAAAGGCGGTTTGGTTCAAAACTGGGGAAGTGACAAGGTCGACAAACTCGCTACAGCAATGGAAGCGCTGAACTTCAGCCAAGCCTTGCAGCTGCTCGAAGCGAGTCAAAGCGCCAACTAAACCACCGCCATCCAGACAAGTGGCGGTTTAACCACTAGAGCACCTCTCTTAGAAACTCCATTCCCGTTGCTATTGCTACCAGCAACCCCAAAGGGGAACGTCTGCCACTGCAACTCACGCCATGGCTTATGACTATGGCCCAAGGGCCGCAGCCTCATGCTCATCCTTGATGAATTGTCGCTAGCCGATGCAGGTAAAATTGCATGAAATCCAGTAGGATGGCTAACTATTGCAAAACGAGTTGTCTGCATAAGGAGATCATATGGCCGGGATATGGAATGTAATGCCTCTGGATCGTCAACACGAAAGTGTGATTCAGGAGCGCATCGATCAAAAGACAAAACCGTTAGGCGCCCTGGGGCGATTGGAGGAGATTGCCTGTCAGCTCGCCCTGATCCAACAGAGTGATCAGATCGAGATCCGCCAACCAACCATGTTGGTATTTGCCGCCGACCATGGCATCGCTCGACACGGCATCAGCATTGCCCCGAGTGAGGTTACACGGCAGATGGTGCTCAATTTTCTAGCGGGAGGTGCTGCCATCAACTGTTTTTGTCGTGCCAATCAGATCGAACTGAAAGTCATCGACGCCGGTATCCTCACCCCGATTGATGATGAGCAGCTGATCAACCAGCGGGTGGCCGCAGGCACCGCCGATCTGAGTGTCGAACCCGCCATGACACATGAACAAACCCAATCGGCCCTACGCCTCGGCAGTGAACTGGCGAAAGCGCAAATTGCCGCAGGTTGCAACCTGCTCGCCTTTGGTGAAATGGGGATCGGCAATACAACCCCGGCGTCGGCTATCCTGGCCGCGATAACAGGCATTCCAGTGGCGGCTTGCGTCGGCCGCGGAACCGGAATTGATGACGAACAACTGGCTCGCAAGGTCACGCTGGTGACGCAAGCCCTGCAACGAGTCGGCTCAGAACAAGATCCCCTCGAACTGCTTCGCCAGTTCGGCGGCTTTGAGATTGCACAAATCACAGGTGCCATGTTGGCAGCTGCCGAGCAGAAAATCACCCTGCTGATTGACGGGTTCATCGTCACGGCAGCGGCTCTATTGGCAGTCAAGATCGCACCAGCGGCTCGTGATTACATGATCTTCAGTCATGGCTCCTCTGAAGGTAGCGGTCATGGCATCATGCTCGAAACGCTCAAAGCGCGCCCCCTACTCGATCTGGGGCTACGCCTGGGTGAAGGAACTGGCGCCGCCTTGGCATTACCCCTGCTCAGAGGCGCTTGTGCGTTCTATAACGAGATGGCCAGCTTTGCCAGCGCTGGAGTAACAGTGTGACGATCCGCTCGCGGCTGCAAGAATCGGTTGCTCTGCAACGGAATTACTTTCTATTGGCAGTGGCTTTCTTTACGCGAATACCGATCCCGGCAAACACCCCTTTTTCCGCCGAGCGGCTCAACCATGCCAGCCGCTACTTTTCGTTGGTCGGCTGGATCGTTGGCCTCTGCGCGGCCCTGAGTCTGCTGCTTGCCTACCAACTCTTTCCCATCAGCATTGCTGTCTTGATCAGTATGAGTGTCTCAATCAAGATCACGGGCGCTTTTCATGAAGATGGTCTAGCCGATATGAGCGATGGCTTAGGGGGCGGCATGAGCCAGGAGCGCAAACTTGAAATCATGAAGGATTCCCGATTGGGCACCTATGGTGCCCTTGCCCTGCTGCTGGGAATTCTGATCAAATTCTTTGCGTTATATGAGATCATGCACTTGGGGTTGATGGAGCCTCTCGTTGCTTTACTGGTCATCCATGCCAGCTCACGCGCCGTGGCAGGTAGCCTGATTTTTGATATGCCCTATGTGCGAGAGAGCGGCAAAGCCAAACCGCTGGCGCAAAATCAGTCCGGCATTGATCTTTGCATACTATTAGCATTTGGCTTGCTGCCACTGTGTTTATTAAGCATTCCAGCGGCAGTAGGGATACTACTGATCGGAATCATCACCCGCAGCTGGATCAAACACTGGTTGCTGCAACAGTTGGGGGGCTATACCGGTGATTGCCTGGGAGCGACACAGCAAATCAGCGAGTTGCTCTGCTACCTACTCTGGCTCGCCCTGAGCCATCAGCAGATCCCCAGACTCTCTGCGCTGATCCAATCACTCTAACCCAGAGGAGAATATGCAATGGTCAAACAGATTACTCTCCTGCTTGGCGGTGCTCGGTCGGGTAAGTCGGCATTGGCTTGTTCATTAGCCAGTCAGCCGGCAGATCAGCAGATCACCTATATTGCGACCGCGATAGCTGCTGATCAGGAGATGGCTGAACGGATCCTCCGTCATCAACAGGATCGGCCAACAAATTGGCATGTGGTTGAAGCTCCATTTGCACTCGCCAAAGCGATCGAACAACACAACCATCCCGATTCATGCCTGATCATTGACTGCCTGACGCTCTGGCTCAGCAACCTGCTCCATGATGCAGAGGGAACCCCAGACCCACTGGCCCATATCGAACCCCAGATCGCAGCCTTCGAACAGGCCTTGATACATTCCAAGGGGCGCATTCTGATTGTCAGCAATGAGGTTGGCTTGGGGATTATTCCTCTTGGTGAGCTCACTCGTCGGTTCGTTGATGAATCGGGTCGCTTGAACCAACGGCTGGCCAAACTCGCAGACCGTGTTCTTTTCGTGGCCGCAGGTCTCCCCCTAGTTCTTAAAGAGTCCCCGGAGCGCACATGCCATGACTGATGCCATACGCCATGGAATTACATTACTTCGTCATGGACGGGTCGAGGGAGCTCCAGCCCTTTATGGCCGTAGTGAGCCGTTGCTGGCCAGTGGTGCACTCCAGCCTTTTACTCACATCATGAACAAGCCCCAGAGTACATGGCAGCGCGTGCTCTGTTCACCACGAGCTCGCTGCCTGCAGGTTGCCACTCCGATCGCCAGCCACTTCGATATCCCGCTAGATATCTGGCCTGAGCTGGCCGAAATGGACTTTGGCGACTGGGATGGGATCCCATATGCCGACTTGGTCGAGCACTGGCCTCGTTTTCAGCGATTCTGGGCCGATCCCATGGCCAACCCACTACCCGGAGCTGAACCCTTGGCCGATTTTCACCAGCGGATCCTTGGTGCTTGGCAGCGCATGCTCGCAATGAGTCGCGATGACTCCTTGCTGGTGGTGACTCATGGTGGCGTCATTCGTCTTCTTCTGGCCCACCTGCTCCATGCAGACTGGCAACGAGGCGATTTTTATCAGTGTCTGACGATCCCCTATGCGTCGCTGACACAGCTGGATATTTGGCACACGCAAGGCGAGCCCGCGATTCAGATCCGGCAACTGGCCAGTGTATTAGCGGACACCCCGAACAGTAACGGCTGATCGAACGCAAGACTAACAAGGACTGTCGATCAGGCTCACACAGCAAGGAATTCTTATGAGTAAAGAAATTGAACGCGACGAACGGCATGTAGCCAGACAGCAACGATTGAAGGAGCGAGTGGACGCTCGTATTGCAGCCGCGCAAGATGAACGAGGCCTGTTGATCGTCGTCACTGGCGATGGCAAAGGCAAGAGCACGTCGGGTTTTGGTACCGTGTGTCGTGCTGTGGGACACGGATTGACGGCCGCTGTCGTGCAATTTATCAAGGGTAATTGGGAGTGTGGCGAGCGAAATCTGCTAACCGCCGCCGGGGTCGAATTTCATGTCATGGCAACCGGTTTTACCTGGGAGACTCAGGATCGGCAGGCTGACAAACTGGCCGCACAAACCGTCTGGCAAGAGGCAAAGCGGTTGCTGGCGGATGCGAGCGTAAGTCTGGTTCTTCTGGATGAGCTGACCTATATGATTGCCTATGATTACCTGGATCTCGATGAGGTGATCGATGCGCTGGTACAAAGACCCATGACTCAGCATGTGGTTATCACAGGCCGAGGGTGCCACCGAGCATTACTGGAACTGGCGGATACCGTCAGTGAGGTCAGAAATGTAAAACACGCCTTCGATGCCGGCATCAAGGCTCAACAAGGAATTGACTGGTAATGCTGGTTTTCGGTTCAGCAGCGGCAGATAGTCAACAGGCATTGGTCGTTGAAGGTGGAGCAATGCGCGGCATCTTTGCCGCCGGGGTATTGGATGAGTTGAGCAGGGCCCACCATTTTCCGTATGCATTCTGCCTGGGGGTGTCTGCAGGGGCCACAGCGTTGGCAGCCTACCTATCAGGACAGGTAGGCCGTACCCACAAAGTCATCACAGATATATCTTGCCGAAAAGAGTTCATCAGCCTCCCCCGTTTCTTGCGCGGTGGCCACTGGCTCGATCTTGATTGGTTATGGCCAGTGAGTCTGGCTGAGTTGCCCTTTGATATGGAGACGCTCTGGCAGCGGCAGATCCCGCTATTCATAGTCACAACCCGAGTCTCCGACGGTGCTGCCTGCTATTTCAACGCGGCAGAAGATCCTGACGCCGTGATGACAATCGCCAAGGCATCCTGTTCGGTTCCTCTGGCTTACCGGAATTTTGTCTTAGTGGATGGCGAGGCCCATACCGATGGTGGTGTCGCAGACTCCATTCCTGTCTTAGAGGCGTACCGTCGGGGCGCCCGTCAAATCACGGTCGTTCTCTCCAGACCCTGGGGATATCGTAAGCACGCCACCCGATACCCTTGGCTACTGAAGCAGCTGCTACGCGAGCAGCCAGCACTGGTAAACGCCATGCTCAAAAGGCACGAACAATATAATGCCACTCTGGATTTCATCACGGCACCGCCGCCTGATTGCCAAATACGCGTGTTGGCCCCCCCCGCTGAATTCACCGTCGGTCGGCTGACGCGTGATAGGGCCCATTTACAACAGGGGTACGAACAGGGTGTACAAGCCGCACAAACCTATCTGCGGACGATGAAGAACAAATTTGAGTAAATAGTCCTCGTCACATTTGCCTATAAAATAAGTTGTCATTTTTTACATATGTTTACATGATAGACGAGGATGCGTTACTCCATCGGCGGCTTGCATACGCAAGCAAATGGACGTCAGCATGGATAAGGAGATTTCTATGCGATGGAATGCCGTTTGTTTTCTGGCTTGCTCAACCTGTTGTTTCGCCCTTTCCCCTTTACAGGCAGCCGAAGTTTATCGTTGGATCGATAGCAAGGGCATTGCCCATTACAGCCAGTTGCCCCCAACCGGCAAGCAACAATCGTTCGGTAAGGTAAATACGGCCTTTACCCCTGCCGAGCAGGCACTGATCGAGCGCACCGAACGGCAAGAACTCGAACGACAAAATCTGCAGAACAAATTACTCCAGCAGGCAACGCTGCCGCCAGCAGCAGTTGGAGCCGCTCAGACATGCCGCGAGCTGCAACAAGATAAGGTCTCCTACCTCAAGCGACGTATCGAAGAGCAATACCACACCGCCTACAATAATTGTGATATTAGGTATGCCAGTACGACAGCGGCCGCTAAACGTGATGCCTGTTACCGGAATGCAGAGCAGAAGATGCAAGAAAAAATGTCGGCCTTGCCCTCGATACAAGTCTGTAGTGATCAATAGATAGCGACCAGCCTCACAGATCCAGAATCCTCCCGATAATTTATTGCGCGAGCCAGTTAGTGGCTCGCATACGTTTTACTTTCTTTAGCAAACGTATTCGTCAACGAAGTATTTATCTTTTGCTAAACATCCATGGATAATCCCGCCTCGATACGCAAATGGGCGCTGATCGAGCTCACACTTTTTCTGTCTATCGCTACTTACACTGAGCGCATTCAACCCGCGGGGCCACCAAGTTGCCTCTCTACTAGCTACGGAGAAATCAGATGCAAAAGCCTTCCGATGTATTTCACCTGGGGCTCACTAAAGCAGATTTACAGGGAGCAGAATTGGCCATAGTGCCCGGAGATCCGGAGCGCGTACGGAAAATCGCCGAGATGCTGGATAACCCCCGTTTCCTTGCCTGCCATCGCGAGTTTACGAGTTGGCTCGCGGAACTGGATGGTCATCCTATCGTGATCTGCTCAACCGGTATTGGCGGTCCATCCACCTCTATCGCGGTCGAGGAATTGGCCCAGCTGGGCATTCGAACATTTCTGCGAATTGGTACCACTGGAGCCATCCAGCCCCATATCCATGTAGGGGATATCCTCATTACCACAGCCGCAGTTCGTCTCGATGGCGCCTCACTGCATTTTGCCCCGATGGAGTTCCCGGCGGTTGCTGACTTTGCCTGCACGACTGCATTAGTCGCAGCCGCCGAAGCAATGCAGGTTCGTCAGCACATCGGCATCACGGCATCATCCGACACCTTTTATCCCGGCCAAGAGCGATATGACACCTACTCAGGCCGCGTCGTAGAACGTTTCAGAGGTTCCATGGCGGAATGGCAAGCCATGGGCGTCATGAACTATGAGATGGAATCGGCAACCCTGCTGACTATGTGTGCCAGCCAGGGCTTGCGAGCCGGCATGGTTGCCGGCGTCATTGTTAATCGCACCCAGCGGGAAATCCCGGATGCGGCAGCGATGAAGAGTACCGAGAGCCAAGCCGTCCAGATCGTCATCGAAGCGGCCAGGCGTCTGCTGTAAGCAAAAAGCCCCGACCTTTTCGGATCGGGGCTTTTATTGACTGGAAGGCCAGGAGCAGGCCTTCATATAAATTCTTTCGTTTAGTGAACCTGTCCGAGCTTAAATTGACGCACCGTTTGCTCCTGCTGCTCACAGAGCTGATCCAGAGCGACCGTCTGGCTCGCCATGTCGTGCATGGTCTTGCTGCTGAGCTCGACAACCTCGGACATTTCGTTAATGCTGCGGCTGATTTCTCGGCTAGCAATGGTTTGTTCACGCGTTGCATTGGCGATCAATTCCGCAGAATTGCGCACATTCATCATATGGTCGGCGATGAGGCCGATGGCTCCGTTAACCTGATCCATCATGGCCCGCCCACTTTGCATCAGATGCAGGCTCTCTTGCATGCTGGAAACAGCCCCGGAGGATTTACTCTGCAACTCGGAAATCATGGTGTTGATCTCCTTGGTGCTCTGATTGGTTCGACTCGCCAGGTTTCGCACCTCATCAGCCACCACGGCAAACCCACGACCGTGTTCGCCAGCTCGCGCAGCTTCGATCGCTGCATTCAACGCCAGCAAGTTTGTCTGCTCAGAAATTCCGGCAATAACTTCTAGGATCCCGCCGATATGCTCACTCTGGGCATAAACCTGCTGAATGACGGCCTCACTATTTTTCAGATTATCAAACAGTGAAGCGACCAAGCGGCTATTCTCCTCGACCAGCTCACGCCCCGACTGGACTTGCTCATCAACCGACAACACCATGCCAAGGCTTGCCTCGGTATTGCTGTTTACGTCCTGAATGGCATGTTCCATCTCAGTCACTGTCGCAGCCAGCGTATTCATGGCCCCGGATTGCACCTGTACCTGAGCGGCCAGAGTGTCGGCAAACTCGCGATTCTTATTGGCGGTATCACGGGTCTGTTCGGCACCACTCTTGACTACGGTCAACGCATTATTGAACTCGTGGATCACGGCGTTGATGTCACGTTGCAACTCGGCAAACTCACCACTGAAGCGACCTTCAACCCGTTGAGTAAAATCACCAATTGCCAGTTTGCGCAAAATTTTCTGCAAGACAGTCATAGGTCCATTGATGGAGCTGGATAGGCGCCAACCGACAACGGCGGCAAACACCAGACTCAACACCAGAGAGGTCATGATGCTCAAGGTGGTACTGCTGATGCTGTCACTCGCCTTATCGAAAGCCTCATTACCGATTGTCTTGGTGGCATCCAGCAGATTTTTTTCCAGCTTCATCGCCTTTTCAACATCGCTCGACAGCTGCTCAACCTGGGCCATCAACTGACTGCGCTTGTCTTGCAACAAAACATAACGGGCTATGGCTCCCTTCTTCCCGTCATTTTCTTTCAGGGCTGCAATACCGGTCATGTAGTCCGAATTGTCCTTGGCCGCAGGGACCTCCTGCATCAACACATTACTGTTGTTCAAAACCATCTGCACCATGGAGATCGCATTGCGCTGAATAGCCTGCATCTCCTTGAGTGACTGGGTACTGAAGATGGCATTGACCATGTATTCCAGCGTGCCGATCTGAGACACCATCTGCTTGGTCAGGGAGGCAATATAGGGATCTTCATCTGCATAGGACTTGAACGAGAGATCGACCGCCACCTTGGCGAAACTGATTTTGGTTAAAAAATCGGTCTTGATTTTATCAATCTGGGCCCCCTCTTGCAGAATACCCAGCTGGAGCTGATAAATATCTTGCCCCCTGTTCTCAATCGCCTTGGTTGCGTTGAGCAAGGATTCTGAAATGGTGATGGCATCTCCTGGCTGCTCAATCTGTTTGAGGCGAGCAAGCAGAGCATCCTGACGTTCATCGAGCTCCTTAGCTTGCGCCAGGAACTGTTGGCGTGCCAACTCCAGCTCTGCTGGTGTCTTGGCAAAGACCATATCATTGGCGATCTTGTTGTTTCGCAGCAGACTCTGACCAATCGCATTGGCATCATCACTCAACAGACTGATCTCCTTCACCACAAAGGAGAAGGCATCATCAATCTTACTCATGTTGAAATAAGAAAAGCCTCCCCCAACCGCCATCAATCCACATAAGATGGCAAATGCGATCCCAACCTTGACTGTCAATTTCATGCAGAAATCCCTCGATACTTGATTGTTTCAACAAACAGGGGTTTTGTTTTTATTTGTTCAATTGACACTCCCACGCAGAGTGTTCATATCTATCTACCTGACCCTGCTTTATTTTAGGTCATTTCTCACCAGAAACCTGAACCAACCTGGACCAGCCTCATGTTTATATTAAAAAAAGCTGAAGAAATCAGCCAACAGGCCATATCTGCGAACCGTATGAACCCCATTCAGGTTGATACTCAGCGAGTCGAGCAGGCAGGAACCAACTATCTAGTGCGCGTTGCCAAGAGCCTGGGAGCCAAACCTGCGGCTTCTAACAGCCCCAAAAGAGGAAACCCGTTTTTGCCTTACGAAGAGGAGCTATTTGTCAGCCAGCTCGGACCGGATCATGTCTGCTTGCTGAATAAATATCCGGTGATTGCTAACCATTTGCTTGTCATTACTCGCCAGTTTGAACCGCAGGAGAGTCTTTTGACGCTCAATGACTTCACGGCTATGACCGCGTTGTTGCAGGAAGCGGATGGCCTGATGTTTTACAACAGTGGCGTCAACGCCGGCGCCAGCCAGGCCCACAAACACATGCAGTGGGTACCCCGCCAGCTCGATGAGCCACACGAGCAACTCCCGCTGGAGCCCGGAGAAAAACCGCTACCATTTCACCACTGCTGGTTTGCACTCAATCAGCTAGATGCCAGCGCCATCTATGCCCTCTATCAACAGGGGCTCGCCGAACTGCAGTGGCGAGAAGGACGCGCTTACAATCTGTTATTAACGCGCCAGTGGCTCATGCTGGTTCCCCGCAGTCAGGCGGCATGGCAGCAAATATCGCTCAACAGTCTCGCATTTGTCGGATCGTTCTTCGTCAAAGACGAGTTACAGGCCAACCAGCTGCGCCATGGTGGCTTTGCCCAGGCCCTTGCAGCGGTTAGCGGCTGGCCTGCGAGCAATCCACAGGGCGACATCGCAACCCCATGTCCGCTCAACTTTAGTTAAATAGCGAGCCCAATTTTCCGGGTAGCTTCTGGGGAAGCTGTTTTTGAATGCGCTGTTGCAAATCCTGTTTGAATAAACTCTGCATATCGAGCGCATAGTCAGGATTACTCCACCCCCCCGAGACTCGCAACGGGATTGTCACATGGTGCAAATCGCTTAAATCCTGCCCCCCCTGTCCCTTGCTGGTGGCGACCACAGCGACATCGAAATGAAAATCCAGAGTCTCCTTGACCAGATGGGTATAACCGCTGCCTTTGACTCGCAACAGCGGCGACATCATGGCGATATTTGTGCTTGTCGCCTTGCCCTGCCCCAATCGGATATCTGCCGTCAGCGCTGAGAAATCTGTCTTGCGCGGAGCCCCTGACGAGGTTTGTCCTTTGATCGCCGCCTTGGCATCGCGCAACATGGCCGCCAGGTTGATGCCATTAACGGCACCATCATGGATCACCACGTTGAGATCACCCGCCACACTTGAACGGATATTTTTCGGTAACAACCCCAGCATCGACAACTTGCCTTGAGCCGTGGCCGCCCCGGACACAGGCTCTTTTCCTGTCCACTCCCGGAGTAATGGCTGAAGCTGAATCGCCCGGATGCGGGGTACCAGTTGCAATCGAGCCGGGACCGTTCGAGCATCCAGCTGCCCAGTCATTGCCACCACCCCTTGATAGACGCCAGCCGAGAAGTCTGTAATGTCGAGTAGTCCATCCTGTAATTTGATGGCCAGCTTGACATCAATCAGTGCCAAACGTGACCCAGTCAAGCGACCAATATCGGCGCGCCCTTCAAGATTGAGCTGCCGCAGCCCCCGGAGATCCGGCTCTTGCTCCTTGGCGGCGGCGCTACTCGATGGCGTTGCCGGGCTCTTGTCCGTAGTAATGCCAAACCAGTCCAAGTTGATCGCGGGTATCGAGAGACTAAACAGTATCTTCGATATCGGCGCCAGGACGGCATCCAGGTCACCTTGCCATTTCAACTCACCAAGCTGCCCTCGGCCATCATGCAGTGACAACTGCCGCTGCCGAGAATCATACCGCCAGTTTCCTTGTGCCTGGATGCTAGCCAAAGTCGGTGGTATCGCCTTCCCGTCTTGTGTTCCGCTCAGTTGCCACTCATCAAAACAAATTTGAGGATCAGTGTTACCCCACGTGGCCATCAAACGCCCCTGGTTTTGCCACTGCCCCTGAAGCGTTTGACTGGTTAGCTGAGCAGACCACACCCAGGGTGACAAGGTCACCGTCTGCTGTGCCCCTTCCCGGCTCAAGGCGACATCCGCCCGGCTATTGAGTTGTAACCGGGTAGCAGCATCCGGTTGTAGCAGCAAATCTAAGGTCCACGCCTTGGCTGTCCAATCTTGCCCCGACTGGCTTGGTTGTAGCCGAGCCTGAGTGGCCAGATGTCCCTGGAGTGAATCCAGTAAAAAATTTGTCGAGAGCTCGATGTCCAAGGGCTGATTGGGTGTTAGCAACCCCGTTTTCACATGGAGGTGCTGGAGAGAATAGGTTTGCTGGGTAGCCACCTTGGTGAATGACAGGGTGCCATCTCGTACCAGGATCCCGGCCACCTTAAATTGATACCCGGATCCCACCTGGCCTTGCTCGCCATCCGTCACAGCCGGGGGCGACGACACTGCAGGTCGAGAAAAGCGGTTCAAGAAATCATCGATATTGGTATGGCCATCGTCTAGCTGGTAGAGGTGGATCTGTGGCTGATCCAGCTCCAGCTGATCGATATGGATCTGCTGGGAAAAGAGCGGCATGAGGGCCACGCCAATCCGGCCTCGACCAACCACAAGAGTGGCCTTATCGGGGAAACCGCTTGGATTGAGCAGACGAACCTGCTCGATAGAGACGCCCACAGAGGGATAAAAAGACCAGGCGACGGCACCATCGATCTGCAGATCGCGTCCCGTCTTCTGTTTAACCTGGCTGATGAGGGTCTGTTTGATCTCGTCGGCACTGACCAAGAATGTCAAACTGACAAGAGCGCCAACCACCAATAACAGCAGGGCCAGCACAAGATAGAGAGCCTTCTTCATAACCCCTCCTGGCTAACCAGCAGACGGCATAAGAAGGCCCGCTCATTAAGGCAGGAGATTACTCATCCTGGCCTATCCGGCTGGCAACCGCACCTTGCTGGCTTTTATATTTGGCATTCGCTCGCTTGTTATACGGGCGAGCCGCAGGCCCTGACAGCAACTCGAAATTCAGGGCTCCAATCACCATTTTAGGCCGTAATGCCAGCGGCAAGCGGCCGCCATTATAAAATTCCAGCACAATGCGCCCAGACCAGCCTGGATCGATACGATGAGCGGTCACATGAACCATCAGTCCCAGCCGAGCCAGCGAGGAGCGACCATCCAGCCAGCCGACGATATTGGCTGGCAGGGTGACAGACTCTAGCGTGACAGCCAGAGCCAACTCCCCCGGGTGCAGGATGAATGCCTCGCCATCAGGAATGATGATCTCGTCACTCATGACCCGATTGATGGCATCCGCCACCTCCTCTTTCGGGCCACTCAGATCGATAAAGGCTGCAGTGTGGGCCTGAAAGACACGAAATTCATTGCCAAGCAGAACATCGACACTAACGCCACTGATCCGCTCCTGACCCGGCATCGGGTCGATGACGATCTGACCTTCAGCCAGATATTTTTCGATATCACTATCGCAAAGACGCATTCCCTTCTCCTGGTAATCGATGTTGGTGCGCTTTTAACCTTGCAACATGTGCAAGATCCGCGCTTTAAGCATATCGATAGCGATACGATTGCGGCCACCACGGGGCACAATCACATCGGCATATTGTTTGGATGGTTCAATAAACTGCAAAAACATGGGTCTGACTGTGTTCTGATACTGCTTGAGCACTGACTCCATAGTACGCCCCCGCTCCTGAACATCCCGTACCAGACGGCGGATCAGACAGATGTCGAGTGGGGTATCCATGAAGATGCTGACATCCATCAACTCACGCAGTCGAGGCTCGTTGAGTAGCAAGATCCCTTCGAGAATGATGATGCGTTTCGGGCTGAAGCGCGCCGTTTCGGCTAGGCGAGTATGTTCGGTATAGGAGTAGCGAGGAATATCAACCGCATTACCTTGTAGCAGCGAGCTGAGATGTTCTGCCAGCAGGGCGTGATCAAAGGCATTCGGATGGTCATAGTTGGTCTTAACCCGCTCTTCCATCGCCAGATGCGACTGATCCTTGTAATAACAATCTTCGGTAATGACGCCGATCTGATCCTCGCCAAGCTCCATGACCAGCTCTTCAAAAATGGTATGGGCGATCAGACTCTTGCCGGATGCAGAAGCTCCGGCGATCCCGATGATGACACAGGAGCGTTGCGGTTCGGACATGGTTCTATTCTCAAATACGACTGTGATGGCCATGCGGCGCGGCGATTATACTAAAAATTGGTAGTCGCGCTAAATAATCAACTGCTTTTTCATCAGGTTAATCCGTATTGATAGTCAAGATGCTGCTCGGAACCGTTTTTCCCGAAAAATAGAGTGCTGCAGCCACTTTTCTCGCCATACGCAGATAATTCAGGGCCAATTTACTGCCTGGCTCCGCCTCGATCGGCGGACGCCCCTCATCCATGCACTCCCGCACCTGGATATGGAGTGGCAACTGAGCAAGCAGTGCGATGCCGTATTGCTCCGCGACCTTCTGACCTCCGCCGGTACCAAAGATGGCCTCCTGGTGGCCGCACTTGCTGCAGATGTGATAGCTCATGTTCTCGATAACTCCGAGAACCGGAATATCAACCTTGTTGAACATGGAGATACCCTTGCGCACATCCGCCAAAGCGATATCTTGCGGCGTCGTCACGATCAGGGTCGCGGTGGTCGGAACCTGCTGAGCCATGGTTAACTGGATATCGCCCGTGCCAGGCGGCATATCGACGATCAGATAGTCCAGCTCTCCCCAGCGTGTTTCATGGAGGATCTGCGACAGTGCCTTGCTGGCCATGGGGCCGCGCCATATGGTCGCCTCAGACTCGGGCACCAGAAAACCAATGCTGTTGCAGACGATGCCGTAGACAGAAATGGGCTGCATCTGTTTACCATCGTGGGAGGCAGGCCGTTCCTTGGTACTGCCCAGCATCAGCGGAATCGACGGCCCATAGATGTCGGCATCCAGTAGGCCAACCCGGGCCCCTTCGTGACGTAATGCCAGCGCCAGATTGACGGCCACCGTCGACTTTCCAACCCCGCCTTTGCCGGATGCAACGGCAATGATGTTGCGGATCCCCGGCAAACCAGGAACTGCGGAGGCACGAGCCAAGGTCGCAACATCCTGCTGCCAGTGCCACCAGACATGATGCACATCGGCAACCTGCCGGATACGCTCATCCAGCTCGGCTTTTAGTTCCTCAAGCCAGCTCGCTCCGGCAAAGGGAATGCGAAGATGAATGTGCACACCATCGCCTTGGGACTCAATGCGCTCGATAAAGCCGGCACTGAGTAAATCCCCCCCCCAACCCGAGGGTTTAAATTCACTTAACAGCGGGCGGATGACCTGCATATGTACTCCTTGTCTGGACGACAGACGACAACTTCAGTAGCGGGATCCAGTCCGTGCCGACAAGACCAGGCCATCAGGGATCTTGGCCGAGTCTACAAGAAAAATGACGACATTCCAGGGCAAATCCGGTTGGCGGCGGCAATCCGTCTAGGCAGATAGACGTCCTTTCGGGTAACATGACGACTCCATTCATTTCCCGATACAGAAACAGGAACTATGGCCACCGCAGCTCGTAAAATTCTGGTTACCTGTGCCTTGCCTTACGCAAATGGCTCTATTCACCTCGGTCACATGCTCGAGCATATCCAGGCTGACGTCTGGGTTCGCTACCAGCGCCTGCGTGGCAACACGATCCACTTCATCTGCGCTGATGATGCTCATGGCACCCCGATCATGCTCAAATCTCAGCAGCTGGGCATGACCCCGGAGCAGATGATCGCCGAAGTATCCACCGAACATCAGGCCGATTTTGCCGGCTTTGGCATCAGCTTCGATAACTATCACTCGACGCACAGTGATGAAAACCGCGAACTGGCCAGCCTGATCTACACCCGACTGCGGGATGGTGGCTACATCAAGAGCCGGGGCATCTCCCAGCTGTTTGATCCAGAAAAGTCGATGTTCTTGCCGGATCGCTTCGTCAAGGGCACGTGCCCCAAGTGCAAGGCACCCGATCAGTACGGCGATAACTGTGATGTCTGCGGGGCAACCTACAGCCCGACTGAGCTCATCAACCCCAAGTCAGCGGTTTCCGGTGCGACTCCGGTGATGAAAGAGACAGAGCACTTCTTCTTCGACCTGCCGCAATTT
>RRZU011190858.1_pt1 | contig 18650 bp, 11 predicted proteins | sample 2165561 | NCBI WGS metagenome assembly RRZU01 (sample SAMN10456909, study PRJNA506462) | wastewater metagenome | isolation source: wastewater sludge | place: USA: Moscow, Idaho | reverse complement strand
TCGCGGAGCCGCTCACCACGCGCCGCAACGTGGTCGTCATCGCGGATGAGGCGCACCGCAGTCAGTACGGCTTCAAGGCGAAGGTGGACGCGAAGACCGGCGAAATCTCCTATGGCTTCGCCAAGTACATGCGCGACGCCCTGCCGAACGCCTCCTTCATCGGCTTTACCGGTACGCCCATCGAGGCGGACGACGTCAACACCCCGGCGGTGTTCGGCCATTACATTGATGTCTACGACATCAGCCGTGCGGTTGAGGATGGCGCGACCGTGCCGATTTATTACGAGTCGCGGCTGGCACGCATCGAACTCGACGAGGAAGAGAAGCCCAAAATCGACGCCGAAGTCGACGAGCTGACCGAGGAGGACTCCGAAACCGACCAGGAGCGCTTCAAGAAAAAGTGGTCAACGGTCGAAGCACTGGTGGGTAGCAACAAACGCTTGGCGCTGGTAGCTAAGGATATGGTTACTCACTTCGAGGATCGCGTGGCGGCGCTGGATGGCAAGGCAATGGTGGTGTGTATGAGCCGCCGCATCTGCGTGAAGCTTTACGAGGAAATCATCAAACTGCGCCCGGATTGGCACAGCACCGATGACAAAGCGGGTGTAATTAAGATTGTGATGACGGGCGCGGCGAGCGACCCACAAGAGTGGCAGCAGCACATCGGCAACAAGGCTCGGCGCGATCTGCTGGCAAAGCGCGCCCGCGATCCCAAAGACCCGCTCAAGTTGGTTATTGTGCGGGATATGTGGCTCACCGGCTTTGATGCGCCGTGCATGCACACGATGTACGTGGACAAGCCGATGCAGGGCCACGGACTGATGCAGGCAATTGCGCGCGTGAACCGCGTGTTCCGCGACAAACCTGCCGGGCTGATCGTGGATTACATCGGCATTGCGCAAAGCCTGAAATCTGCGCTGCAGCAGTATTCAAAAAACGATCAGGAAAACACCGGCGTTGACGAAGCACAGGCCGTCGCGGTGATGATGGAGAAGTACGAGGTGGTGCGAGATATGTACCACGGCTTTGACTATGCCTCCGCAATGACCGGGACGCCACAAGAGCGCCTGGCAATGATGGCCGGGGCCATTGAATGGATTCTCGACCTACAGCAGAAACTGGCCGCACAAGAGAATACCAAGGAAGGTAAAAAGAACGCACACCGTCGATACCAAGATGCCGTGCTGGCCCTATCTAAAGCGTTTGCCCTGGCATCTTCATCCGATGAGGCCCGCGAGATTCGGGAGGAAGTCGGTTTCTTTCAGGCGATCCGTGCCGCGTTGGTCAAGAGCAGCACGGGCTCCGGCATCACCCAGCAAGAACGTGAGTTGGCCATCCAGCAAATCGTTAGCCGTGCGGTGGTCTCCACCGAGATCGTGGATATCCTGGCGGCGGCAGGTATCAAAAGCCCGGATATCTCCATTCTCTCGGACGAATTTCTGGCCGAAGTACAGCAAATGGAAAAGAAGAACCTTGCGCTGGAGGCTTTACGCAAGCTGCTCAGTGATGATATTCGCTCCCGCAGCAAGGCTAACGTGGTGCAAAGCCGGGCCTTCTCAGAAAGGTTAGAGGACGCTGTCGCACGTTATCATGCCAACGCCATTACTACAGCCGAAGTATTACAAGAGCTGATTGAAATGGCCAAGGACATCCGTGCTGCGCACCAGCGTGGCGAAGAGTCCGGGCTGTCAGACGAAGAAATCGCCTTCTACGACGCCCTGGCCGAGAACGAAAGCGCGGTGCAAATGATGGGCGACGACAAACTCAAGCTCATCGCCCACGAATTGCTAATGAGCCTACGCGAGAACGTGTCGGTTGACTGGGCCCACCGGGACTCTGCCCGCGCACGGATGCGGGTGCTGGTGAAGCGCATCCTGCGCAAGTACGGCTACCCGCCTGACTTGCAGGACGCAGCTGTACAGACCGTGTTGCAACAGGCCGAGGCGTTGTCGTCGGGGTGGACAGTGGGCGGTTTACCCAAGCTGGCAGCTGAAGAGGCCCATAAAAAACAAACCCTTGCTTACCGACTTGCGCCGGGGTATCAACATAAAAATAATTAAGCCGGTTAGGCCAGCAACACGCTAGCCCGGTCAAGCTTGGCTAACACTGCTGCATCCGGGCCCGGATAGTTTGCTTCTGCCACCAGTTTGAGGTGCAACCTGAATTTGCGTACTGATCCGCTCCTTCAGGGCTGATACGTGCGAAATGACGCCGATCAGTTTGCCTTCCTGCTGCAGGCCAGAGAGGGTTTCCAGGGCGGTGTCGAGGGCTTCTTCGTCTAGGGTGCCGAAGCCTTCATCTAGGAACAGCGAATCCACCCGGATATTCTTGCTGGCCATATTGGACAACCCCAGTGCCAAGGACAGGCTAACGATAAAGCTCTCGCCGCCAGAAAGATTCTTCGTAGACCGTACCTCCCCGGCCTGATAATTGTCGACCACGTTCAGCTCCAAGGGTTGGGCATCGTCCCGGGTCAGCAAGTAACGGTCAGTCATTTTCTGCAATTGGCGGTTGGCGTGGCGAACCATCATTTCAAAGGTCAAGCCTTGGGCAAAATTGCGGTATTTTTTGCCGTCTGCGGAGCCAATCAACTCGTGCAGATTTTCCCATCTGCTGCACTCTTTTTTCTGAGCTTCGATAGCGATTTGCTTTTCCTTTATCCGCTCTTTTGCTGCTGCATTCTCACTCAGCTTATTTTTAAGACCGGCCATAATATTGCGCAGCTCTTTCAAGGCTTCCTCATGCGCCTTGAATTGGGGTTCGAGCTCTTCCAATGATTTATCTGTAACGTTTTTAGCCATCTCCGTGACTAAGCGTACTTCCCGATCCTTCTGCCGGGCTTTCAGCGCTGTTTGGCGTTCATCTAAATTTTTGGCCGTAGCCGTCAGCTCCGCCCGAGATTCAGAGGGTAATATGGCGGCCAAAAATTGATCTTCATTTGAAAAATCAACGGACGCGAGCGCGACGGAGAATTCAGTTTCAAGCCTTTTCAATTCCGGTTCTCGTTGCTCGATGCGTTTTTTTAGAGATTCGAGATGAGACTTCGCGGTATTCCAGTTTTGTTGGCGCTCATGGTGCCGGTCGCGGGCTTGTTTTTCGGCACTTTCAGCATCTGAAATTGTCTTATTTAAGCAGCGCTCCTCTTCGTCAGGATTTTTGTTGCCATACAGCACATTGCGTTCATCACGCCCGGCGGCAAGCTCCTTTTTCAAGCTACTCAAGCGCGCCAGCTTTTCATTCAGGGCGCTGCTTTGCGTTTCGATAACCGCCTCCAGCCGCTTCACCTCGCTATCGATATCGGCAATCTGTTTCTCAACGTCCGCCTTTTTCTTGACCTGAGCCTGCCACGCTTTTAATCGCGCTCTCAGAGATTCGATTAAGGATGAAATACCTGTTTCAGGGATGTCTGTAATACCAAGCGGCTGGAGTTTGGTGGAAACTGTCTGCCTGTGCTCGATAAAATCAGCGCGGCGTTTCACCAGACTGTCCTGCACATCAGCCAGGGCTTTCTCGGCGGCCTTCTTGTTATGATCCGCTGCTAACTCCAGCTTTTCAGATTCCGTCACATTTTTACGGGCCAGCGTTTCAGCTTCCTCGAGTTTCTTGATGGTGGCTTCTTGGTCCTCGGCTTTGTTAATCAGACTATTCAACGCATAGATCTTCTGTTCGATCTCATCGGGAACCGGGACATTCCCTTTTGCAAAGGGGTGTTCGGTTGCGCCGCAGAGTGGGCAAGGCTTGCCATCTTCCAGTTTTGCCCGGTGCTCTTCAAGTTCCGCAATTTTGGCCAGTAAGGCCATTTCACGCAGAAGCATTTCCTTCTCAGTGCGGTATTCCCGCAATAAGCGGCCACTTAGCAACTGGCTCAATGCGTCTTTGCTCTGCTGAAGTTGTTTTAAGGCGTCCTCCAGCTTTTGCTTCTGAATGCCTGATTGTTTCTGACGGTCACCGAGTAACTTTACCGCCGCCCCCAGAGCCGCCGTGGCCGTTACTTGATCCGCCTCTTTTTGAGCAATTTCTTTTTGCTGAGAGATCAGGCTGCCGAACTGTTCTTCAACGCCGGCCAAACCGCTAATCAGCCATTCATCCTGTGCATGCTCCTTAAGGTAACCACTGACAAGCGCCAGCGCCTCATGAGCCTTGGATCGTTTTTCTTGTTCTTCAAACCGGGCTTTTTTGTCAGCATCAATCTTGGCCGCATCTCTTCTGCACGCCTCATCACCTTCCGACGCGGCCTTTTGCTGGTCGGCCAGTTTCTGGTTCAGGGCGCGAACCTTGTGCAACGTAGGTGCGATTGCCTTTAACGCCTCTTTGGCCCGGGCGGTTTCTTGTTCAGCTGATTTTAGTATTTCAGCCTGCCCCTTGGCGGAGGATTCCAGCCCGGGAAGCGCCTCTTCCCCAGCTTTCACGCCTGCTTTGTCGTCCGCCTGCTGTTTGCGAGTAGCAATGAGTGTTGCGTATGTGCCATCCAATGTTGCAGCACTTAAAGCCCGGTCCAGCTTTTCACGATTCGGCTTGAATGCCTCAATATCGCTTTGCAGCCTGCTTTCTTCATCGGCCAGATTGACGATTTCCTTCTTCAAGCCTTCAATGGTATTGAGCCAGGCAATGGCTGTTCCGGTGTCAGCAGATTGGGCAACAAGGTCTGTTTCTTCCTTCTGCTTTGCTTCAAGTGCCAGCCCCATCTCTTGTTCCTGCGCCGGTTCAAGAATAGCAATGCCAGCCGTCTCAGCCTGGAGCAAGTTTAATTTTTCCCGCTCCTCGCGCTGACGTTCATGAACACGGATGGATATCTGACTGTAGATCTCGGTGCCTGTTATCTGCTCCAAAATCGGCGCCCGGTCATCCGGTGCCGCCTGAAGGAACGCAGCAAAGCCGCCTTGGGCCAACAACATAGATCGGGGGAAACGATCAAAGTCCATGCCGGTGGCCGATTCAATCTGCTCAGCGACACCTTTGATCTTAGATTGAAAGATTTCGCCAGAATCAGCATTAGCAATTTCATGCTTCGGGGCTTGAAGCTCACCGTCCGGCTTTTTGCGTGCCCGGTGTTGACTCCAGTGACAGCGGTAACGCCCAGATTGAGTTTCAAAGGTCACTTCGGCAAAGCATTCACCGGTCTGGCGGGACATAATTTCGTTTCCGCCCTTGGTCACTTTGTTCAAACGCGGCGTCCGCCCATAAAGAGCAAGGCAAATTGCATCGAGAATGGTGCTCTTCCCCGCGCCGGTGCGGCCGGTAATGGCGAAAATGCCGTCAGATGCGAAGGCCGGGTGCGTCAGGTCGATTTGCCATTCGCCAACCAGTGAGTTCAGATTCTTAAAGCGTACCTGTAATATCCTCATCGACAGCCCCTCTATTGCGCCTGCAAATCGTCTTCATAAAGAGACGAAATGGTTTCCCGGTAAGCTCGAAGCAGTTCCGGTCGCTGGTCTTCAGGCACCTTATGAACGGCGAGGCAGCGTTCAAACACGTCGTCTTCATTCAGATCGTCGAGCGTTTCCTCTTCATAGGTTTGTTCAAGAAGGTGGTTAATGATGCGGTTATTCTTTATCCGGAGAATTTCCATCTGAGTCCCGGCAGTCACTCTCTCAAAATGCTCACGAAGATTGCCAATAATGTCAGTGCCGTCGTAGATGACTTCAAGCCAGCTTGGGGTGTCCGTTGCCGCCAATTCAAGGATGCGCCTTGAAATAGCAGCCAAATCCCCTTTGATGCGCTCGAGTTTCTGAAACACCGGCACGTCAATGAGCTGTACGGATGCCGCCCGGTTGTGAAACGCAATCTGGCACACACTCTTTTGCTGTTTTGCTTCCCCAAACCCCATAGGCAAAGGAGAGCCGCTGTACCGTGTGGTCTCCAGGCCATTCACCTTTTGTGGGACATGAAGGTGCCCAAGTGCCAGATAATCAAAACTCGGCGGAAAAATCCCGGCCGTCACATGGGCCAGAGAACCCACATAAAGCTCGCGCACGCCATCGCCGTCAGTAGTTTGTCCGCCAGCAGCAAACAGATGCCCCGTGCCGATGATGGGAATATCAGCCCCGAGTTCCTTGCGCTTCTGTTCGGCTAAGGCGGCGACAGCGGCGTAATGCGTGCGGATGCCGTCAATCAATTTCCGTTCCTTGTCCTCGACACTCTCACCCGCTTCCGCCACGCGTATATCCCGGTCGCGGAGATAAGGCACGGCGCAGACAATCAATTCCGGCACGTCGTATTTATTACGGAGCACCAACACTTCGTCTTCCAGATTTTCAGTCTTATTCCCAACCACATGAACATCAAGAGCTTTGAGCAGCTCTTTGGGCGCATTGAGAAAAGATGGCGAATCGTGGTTACCCGCGACGACGATCACGTGCCGACAAGAAGACGCTGCCACCCGGCACAGAAATCGGTAATAAAGCTCCTGGGCGCGATTGCTTGGTGCGCTGGTGTCAAAGACATCCCCCGCCACCAGCAACACATCAATTGCATTCTGCTGAATTGTTTCGGCCAGCCAAGTTAAAAAAGCCTCGAATTCCTCGTAGCGTTTTCTGCCGTACAGAGTGCGACCAATGTGCCAGTCGGATGTATGGAGAACTTTCATACGGCGACCTCGGCATGGCAAAGAAAACGCTTCGTATATTCCTCACGCCAATTTTTGAATAAAGTCATGCGGACTAAAGAATCGTCAGGTTTTAGTAACTTGTCACATCCCATACAATCACACGCTCGTTTTTTAAATAAATTTAGTGATAAAGCCAATTCTCGCCATAAAGCAATCAAACTAAACAACACCCGCAAGCAGCCCAAAGCCGATAATAAGCATGCCACCGGCAACAACTAGCTGCACAACCCTCAGGGTAACTTTGTGGAGTAGTTTTTTCCCAAAAAACGCACCCGCAAATGCGGAGAAAGAGGCAACCGTAATGGGTGTCAGCAAAACTTGAGAGTGCGCGAAATAGTCCGTCAAAACCACCGTCCCATAGACAAACAGGCGTACTACATCCACAGCCATGGCAGAAATCACGCCTGTGGCAACAAAAGATTCTTTTGATAGCCCCGCTTTCAGCAGAAAAGCAGATCGTAAAGCCCCTTGATTACCGGATAAGCCTCCAAAAAAACCAGACAATAGCCCCCCAAATGGGAGCCATTTAGGGGAAAAAGTTTTTGACTGGAACCGGGGCGAGAGTTCTAAAAGGGCAAACACAATAATCACAATACCAATCAACGCCTTAACCGGCGTGACCTCTAACGCCATTTGACCTAAAGAGTAATGCCATAAAACCGGCATCCGGTCCATGACGCCTAACACCCCGGCCCCAGCTACCGCGGCCAAAGCAGCGGGTAGCGCAAAGCGACCGGCAACGCCCCAATGAACATGTTTTGCCATCAATGCGCATTTAAAAAGGTTCGTTGCCAGATGCACCACCGCCGTGGCGGAAATCGCCAAAGGCAGAGGAAAGAAAAGCGCAAAAACCGGCATCAAAATGGTTCCCAACCCAAAACCGGAAAAGAGCGTCAGCCCTGATGCCAATAATGCGACGAGACTTATTAAGACAAGCTCCATAAAGATCTGTTTTATCCTCGAATGAATATCGTAAGTGATAGTTTTGCAGGCATCGCCTACAGCAGAAAGTCATGCTCTTCCCCCGGCTGTAAGCCCTTAACCACGGCAGAAAAGATGGTGGAACCATACTCTTAACGATTTATATAGGCAAATAATTGCCCCGGGGAATCGAACTTATGTCCGTGTGCCCATTCAAACAGAAGATTCGTCAGAGTCCTGTTCTGCGGCGGGATCGGTGAGCCGCCGAATCGTCAGTGCGCAACGTTGCTCAATCAAAACATTGATTTGCTCAACCACAGCATGGCCAGTAAAACGGTGCCCGGGGTTAGATTGAAGCTTGCGCGCCGTGACGGGTAATACCTTTGCTAATTCCAGAATGCGCCGCTTGGCCTGCGCCTTGGTAAAACCCACGCCTTCGGCGAACTGCTCCCAGTGACGCTTCTCAACTTCACTGAATTTATACTTACTGCCAATTTTCATCGCCATCTTCGGCGTTAAAGTGGGATAGACCGCCGTTGATAACGTATCGTAAAACGGCGCCAGAACCGGGACTTTGCCTGAATACAGCAGAGAGAAATTTTTGGCGTGCGCATCATGATTGCCGATTAGCGTATTGAAGATTACGTAATCGAACAATCGCAAAACCTGCGGTGCGCTGGGGCGTGTTGAACGGCGCACCAACTCAAAACATTGCGCCAGATCCGGCCCCCCTTCATTTTGGTATTTCATTTCTGGCACTACGCCCAGCGCTTGGCAAAAATCTTCTTGATGAAGACGCTGACGATGCCCCTGTGCATCGGTCAATCGGTCGTAGCGCTCAACCAATAAGAAAGAGCGGTCCAAAACGTGATGAACGTTAGATTTTGCAGGCTTGAGCTGCATGGCCTCCGCCAGCGCCATGCAAAATCCTTCGTTGATCACGCTGTCTTCAACGTCGTGGATGGTAGGTTTCAAAATATGGGAGCTTGGCGTGCCGCCCCGGGGCAGGCCAATGCGGCCCCCATCAAACACCACAGGTAATTTATCCTGAGCGCCCGCCAAAGAAAGCCGCAAGCCGTCTTTGCCCGCCAGCATGGGGCGACGCGGCAATTCATCCAGAATGGCCACGACTTCCTCGTCATTTAACCATTGAACGTCCTCATCGCGAGTCGGTATAGGCAAAGTCTGCCCCGGCTCAAGAAAGGTCACAGCCCCGGCACATTCACCGCCGATGCGATCCAGCAGCGCAAAATCATTCTGACCAGACACCTGAAACTGCTGCGCAATCAAGCGACGCATCTGCCCTTCGGGTAGAAGTCCCGCAAAGAAGGGACGCGTTTTGCGATCATCAAACGGCGCCGCTTGCAAAGGCAATAAGACAGACAAGGCAACGGCATCTGGGTGTAACAACCAATCGGGTGTATAGCAAAAACTCAGCCGACCATCGACCAGCCTCAATGTGCCAACACGGTCGGCGAAAAGCCAAACATCCAACTCATGCGCCATGGTCATCACCCTCTTGTTGATTCTTGACAACTACTGGTGGCAACCCGTTTAGCTGGATTTCGCCACCCAAAGCATCAATGACCCGCAGCACGTTCTCCAGTCGCAAGGTAGGCTTGCCCGCTTCAAGCTCAACAATAAAGCGTACCCCCACCCCGGCCGCCAGCGCCAACTGGGGCTGCGTCAACCCGAGCTGCTTGCGAGCGACACGCAGTGTCTCCCCTAATTGTTGAGGTGATCGAATGGATGTCATAGCTTGCTCCGTTTCCCGTTCGGGAAATTATCAGTTACTACTGAAGTATATGCAAGCAATATTTACCGATCGGGAATATTTTATGCGATAAATTATAAACAGTCTAAAAAATTCCCGACCGGGAAATATTTGAGCGTTCCAATTAAAAATTTACGCCCAACTACAAGCACCCAAAATCCTCACCATCGTGCAGGTAGCTTTCCGATTTAATTTGGTATCTTTTATTTTCTCAAGCTATTTGTTTGAGACTTGGCTGGCACACATTAATAGATTGAGGGTAGTGCAATAAGATGAAGTAACGCGTAACACTAAAAGGAACTCACCCCCGGTAAGCATCAATAGGTTCCCCGAGGATGAGTTATGAGCACAGCAGACTAATGTTGCGGCGCATCTTCTTGTTCAGTCGGTTCACGCTCTGCGCACAGTACATTAAACAGCATATTCAGCAGAATCGCGCTCAAACAAGCGAGAATGATGCCGTTGTCAAAAATGATCTGCACCGAAGGCGGAAACGCCCCAAACAGCCCTGGTTTACTAACCGGAATCATGCCCATACCCAGGCTAACGGCGACGATCAGCAAATTGCGATTGTTATCCAGATCAACACTGCCTAGTATCTTGATGCCCGTTGCTGCGACCCCACCGAACAGAACCAATGCCGCACCGCCCAACACCGGCAAGGGGATTGACGCTACCACTGCTGAGATTTTTGGCAATAAGCCCATGATAACTAACAGTACCCCGGCCATGGCAATCGCCCAGCGGCTTTTCACCCCGGTCAGGCGGATCAGACCGACATTTTGCGCGTAAGCGGTGTATGGAAACGAATTCAGAATACCACCCAGAAACGTCGCCGCGCCATCGGCGCGTAACGCGGATGCCAGCAACTTACTATCGATTTTCTCACCAGCAATGTCACCAATCGCTAACACATCGCTGGTCGTTTCAACCATGGTGATCAGCATGACCAGACACATCGACAACACCGCTGCAATTTCAAAGGTCGGCATACCGAAATGAAACGGCGTCACCAATTCAAACATCTTGGCGCTCGCAACCTGATCGAAATTTACCAAGCCAAATATCCAGGCGATTAGCGTACCGAGCACCAACCCGGCTAGCACAGCAATACGACCCAAAAAGCCTTTACAAAAATGGTAGATAGCCAATACGATAACCAGCGTCACCCCGGCCAGCGCTAAATTGCTGCCGGAAATATGCGCCGTCGTCATATCACCGCCATTCATCCACAACACCGCCACCGGCATCAGCGTCACCCCAATCGCAGTCAGCGTCGTTCCGGTTACCACCGGCGGAAAAAAGCGCAATAAACGGCTGAAATATGGCGCCAGCAAAAAGGTAAATAAGCCCGAGGCAATCACCGAGCCAAAAATCGCCGGCCAGCCCCATTGCCCGCCGATCAATATCATCGGCGCAACAGAGGTAAAGGTTGTGCCCTGCACAATCGGCAAACGCGAGCCGATTTTCCATACGCCCACCGACTGCAGTAGCATCGCCAGTCCACAAGTGAACGCAGTTACGCTGAGTAGGTAAATCACTTGGTCTTGCGGCAACTTCAACGCCACGGCCAGCACCAGCGGCGTAGCGGCGATACTGGCGTACATCGCCAACAGATGCTGTGCGCCCAGCGCGAATAGGCGCCCGGGCGGAAGCATTTCATTTACGGCGGAAACAACAGCCGATTGATTAGTCGTTTGTGACATGATCAAACCCCCTGTTCAAATAAAAACCAGTCGGTTACAGACTACGGTCGCGCAACGCATACGCCGCCTGCTGGAACCGATGCCGCACCTCAACCTCGTCCAAACCAAGCACACGTTTTTCATCCAACAAAATATCGCCACCAACAATGGTAAAGCGTACATCATCAGCCCGGCTGGAATAGACCAGCGTCGACTCAACGTCATACACCGGCATGGTGTGCGCGTTGTCTAGATCAACCACAATTACATCGGCCGGATGCCCTACAGCCAATTGTCCCAACTCTGGGCGGAACATGGCACGCGCCGCGCCGGTGGTCGCCAGATTCAGAATCTCGCGCGTTTTCAAGAATTTGGGGTCTTGCGTGCGGTCTTTGTGAATCAGTCCGGCGAATTTCATCTCCTGGAACATATCCAACGTATTCTGACTAGCCGGGCCATCCGTCGCCAACCCCACCGTAATGCCGGCATCCACCACTGCCCCCAAATCCATCGTCCCCGACACCAGCTTGCAGTTACACACCGGGCAATGGGCAATTTTTACGTCATGTTCGGCCATCAAGCGGATATCCTCAGCGTTCATGCGTGTGCAATGTGCCGCCGTTACATCCGGGCCAAGAAAGTCCAGCGATGCCAGCCACTGCACTGTGGTCGTACCATAGTTTTCCTGCATGTAATGCGATTCGCGCAAACCCTCGGCTAAATGGGTGTGAATATTCACGCCATATTCATTTGCCACCCGACGCGTCAGCCGCCACATCTCTGCACCGCAGGAATATGGCGCATGCGGCGACAATGCTACCTGCAAACGACCATTCATCGTTTTGTGGTGCTTAGCAACTTTCTGATCAAAATGTGCCAGTGCAGCCCATGACCAATCGGTCATCGACGCATACAGCCCACGATCGGCAAAACCATAACCCAACGTCGCCCGCAACGGCAGCGCCTTCAGCGCTTCTACTTCCGGCTCGACGGCATAGGCGTCAAAATGCTCATTAAAACAGGTAATGCCACCGCGCACCATCTCAATTAGACCGCACAAGCTGGCCCAGTAGAGCGTTTCCGGGTCGAAATTGCGTTTGAGTTTCCACATGGTTTCCAACCACTCAAACAACTCAACATCTTTCAGCAGACTGCGCAATAGCATGTTTGACGCATTGTGTGTATGGCAGTTAATCAGGCCGGGCATGACCGCGCCACCACGTGCATTAATCACTCTTTTCGCCCCGCGAATGTCCACCTCTGTGGCCGGGCCCATCTCGCGGATACAGCCATCGGCAATAGTTAGTGCGCCGCCGGTAATTGGCGGTTGGTTATTCATCGGCAAAATATAGCCATTTACGATAGCAATATCCACTGGCTTCATTGCATGACTCATCGCTAATCCTCCGCTGATATCCATGTTCGACAATCAGTTACCGCGTTCACACTGTACGCGCGCCCGCAAAATGGATAAAGTTGGTTCCCATAGCTAAAACAGATGGATAAAAACATGGCATTCACGCTAAGCCAATTAGAAACCTTTACCACCGTTGTTGAATGCGGTTCATTTTCTGCCGCTGCCCGGCGACTGGGAAAAGCGCAATCGGTGGTCAGTGCAACCATCAGCAATCTGGAAATTGACCTAGGCCTAACCTTATTTGACCGCAGCGGAAAATTGCCACGGCTAACCGAGGCCGGGCAAACGTTGCAGTACTCGGTTAACGCCATTTTGCTGCATTGTCAAAACTTAGAAGAACGCGCTCACACTCTACAACAGGGGGCAGAAACCCAGCTGCTACTGGCACTGGATGGGGCTATTCCCTATGCAGTGCTTGAACCGGCACTCATCGAGTTTTCAGCAAAATTCCCCCAGGTGGATCTAACTTTTCTCTTCCCGCAGGAACACAGCGTCGTCGATCTGGTGTTAGATAAAAAAGCCAATCTTGGACTAACGCTAAGCAGCAGCTACAGCGGCAAAAACATCTCTTTCTGCCGTCTGGGTGACGTAGCGCTGGCCAATGTGGTTTAGGCCAATCATCCATTGGCGAAAGAAAAAGAGGCCATCAGCTTTCCCCTGCTACACCGTTACCGGCAGCTAGTCTACGCACCGCACGAGCGTCACTTGCCAACCAACGAATACCTGCTGACCCCCTCGGCTTGGCTAACTCACAGCTACGGTCATCTGCTCGACCTATTGCGCCATACACTGGGTTGGGCCATCGTGCCAAAACACCTGATACGGCGAGAACTAGACTCAGGAGAATTCAAAGAATTACTACTAGCCGCCTACCCGGCCACGGAATGGCTAGTCGGCGCCGACCTCATCTGGTCAAGCAGGGAAAACTCGGGACTGGCTGGGCTATGGTTACGCGAATATCTGAGCACACATTTATGTGACGTGCTGGAAAATACCGAGTTATGGACTCGTCGCCATCGACAACAATCATCCTTAGCGAGTGTCAAATATGCCCGCCGAAAGTGATAAATTCCACAACCGAATCATAACGACGCCGACACATCCCCGTCCCAGCCCCACATTAATAGTTTGCTAAAGCCGTAATCCAATTCTCTAATGGGGTAGCAGACCATCAAGCCATGTGTTGAAACAATTCAGTTTTTCTTCAACATCAAGAGTAATCAACAACTCCCTCAGATAATCTTCGCTTTCAGCCTCTGTAAAAGACTGAAGCATCTGCAGCAGGTCGCGCACGAGCAGTTCAAGAACGACCGAAAACGAGAGCTAACCCATTTCTAAGCATTGGGGAATGGCCGTTCACAAAAGCAACGGTACCCCATGACATGCCGTATGCTGCCTCAAGCAAGTCGTGAACCTGGAGTTTGCCGGTTGCTTCGGTAAGCTCCCGAGCGCTCTCAAAATATTCGTCACAACTATCAAGCACAATCTGCAGATCGAAATGAGGCTCACCTTCAGGATTGGGACGTCTTGTCAAGGCATCCTACAGTACCCTGATGACGGGAACAAGTTCGTTGGCATCAAGCAAAAAAAAATCCACCCGATTCATCTTTTACCCATCCTTTTCCTCTCTCTTCCATTGAGTGCCGGTCTCGGCAAAACGCGTCTCCGAATTCAGAAAATCCGCTATCTGTTCAGCGACCAGTTCCGGAGTCGCGTTTTTCCCCCGGAGGGAGCATTCCCAGATCACCATAACCCGCCAGGACTGCTCCAGCAGGGCTGCGATGTTGCGTTTGTCCCTGCTGACGTTTTCGCTGAATTTGGCAAGCCAGAAATCCCGACGTGATTCCGGAGTGGTCGTCGACCGGCAGCCATGTCGGTGCCAGAAGCATCCATGGACGAAAATGACTGCGCGATATTTCGGCAGGACGATATCCGGCTTGCCGGGAAGATCCTTCCTGTGAAGACGGTATCGGTATCCGTTCGCCCAGAGCCATCCGCGCACCATCATCTCAGGCCGGGTGTCTTTCCCCCGGATTTTTGACATGTTAAAACTGCGCTGCTCAGGCGAGTGGACATCCATTATTGCGAGTTCCCCGTTTGTACTGCCGGAGGATTGATAAAATGTTCAAAATCGATGTCAGGTTGGCCCTGGCGGGCGTAGTATGCAGAGAAACGCGCCACCATGTCCTTCACAAAAGAAGGCGAGATCTGAACCGCAGGCTTCTCGAATCTCTCATTGAACTCCTCGCTTGACAGAGATGAAAGTTTTCTGAAATTAAGAAAACCACCTTCGAAGAAGTCTGTTCTGGGAAGCCAGTGATAATAGGCCGACTTATTGTTTCTGTATGCTTTCTCCAGATCTTTCTTCTGGCTGTTGCTGAGACCAGTGGCAGGATGACCCGGAAACAATGAGGTCTGCGAGTCAATTTCCACAACGAGAATTCTGTCCGTATTGCATTCGCCATTATCTCGGATAACAAGGTCGCAGGCCGGATTCATGACCACAAACCTCTGGTCACTGGTCTTTTCCTTAACAACGCTGCCGGTCCGGATTTTGTCGGTGAGGGGCGGGGTCAGATAGACTTCCTCTGGAAAACAGCGGTCTCCATCATCATCGAGAAGCTGAAGCAGGTGACTCAGAGCATGGCGGAGTAGGGCTTTTTCTACCCTGGAGGAATCTGTTTCACCATACGACACCCATTTGTCTTTGTAAGGAAGAAGATTTTCGAGGAAGACTCTACTCAATGTTTTTTCGATTATTCCTCGCCCTCCCATGATACGAGTCAGCCCAGTGTCACTTATCCCTTTCAACAAGTTTAGATCGGACTCGTAAGATTCACTACCGCGTGCACGTTTGTGTATGATTGAAGGATGGTCTTCAACCAAGTCGACAAAACCCGTTACAAAGATCACCGGTACACGAGTGAGCGTTTCACTAAATTGCCTGACAACGGTATTTCCACCTTCATCGTCATCACCCAGCTTGAGATCGACAATTGCCCCATCAAAAGAGCCATCGATTTTGCTCATGGCTTCAGACAGGCTTTTCGCTACTTCGAAAGTAACGGCACATATATCTTTGTTTTTGTCGTTAAAAACATTTACGGAATCAGCAAAAATCTTTTGTTGATCCTCTGAATCCTCAACGAGCAGAATCTTAAGATCGCTCATTTCATTCATTCTCCGTTCTCGGCTGCAGCCTGAACCATGCTCCCTGCTCAGACTCAAAAGCTTTCAGTTCCAGACCGTTTCGCGTCGCGGCCTCTCCGGCGATAGCCAGCCCCAGGCCGATGCCGGACGGTTTGGTGGAAAACTGGGGTTCAAAGATCACTTCGCTGGCGATCAGATCCGGTTCTATGCCCGGCCCGGTATCGCGATAGTCGACGTGAAGCAGGGTTTCGCCCTTGGTCACCACCTCAATCATGATTTCCCGTTTAGGAACGTTTTTCTCGCTCATCCAGTAAATACTGTTGTCAACGAGGTTCGTGAAGATTGCATAGATGTCCTGCTGCCAGGATGAAAACCGGAAATCGTCGGAGCCTTCGACTTTCGCCACCACATGATGTGTCTTCATCTCCTCGTCGAAAACGGACAGAGAGTTCCGGATGGTTTTCTTCAGGTCCAGCGGCTTTCTGGCGGTGCGCTTCCCTGCGGCGAGAGGGTCAAGCCTGCTGAAAAGCTTCACAAAAACCTCTGCGTTCTGGCCGACACCCTCGGCAATCGGCATGAAGGTTTCAAGCTTTCCGGCATCTCCTGTGTTCAGGAAAGAGTCGTACCAGTAGCGCAGATTGGGTATCTGGTTCCGGAAGTAATTCAGCGGCCGTCTGCCTTCATGCAGGATGACATTGATGATTTTCCCGAGGGTCGCCTGCCCCTGATAAATGGCAACGGTCTGGCGGATCTCATCGGCCACCTTATTCTTGTCCTCGGCATCCCGGCTGATGATCTCGATAATTTCATCAGCCGTCTTCCGGTCAACCCCCCCTCTGGTGAGCTTCGATCTGATGTCTTTTTTCAGAGCATCAAAAGAAAACAATCGCTCAAGCTCCCTCTCCACCTTGAGCACAGGCCTGCTTAGCCCGGCCTTTTTTCTGTAATCGAAGCGTCGCTCTTCCAGTTTGGCAATCACCGCCTTGGTGATCTCCTTCAGCCGGGTAAAAGCCAAATTATCACGGAGTCCGTCCCGGGCGCTCTTTTCCACCAGTCCGGACAGCTCGTCCGACTGAATCTGCACATAGCCGATAGCTTGGTTGCTGCCTATCCGAAGTGACGGATTCTGGACACGCTGCTCATTGAGCTTCAGCCAGTCAAAGTCCGCATCACCCAGTGGGCGGATACGGAATCCATTCCGGTAGACGCCAATTCCGTTGTATTCATTGAGAATCTGCCTTGCATGAAGCTTCCCGACATATTTGCCAGAGTCATCTTTGAGGCCGCGACCAATCAGAGATTCAATGGCTTCCTTCTCTCGGTCATATACCCGGATGTCGAACACCAGTTCCCCACAACCTGTCGGGCCACCGGCATCGAACCGGATTTTATCCTCCGTTGTGTTGCGGGCTTTCTGCAGCGAGTATGTCAGGGCACCTTTTCCGTCGGCACCGATTCTGCCGGTGATCCGGTAGTCGAACAGATCGAAGATCGGATAGGGCTCGATGGTTTCGGTGACGTCCTGGACCTCAGGAAAGCCGTCAACCTCCAGACTGATGCGGAACTCGTCGTCATTCAGTTCATCACTGATGGCCGCACTCACTGGCGAAATCAGTTTTTTCAGTTCGAAGCGGAGCTTGTCGAACTGCTTCTGGTTCCACTCTCCGAGAAGCTCACCGTCACCGGTCATGGTCAGCCGGGTTCCTGAAGGCTCGGATACCTCGGCTGTCTCAATAAGGATCTCCACGTCATCTAGGTACTGTGCGGCCTCAAAGGTTTTCCACTCGACCAGGAGCGTGGTTTTCTCACCCTGGGGGGTGACCGTTTCGAGCAGCAGGTCCGTGCCAAGAATGGACGCAGCGTAACGGCCAACCCCCTTGCGGCCCTGCATGATCCTGCCAGAAGGGCTTTGTCGTCTGTCCAGTTTGTCCCGTGTGGAGGGCACCATCCATTTGTGGATGACGGTATCCCGTGACATACCGTGCCCATGATCAGTGATGATAATGAAATAGCTGCTGCGGTCAGGTTTTGCCCTGAACTCGATATTCACATCCGGCGAATCGGCGTCATAGGCGTTCTTCACCAGCTCCACGACCGCTGCATAGCAGTCCTGAATCAGGTCCCGGCCGATAGTCAGAATATGCCGACCGGCCGGTCGTATCTTATAGGTTTCACGTAAGCTCACAACCAAACCTCCTTCAGCTTTTCAGCGATTTTCCGGGCCAGCAGAACAGGCACTGCATTACCGATCTGGCGAAAGACGGGAGTACGTCCCGGAACACCGCCTACACTCTCAAAGAAATAGTCATCGGGGAATGTCTGCAGCCGCGCTGCTTCCCTAGGGGTAATCGAGCGGTTCTGCTTCATGTCCGGATGAATGTAGTAATGCCCATCCTTGGCAATGTGCGCAACCACGGTGTGGGAAAACGGCAGATCGGAAGCGACTACCTTAAATCGGTCTAGGAACGATTCCCGGTGTCGATGCGTTTTCAGCCTGTCCGGCAGCGAATTGTAATCGAGCCTAGTCTTTTCCCTGTTCCAGAGGTCGACCACAATCCGATATATTTCCAGATCCTGCTCGTTGTTGGGTCTAGACTGATGCCAAGTAACCGGAAGGTCCCCGTTCCGAATATCGGCTTCAATCAGCCATGTCCCGCGATACGCCTTCACGCGACACGGGCCAATAACACCTTCACCTGCACCGATTGCAGGAAGGTCGCGGAACACTTCCCGAACCTTTACACCGGGGTTCCACTTATCCGGCTCCGGGTAAAATCCTGTGACTTGCCCCCTTCTTCCGACAAGGATGATCCTTTTCCGGCTCTGTAATACGCCGTAATCTTCGGCAGACAGGGTCATATACTCTGTTTCATACCCACATTCGAGAAAAAGGTCCCTCATGACGTTGAAGTAGAGATTACCATTCTCATCCCTAGCAGAAAGAAGACCAGTCACATTCTCGAAAACGAAGTATAACGGCTTATAGCGTTTCAGAAACTCGGCGTAATAAAGATACAGGTAGTTTCGCTTATCGCCTTTCATCCGATTCCGGTCCCGCGACCGCCCCACGATGGAATAGGCCTGACAGGGAGGACC
>RRZU012021552.1_pt1 | contig 18653 bp, 13 predicted proteins | sample 2165561 | NCBI WGS metagenome assembly RRZU01 (sample SAMN10456909, study PRJNA506462) | wastewater metagenome | isolation source: wastewater sludge | place: USA: Moscow, Idaho | reverse complement strand
GTATGAAAAAGGCGCCGAATTCGGGCGCATGTATCACACCCTGCTCGGCGGAGCGGGCTTCCAGAAAGGCATGCAGCTTTATTTCCGGCGTCACGATGGCCAAGCCGTTACTTGTGACGATTTCCGTGCCGCCATGGCCGATGCCAACGGTGTTAACTTCGACCAGTTTGCCCTGTGGTACAGCCAAGCCGGCACGCCGGTGTTGGAGGTTTCAGGTAGCCTCGATGCCGCCGCACAAACGTTTACGCTGCACCTCAAACAAACCGTTCCCGCCACGCCCGATATGGCCGAAAAACAGCCAATGCTGATACCGGTAAAAATCGGTTTGCTCAACCGCCGGGGGGGAGCCGTATCGTTCAGGCTACCTGAAAGCAATGAAGTGCAAACCGAAGCGGTGTTGGTGTTGAACCAAACCGAGCAAAGCTTTACCTTGCATCAGGTGCATGAAGACGTGGTGCCCTCGCTGTTGCGCGGCTTCAGCGCGCCCGTGCATTTGAATTACCCCTATACCGATGCCGATCTCAGCCTGCTGCTGGCGCACGACAGTGATCCGTTCGCCCGCTGGGAAGCCGGTCAAACGCTATACCGCCGTGCCGTGCAGGCCAATTTGCGTGCCATTGAGGCCGGTGAACCCTTGCCGCAACACGAAATCCTTAGCGCCGCCATAAAGCAAATGCTGAAACAGGAGCTGGATCCCGCCTTTAAAGCCATGTTGCTTGCCGCGCCCGCCACTGCCGAATTGTGGGACGGCGCTAGCAACATTAACCCGCTGCATTATCACGAAGCGCGTGAAGGGCTGCTCAACACACTGGCCAAAAACTGTTTGAATAATATGGTGCATGTGCGCACATGGGCGCTGGAGCAGGAAACGGCCAGCGGCATGGAGCATCCGTATGAATACCATCCGGAGTTGGCCGGCATCCGCGCCCTGCTTGCTGCCGTGCGCCTCTACACTATCCGCGAAGAGCGCCACGGCCGGATCCCGCTGGCCACGCACTCGGGCGAACACCATACTGCCGATGAAAAAACCGTGTGTGCCCGTTTGCAGGATTACATTACCCGCTATGAGCAGCTCACCGGCAATATGACGCATGAAATGAGTATCCTCAACACAGTGAACCACCTTGAAGACGAAGGCCGCAACGATTTGCTCAAACGCTTCGGCGAACGCTATGCCGACGATGCGCTGGTAATGGACAAATTCTTCGCCCTGATTGGCGGCAGCCACCGCAGCGATACCTTAAAACAAGTGCACGCTGCGCTGCACCATCCCAAGTTCAGCTTGGAAAACCCCAACAAAGCCCGCGCCCTGCTTGGCAGCTTTAGCCGCAACGTGCCTCATTTTCATCACGAGAGCGGCAGCGGCTATCAGTTTTTGGCCGATAAAATTTTACAGATTGATGCTTTTAATCCGCAAGTCGCCTCACGGCTGGTGCAAACTTTCAACCTCTGTCAACGCCTGGAGCCCGGTCGCCGTCAATTGATGACGCTGCAACTGCAGCGCATCGCCGGGCAAGACACGCTGTCGAAAGACGTACGCGAGATTGTGGAGAAAATATTGGCTTAATCACGAGATAGCTTGGCAGCCAAAAGGCTACCTGAAAACACGTTTCAGGTAGCCTTTTGTTGTTTGCAAAAGTCTGTTTATATAGGCTTGGGCGCTTTATCCGACCGGCGGGGTTTGTTTCGCCCGAAATGCGGCATAGATGATAAAATGAACATTTACCTTTAGTTTTTTATTTTTCCTTAAAATTCCTTTATTTGAAGCCCTCTATGGACGCACAGCAACGCGGTCAGCATAAGCCGCATGTCAAAGTAAAAAGCCGGCGTGCCGCCCAACCTTTTTGGCAGGCAGACAAGCCTTATTTGCGCAGCAGCTCGGTGCTGTCGGATGCAAAATTCCGCCGCTTGAGTTATGTGATGACGTTCGTGGCCGGCGCAATCAACGCGGGCGGCTTTTTTGCGGTGGCCAGCTATACCTCACACATCACGGGTGCGCTCTCGCATGCGGCAGACATGGTGTATACCGGCAATTGGGAAGTGGTGGTAATCAGCTTGGTGGGCGTGTTGTGCTTTATTTTGGGTGCGGCGCATTCGAGCTGGACAATTATGTGGGCCAAGCGACAGCGTTTCCGTAGCGGCTATGGTTTGTCGATGTGGCTGGAAGGCATTTATCTGCTGGTGTTTGCGTTGATGGGGGCTTTTTTGGCAGAGTTCCGCGCGGTGTTTGTGCCGTCTACGCTGATGCTGTTGTGTTTTATTATGGGTATGCACAACACGGTGATGTCGTTGCTGTCGGGTGGTGCGGTACGCTCCACGCACATGACCGGCACGGGCACGGATTTGGGCATTGAACTGGCCAAAGTGCTGTATTACCGGCACGACAACAACCCGCGCCTGCCCGATGTGCGTGTGAACCGGCCGAAGATGGTGATGTTGTCGATGATGATGGTGCTGTTTATTCTGGGCGGCTTTGTTGGCGCCTGGGGCTACCATGAAGTGAGCTATTATTTTACGTTGCCGGTTGCGGTGGTATTGTTTGTGTTTGGTTTCAGCTCGGTGGGTTATGATGTGAAATTGCGGGCGAAAATCTGGCTGCGTCACCGCCGCATGGTGGGTAAAGAGCCGGAAGATGAAAAAGATGCCGCGGTTTGAATGGGCTGAAATAAAAGGGGTTGTGCAGGGTAGTGGTTGCGGATGAATAGTGGAAATGCGTGAATTGGTTACATCACGTTATATCAGGTTAAGGCCGCTTTCATTACAGAATGTTGTTGGCTATAGTGTTTTCAAATTATACTGTGCGTCTGCCGGATACGCCTTGTTTGCGTTGGCGGTGTACTTATCTAAACATCCCCGAAAGGATACTCCATGAACATGTTTAAATCATTTTCTTTAGTCGCTGTCGCCTCTGCCTTGGCATTAAGCGGCTGTGTTACCGATCCGGCTACCGGCCAGCAAACGGCCAGCAAAACTGCAATGTATGGCTTGGGCGGTGCGGCTGCCTGCGGCATTGTGGGTGCCTTGACCCACGGCGGTAAAGGTGCGCGCAATTCAGCTTTGGCTTGCGGTGCAGTAGGTGCGGGTATTGGCGGTTATATGGATTATCAGGAAGCCAAACTGCGTGAAAGCTTGGCCAATACCGATGTGAAAGTAGATCGCGAAGGCAATCAAATTAAGCTGACCATGCCCAGCGGCGTAACATTCGCCACCAATAGCGCCACCTTGAGCGGCGTGGCCATGGATTCTTTGAACAAGGCAGCGGAAACCTTGGTGCAATATCCGGAAACCACGGTTACCGTAGCCGGCCATACCGACAGCACCGGTAACGATACCATTAACCAGCCCCTGTCTGAGCGCCGCGCCAAATCGGTGGCCGGTTATCTGGTACAGCGCGGTGTGGCTTCTGCCCGTTTGAGCACCGTGGGCTACGGTTCGCGTCAACCGGTGGCTTCCAACGATACCGAAGCAGGCCGCACACAAAACCGCCGTGTGGAAATTCTGATCAACCCGAATGCCAATGCGGGTGCTGCGACGAAATAATCTGCTGTTTGAGTGAAAAGGCTACATGAAAATGTTTCAGGTAGCCTTTTGTTATTTATGGTTGCAAGATGCACCATAATGGATGCGTCATTATTATGGATTGTGACTTGAGTCAGAATGTTGATGCAGAGCATGCTCTCAGGTATTCAGATATGGCGGATTGTTGAAAAGGCTACCTGAAATATTTTCAGGTAGCCTTTTCAACATGGGGCAATCATTTAGCCGTAGCGGCGCTGGAACTCGGACATAAAATCAATCAACGCTTCCACGCCCTGTAAGGTCATGGCGTTATAAATGCTGGCGCGCATGCCGCCCAAAGATTGGTAGCCACGCAGCAGTTGCAGGCCGCGGGTGGTGGATTCCTGTGCAAACAGCTCGTCCAGCTCTTTGCTGCCGGTGTGGAAAATCACATTCATTTTCGAGCGCGCACCCGGATGAACATTGTTGATATAGAAACCGCCGCTGTTGTCGATGGCTTCATATAGGGTTTTGGCTTTTAAGGTATTGATGGTTTCCATTTGCGCAACGCCGCCCTGAGACTGCAACCAGCGGAACACCAGGCCGGAAATATAAATCGGATAGGTGGCTGGCGTGTTGTACATACCTTGTTTGTTGATGTGTGATTTGTAATTCCATACATCGGGCACATGCTCAGAACAGCGGTCGAGCAGGTCTTCGCGGATAATCACGATGGTGGCGCCGGAAGGGCCGATGTTTTTTTGTGCGCCGGCGTAAATCATGCCGAAATCGCTGACATTGATTTTGCGCGACAAAAGCTCGCTCGACATGTCACAAACCAGCGGCGGCATATCGTCGCCCAACTTGGGCACTTCGCGGTATTGCAGGCCGTGCACCGTTTCGTTGATTACGTAATGTACAAAAGCAGAATCTTTGTCGATGTCCCAAGAAGACACCGGCGGTAAATTGGTGTAATTAAATTGCTCGCCACCGTGTGCGGCCAAATGGATTTCCACATTGGAAAGCTTGCCCATCTGGCTGTGGGCAATGCGGCTCCAGTTGCCGGTTACCACAGAATCGACGCGCTTGAAGCCGTTGGCCAGATTCATCACCGTCATATTGAATTGCGAGCTGGCGCCGCCTTGTAGAAACAATACTTTGTAATTATCGGGAATACCCATTAATTGGCGTAAGTCTTGTTCGGCGTGATACAGGATGCTCATGAATACATCGGAGCGATGGCTCATGGTCATCACAGAAAAGCCGGTGCCGTTGTAATCAAACATTTCGCTCTGTGCTGTGCGCAGCACGCTTTCCGGCAGAATGGCGGGGCCTGCGGAGAAGTTGTAAATCGGGGTCTTACTCATGGCTGGGATTCTTCCGTATTTGAGGCGACCGGCAGGCACCGGTCGGGCAGGGTTAACATAAATAAATTAACATTGGATTCTAGACGCCGCCAATGCTTTTCGCAAGCGTCTGCATGGAAAATTTTTAATGGTGCAAGCAGAAGCAAAACAGTGATTTATAATTAAAAATATTGACTTTTAAAGATTGAATAGTGATTTAGTCTTTAAAATTTCTTATAACTTTATTTAATCACTGGTAAAAAGATTTCAGGTAGCTTAAAAGGTATGTTTTGAATCGAGCAGGAGATGGCAACGGATGGCCGGATGCGTGCCATACATAATAGTGCTGCCGCTTTTGCTGCGGGTTGGCAGAGCGGATGCTTGAACAGAGCGGTGAGCGCGGTTAGATGAAATGATGGCCGGCCTTCTTTTCTTTTCAGGATAAATCAGTTAAAATAAAGAAATTTTTCAATTTCACGTGAGAAATGGCCTGCAGGCCATTTTTTCGTTTTACAGGATATAATGGATATTCAGAACTTACTGGAAAAAACCCTGCCCGGCTTAGGCTATGAGCTGGTGGACTATGAGTTAACGGCACAGGGCGATTTGCGCGTGTTTATCGATATCGAGCGCGGCATCACCGTGGAAGACTGCGCCACCGTCAGTAATCATTTAAGCCGCCTGTTTATGGTGGAAGATGTCGACTACAAACGCTTGGAAGTATCCAGCCCCGGCTTGGATCGTCCACTGAAAAAAGCCGCCGATTTTGTCCGCTTCAGCGGGCAGCTGGCCAAAATCAAAACCCGTTTGCCGGTTGAGGGTCAAAAGAATTTTATCGGCCGCATCGAAGGTTGTGAAAACGATGTCGTCCGCATTGCTTTCGATGGCAAAACGGTTGCTATCGAGCTGGCCAATATCGATAAGGCCTGCTTGAGATACGAATTTAAATAAATATTTTGCAGGAGAATACCCCATGAGTCGCGAAATGTTGCAATTGGCCGAAGCGTTGGCCAGCGAAAAAAACGTTAATCCGGAAGTGGTTTTTGAGGCGCTGGAATTTGCGTTGGCCACTGCCGCTAAGAAAAAGAGCATTCATGAAGGCACCGACCGCGAGCATATGGATGTGCGCGTTGCCATCGACCGTCATACCGGCGAATACCAAACTTTCCGCCGCTGGCTGATTGTGGAAGATGAAGAATATACCTATCCGGATATTCAGAAAACCATTGAAGAAATTCAGGAAGATATTCCCGATACCATGTTGAAAACCGGCGAATATTATGAAGAACCGCTGGAAAACGTGGCCTTTGGTCGTCAGGCTGCGCAAACGGCCAAGCAGATTATTCTGCAACGTATCCGCGATGCCGAACGCGAGCAGATTCTGGAAGAATTTCTCAGCCGCAAAGAAGATATCGTGATGGGCACAGTGAAACGCACTGAGCGGCACGGCACCATTCTGGAAATCGGCAAGCTGGATGCACTGCTGCCGCGTGACCAAATGATTCCGCGCGAAAATTTTCGCAGCGGCGATCGCGTGCGCGCCCTGTTTTTGCGTGTGGAAGAAGTGGGCAACCGCAAGCAGGTGATTTTGAGCCGTACCTCGCATGATTTTTTGGCCAAGTTGTTTGAAATGGAAGTGCCGGAAATCGAAGACGGTTTGCTGGAAATCAAGGAAGCCGCACGCGATCCCGGCCAACGTGCCAAAATCGCCGTTAAATCGAACGACAGCCGCATCGACCCGCAAGGTACCTGTATCGGCGTGCGCGGCTCGCGCGTGAATGCGGTTACCAATGAGCTGAACGGCGAACGCATCGACGTGGTATTGTGGTCGCCCGAAACGGCACAGTTTGTGATTAATGCCTTGTCGCCGGCCGAAGTGTCCCGCATTCTGATTGATGAAGACAATCATTCGGTAGACGTGATTGTGGCCGAAGACCAGTTGGCACTGGCCATCGGTCGCGGTGGCCAAAACGTGCGCCTAGCGGCTGACCTGACTGGCTGGCAACTGAACATCATGACGGTTGCCGAAGCAGACGAACGCCATGAAGCGGAAGATGCTGCCATCCGCACCCTGTTTGTTGAACATCTGAATATCGACGAAGAAACCGCTAATGTGTTGGTGCACGAAGGTTTCGCGACCCTAGAAGAAGTGGCTTATGTGCCGGCAAGCGAATTGCTGGAAATTGAAGGTTTTGATGAAAATACCGTTGAAACCCTGCGCAACCGCGCCCGTGATGCCATCCTGACCCTGGCCATTGCTTCGGAAGAAAAGCTGGAAGAAGTGGCAGAAGACTTACGCACGCTGGACGGTGTTGACCAAGATATGTTGCGCGATCTGGTGAATGCAGGCATCACCACCCGCGATGATTTGGCCGAGCTGGCTTTGGACGAACTGATTGAAATCACCGGTATCAGCACCGAAGAGGCAGAAAAAGTCATTATGGCTGCCCGTGCGCACTGGTTTGAAGAAAATAATTGAGAGGTAATGGATGAGTAACAGTACCGTAGAACAATTTGCTGCCGAGCTCAGATTGCCGGTGGCACGGCTGCTGGAGCAGCTTAATGATGCAGGCGTAAAAAAATCCAGTGGCGGTGATGCCATTTCTTTGGCCGACAAACAGCAGCTATTGGCGCATATGCGTAAAAATAATGGCAGTCAGGGCGAAACCATTACCATTGGTCGGCAAAAAGCTGAAGTCAGCTCCGTGGGGGGCGTGCAGGTAGAAACACGCCGTCGCAGCCGTAAAGTGGTGGTGCCTGTGGCCGATGAATTGAACACCGACGCACAAGCAGAAGAAAAGGCACAACAGGAGGCAGAGGCATTAAAAGCCGCCCAGGCCGAAGAAGCCAAACGCTTGGCCGAGCAAGAAGCTGCCGCTAAAGCGGCAGCAGAAGAAGCTGCGCAAAAAGTGGCAGCGGAAGCAAAAGCCGTGGCGCTCAAAGAGCAGCAGGCTGAGGCAAAACAAGCAGAACAAGTGCAAGAACCAGAAAAAACATCGAAGCCTGAACCTAAAGCCAAGCCTGCCAAGGCGGCAAAAGCGCCGGAAGCCAAGGTTGGGGCGGTGCCTCAACCTATTGTCAGCGCGGAAGAGCAAGCGACGCGTGACGAAGAAGCGCGGCGTGCGGCAGCATTACGTGCCCATCAGGAAGCGCTGTTAAAAGAAAAGCAAGAACGGCAGGCTCGTCGCGAAGCGGTGAAGCAACAGGTGCAACAAGAGGCAAAAGCGGCTCAAGAGCAGCGCTCTGCCGACCGTACCGCCAAACCGACCGAGAAAAAACCTTTGATGGGTGCCAGTGCCAATACAACGGCAGATGCTTCTGCTGCGGCTCCGGCACGCAAAAAAGAAGAACGTGGGAATCAGGCGCGCGACGAAGCAGAGAACAAACCGCGTGGCAAAGGCAGAGGCGCTAATAAAGAGCGCAACCATGGTGGCGACGACAAATGGCGCAGCGGCAAACGCGGTGGCAAAAAGCAGTTGAAACTGGAGCCGAACCAGCATGCCTTCCATGCGCCGACCGAACCGGTGGTGCATGAAGTGTTGGTGCCGGAAACCATTACCGTGGCAGACTTGGCGCACAAAATGGCGGTAAAAGCCGTTGAAGTGATTAAAGTTTTGATGAAAATGGGTATGATGGTTACCATCAACCAATCGTTGGATCAGGATACTGCCTTGATTGTGGTGGAAGAAATGGGTCACGTCGGCCGCGCTGCGGCGGCTGATGATCCCGAAGCTTTCCTCACCGACAGCGACGAAGGCTCGGGCGAAGCGGAGCTGCTGCATCGTCCGCCGGTAGTAACGGTAATGGGTCACGTCGACCACGGTAAAACCTCACTGCTCGACTACATCCGCCGTGCCAAAGTGGTACAAGGCGAAGCGGGCGGGATTACCCAGCACATCGGTGCCTATCATGTGGAAACCCCGCGTGGCGTGGTGACGTTTCTGGATACGCCGGGTCACGAAGCGTTTACCGCCATGCGTGCACGCGGCGCGAAAGCCACGGATATCGTGATCTTGGTGGTGGCCGCCGATGATGGCGTGATGCCGCAAACCATTGAAGCCATTGCCCACTCGAAAGCGGCTGGCGTGCCGATTGTGGTGGCAGTGAATAAGATCGACAAAGAAGCGGCTAATCCGGAGCGCATCCGTCAGGAACTGACCGCGCACGAAGTGGTGCCCGACGAGTGGGGCGGCAATGTCCAATTTGTGGATGTTTCGGCCAAAAAAGGCCTGAATATCGACGCGCTGTTGGAAGCCGTGTTGCTAGAAGCCGAAGTATTGGAATTGCAGGCGCCGGTTGATGCGCCTGCTAAGGGCATCATCGTGGAAGCGCGTTTGGATAAAGGTCGCGGTGCGGTAGCCACTTTGCTGGTACAAAGCGGTACCTTGCGTAAAGGCGACATGTTGCTGGCCGGTACGGCTTTCGGTAAAGTCCGCGCTATGATGGATGAAAACGGTAAGCTGATTGAAGAAGCCGGCCCGTCTATTCCGGTGGAAATCCTCGGCTTGTCGGATGTGCCGAATGCCGGTGAAGACGCCATGGTATTGGCCGACGAGAAAAAAGCGCGCGAAATCGCCCTGTTCCGCCAAGGTAAATACCGTGATGTCCGTCTGGCCAAACAGCAGGCGGCCAAGTTGGAAAACATGTTTAACAACATGGGTGAAAACCAGGCACAATCGTTGTCGGTGATTATCAAGGCAGACGTGCAGGGTTCATACGAAGCCCTGGCCGGCAGCCTGCGGAAACTCTCTACCGATGAAGTGAAAGTAAACGTGCTGCATAGCGGCGTGGGCGGCATCACCGAATCGGACGTGAATCTGGCTATTGCTTCGGGTGCATTTATCATCGGCTTCAACGTGCGCGCCGACGGTTCTGCACGCAAGCTGGCGGAAGCGGAAGATGTTGAAATCCGTTATTACAACATTATTTACGATGCCATTGACGATGTGAAGGCGGCCATGAGCGGTATGCTGGCGCCGGAGGAGAAAGAAAACATCATTGGCACGGTGGAAATCCGCCAGGTAATCAGTGTGTCGAAAGTGGGCAACATTGCCGGCTGTATGGTTACCGACGGTATGGTGAAACGCGATTCGCGTGTCCGCTTGATTCGCAACAATGTAGTGGTGCACACTGGCGAACTGGCTTCGCTGAAACGTTTCAAAGACGATGTGAAAGAAGTGCGCATGGGCTTTGAATGTGGTTTGATGCTGAAAAACTACAACGATATTATTGAAGGCGACCAACTGGAAATCTTTGAAATCGTGGAAGTAGCGCGTACTCTGTAATCGCTTAAGCAGCGTGATAAAGGCTACCTGAAAAAGCTTTCAGGTAGCCTTTTTTGATGTAGGTTTGAAGCGTTTAATCCTCCTGAAATTAATTAAAATCATTGGCTTATGTTTTAATCTCTATGCGCTTGCACACCGGGTGGCGATTGCCCGCAACCCTGTCGGCGCGTACAATGGCCAACCATGAAAAATACCTGTTTCCATTGCGGGCTGGATGTGCCCGAAAACATTGATTTGCCCATTGTATACGAGGGCAAAAGCGAGCCGGCGTGTTGTGCGGGCTGTCAGGCGGTGGCGCAAAGCATTATTGATGCCGGATTGGGCAATTATTATAAGCAGCGCACGGCAGAGGCAGAAAAAGCGGCCTTGCCGCCGGAAGAAGTGTTGGCACAATTGAAGCTGTATGATTTGCCGGAGGTGCAGGCCGAATTTGTGGAAGTGCGGGCGGGCGATGAGCGCGAGGCGGTGCTGATGCTTGGCGGCATCACCTGTGCCGCCTGTGTGTGGCTGATCGAACAACAGCTTTTGCGTTTGGCCGGTATTGTGCGCGTGGATTTGAATTACAGCACCCAACGCGTACGCGTGGTGTGGGACGGCAGCCGCGTGCAGCTGTCAGATATTCTGCTGCGCATCCGCCAGAGCGGCTATACCGCCTCGCCTTACGATGCGCAAAAAGTGGAGGCGCAGGCGCAGGCGGAGCGCAAGCAGGCTTTAATCCGCCTGGCGGTGGCTGGTTTGTCGATGATGCAGGTGATGATGTTTATTTTGCCGGTTTATCTCGATACCGATGGCACCATGGAAGCGGAATATATGTGGATTATGCAGTGGGCGAGCATGGTGCTCACGCTGCCGGTGATGCTGTATTCAGCGGTGCCGTTTTACAAAGGTGCATGGCGTGATTTGAAAAACCGCCGCGTGGGGATGGATACACCGGTGGCGCTGGCAATTTTGCTGGCGTTTGTGGCCAGTACCTATGCTTTGCTGGCGCAAATCGAGCACGGCCTGTATTTTGATTCGATTTCGATGTTTGTGTTTCTGTTGCTCGGCGGCCGTTATATGGAGCAGATTGCGCGGCGTAAAGCCGGTGATGCGGCAGAGCGGTTGGTGAAGCTGGTGCCGGCATTTTGCCATGTGTTAGACGATTATCCGGCCAGCCAAAACGCTCGCGAGGCGGCAGTGGTGCAGTTGCAGGCGGGTGATGTGATTCTGGTGCGGCCGGGTGAGGTGTTGCCGGCAGACGGCGAAGTGTTGTCGGGCGAAAGTGAGGTAAACGAAGCCATGCTCACCGGCGAGAGCCTGCCGGTATTGAAACGGGTGGGCGATGCCGTGGTGGCGGGTACGCTCAATGCAGTAAGCCCGCTGGTGGTTCGCGTTGAAAAAACCGGCGGCGAAACCCGCGTGGCGCATATTGTGAAGCTGCTCGACCGTGCGCTGGCGCAAAAACCGCGCATGGCCGAGCTGGCCGACCGCTATGCTTCATGGTTTGTGGGCGCTTTGTTGGTGTTGGCGGTGTTGGTGTTTATCGGCTGGACAATGTATGCCGATGCGCAAACGGCGTTGTGGGTGGTGGTGTCGCTGTTGGTGATTACTTGCCCGTGCGCGCTGGCTTTGGCTACGCCGGCAGCTTTGGCGGCATCTACCGGCAGGCTGGCTTCCGAAGGTGTGTTGATTGGACGAGGCCATGTTTTGGAAACGCTGCCGGCGGTGACACATGTGGTGTTCGATAAAACCGGTACGCTCACCAAAGGGCAATTGGGTGTGGTGGATATTGTGCTGTTTGGCAACATCGAAAAAAATACGGCAATAGCGGTGGCACAGGCCTTAGAAAGCCAGTCGGAACATCCCATCGCCCGCGCTTTACTGGCATTGGCCGTTGAAACGCCGGCTGCTGACATGCAGGTGCACGGCCATATTAACCGTGTTGGCCACGGCGTGAGCGCGCAGGTGACACTGGCCGGTCAAAAAAATATTTGGCGTATCGGTCGGCCTGAGTTTGTGGCGGAAACAGCGGGCGCCATCCCCGCCGAACTGGCAGCGGTGCAACACGATGGCGGCTTGATTGCGCTGGGTAATGCGCAAGGTTTTCAGGCAGCCTTTTTGTTGCGCGATACGATTAAAGACAATGTGCCGGCGATGTTGGTGCAATTGAAACAACAAGGGCTGAAGCTGCATGTGTTGAGCGGCGACCGCGAAGCAGCGGTGCGTGCGCTGGCAAGTCAGCTGGAGTTGGATGCTTATCGTGCCGAAGCCACACCGGAAGACAAGCTGGCTTATGTAGAAAACTTGCAACGGCAGAATATTCGTGTGTTGATGGTGGGCGATGGCATCAACGATGCGCCGGTGTTGGCGAAAGCGGATGTTTCTGTGGCAGTGGAAGGTGGCGCAGATGTGGCGCGTGAAGGCAGCGATGTGGTATTGCTCAACGATGATATGGCGGTGTTGCCGACCATTGTGGCACATGCGCGCAAAACACGGCATATCATCCGCGAAAATCTGTTGTGGTCGATGCTCTACAACCTGATTGCCGTGCCTTTGGCGGCGGCGGGTATGGTCACGCCGTGGATTGCCGCCCTCGGCATGAGTCTAAGCTCGCTGCTGGTGTTGGGCAATGCGCTCCGGCTGTTGCGGAAATAAGGGTGGGAGGCTACCTGAAAAGTTTTTAAATATTGTAAAAAACACATTGTGTTGCGGCATTATTGCACTATTGCACTTGAGGCTACCTGAAAATATTTTCAGGTAGCCTCAAGTGCAACAGGCAGGGTTATATAGCTCATAACGGGAATGAAGCTGTTGGCCGCAAAGCAATTCAGGCTACCTGAAAATAAAAAAGCGTGTTTCAAGAGAAACACGCTTTTTGAGCGGATGCCGCTTTATTGCAACTGCTCGGTAACAGCCTGATATTCACTGTCGGCCAGCGGCATGTAACCGGTGAAGTGCAGCCAGGTGCGCAGGCTGCCGTAGTAGTTTTGCAGAAACGGTTTCACGCCGGCTTTGTTGGCAAGAGATGCGTTGTTAACATACAGATACAGCGGGCGGGTGAGCGGCTGGTAGCTGCCGTCGGCGGCGCTTTGCAGCGAGGGTGCGACGGGGCCGTTGCCACCGTCGACAGCCAGCAGTTTCAGCTCTTGCCAATGGCGGTGGTAGGCGCCGATGCCGAAGAAGGCGAGGGCGTTCGGGTCTTTAGCAATGTCTTTCACCAGCTCCTCCTCGTTTTCGGAGGAGGTGTAGTCGCTGCGGCTGGAGCCTGCTTCGCCATTGATGTGGGCGGTGAAGTAGTCGTAGGTGCCGGAATCTTTACCGCGGCCATATAAAGAAAGAGGTTTGTCGGGGAAGCCGGTGCGCACCTGGCTCCAGTTGGTGAGCTTGCCTTCGGCGGCTTTTTCCCAGATGGTTTTCAGCTCGGCGGCGGTCAAATCGTTGGCCCAATCATTTTTCAGATGGGTGACGATGGCGATGGTGTCTATGGCCAGCGGCAATTCGGTGTAGGCGATGTTGTTTTGCGCGCAGAGGGCTTTTTCTTCGTCATTGATGCTGCGCGAAGCATCGTTGATGTCGCTTTTGCCGGTGCAAAATAATTGGAAGCCGGCGCCGCTGCCCGAGAATTTGACGGAAATCGGGGTGTCTTTGTTTTTGCGCAAATAGCGCTCGGCCGCTTCTTTGCTGATGGGGTAAACGGTGCTGGAGCCGTCGATAACGATGGTGTCGGGTGTGATATCGACATCGGCGGTTTTGTCGCTGCCGCAAGCGGCCGTGCCCAGAACAGCGGCCACGGTAAGGGCGGTGAATAAACGGGGTGTCGGCATATCAATTCTCGCTGTCTGTGTGGCTTTTGCGCATTTCCGCTTTTAGAGATTCCCAGAATGCTTTCAAGCTGCTGTATTTGGTTTCCACGGCGTTGAAGTAGTTGTCTAATTCTTCGTTGATGATTTGGTGTTGTGAGGCTTTCACCTCAGCTTCCAATTTGGCCTCCAAATCGGCCAGCGCCTGCTTCAGCTCTTGGATTTTCTGCTCTTTTTCGCGAATGGTTTCCAGGGACATGATTTTCTCCATTGTATTTTAGATAAACTGGCCGGCACCGATAATCAGCAGTGGGATGGCGAAGAATACGCCGAACATATAGGCGAAAACATACAGTTTGTTTTTCAGACCCCATTCCGCCAGTGTAGTAGCCATAATCACCGGCACCTGTCGTAGGACGGGCAGTACATAAATCAGGCCGATGCCGAACACGTTAAACAATACGTGCACCAGCGCAATCTGCATCGCCACCAAACCGGCGGGGCCGGAAATGGCCGTGGCTGCCAACAGGGCGGTAACGGTGGTGCCGATGTTGGTGCCGAGGGTAAACGGATAAACCTGTTTCAGGGTGAACACGCCGGTGCCGGCCATCGGTACGATGAGCGCGGTGGTGGTGGAAGAAGATTGCACCATCATGGTAATCAGGGTGCCGGAAGCCATGCCGGAAACCGGGCCGCGGCCAACGGCGGTGTTGAGCACGTTTTTGGCTTTGCCGACCATCACTTTACGCAACACTTTGCCGATCTGGCTGACCACGAACAGAATCAGCAACACGCCCAGCAGAATCATGAGCACACCCGACCAGATGCCCGGCAGCCAGCCGGTGAGCAGTTTGAAGGTTTCGGAGGCAGGAGCCAATATGGTTTTCATGAAATTCATGCTGTTCATGCTCATGTTACTGTCGGAGATGAACATTTGTGCCAAATAGGCAGATGCGCGCTCAAGCGGGTGGAACAGCAATTCGAGCGGCAGCAAAATGGCCACAGCCAAAATGTTGAAGCTGTCGTGTACGGTGGCGGCGGAAAAGGCGCGGCGGAATTCGTCTGGGTCTTTCATATGGCCGAGGCTGACGATGGTGCTGGTGAGCGAGGTGCCGATGTTGGCTCCCATCACCATCGGAATGGCCATGCTCACCGGCAGACCGCCGGCCACCATGCCGACGATAATTGAGGTAACGGTGCTGGAGCTTTGAATCAGCGCAGTGGCCACAATGCCGACAATCAGGGCGATAAACGGATTGGAGGCGAAGCTGAACAATTCTTTGGCGTTGCTGCCGGTGGCGGATTTAAAGCCGTCGCCGATGGCGCCGACGGCAGCCAATAACAGATAAATAAGGATGGCGACCAGCAGCCAAGATTTCCAGCCGGCACCGGAAGCTTGCGCGGATTCGCTTGAGGGATGTGACGTTGAGGACATGATTTCACTCTTTTCGTTAAAATGATGTGAATCTTAGCAAAAGAGTGTGACAGTTTTATAACAATAGGATATTAATAGCGGCTCGGATACGTTTGCGTATGCCGGTTTGGGGCGGATGGTAAATAAAAAATAGTTGTATAGAAAAGAGCCAAAGGCTACCTGAAAATATTTCAGGTAGCCTTTGGTATGTTGCTGCAATGATGATGGGCGGTTAACCTTGCACCGGTGCACAGGCGCGGATACATTCGTTCACCAGCCCGGGGCCGCGGTAGATCAGGCCGCTGTAAACCTGAATAGCCGAGGCGCCGAGCTTCAATTTTTCAGCGGCGTCCTGACCGTCGAGAATGCCGCCCACGCCAATGACTGGGATTTTGCCGTTCAGTTCGTCAACCAGCTGGCGCAGCACCCGGTTGCTTGCTTCGCGCACCGGCTTGCCGCTCAGACCGCCTTGTTCGCCGGCAAGCGGGTGGCTGCCGAGCGCAGTTTTGCTGATGGTGGTATTGGTGGCGATGATGCCGTCCATTTCGGTACGGCGGGTAACGTGGGCGATGTCGGCCACTTGTTCTTCGTCGAGATCAGGCGCGATTTTAACGGCCAATGGCACGTAGCGGCCATGAGTGCCGTGCAGTTGCGCCTGTTTGTTTTTGAGCGCAGTCAGCAGGGCGGTGAGCTCGTCGCCGCCTTGCAGCGCGCGCAGGTTTTTGGTGTTGGGCGAGGAAATGTTAACGGTGATGTAGCTGGCATGAGGATAGGCTTTTTCGAGGCAGATGAGGTAATCGTCCGCGGCTTTTTCCATCGGCGTGTCGGCGTTTTTACCGATGTTGATGCCCAAAATGCCGCCGTAGGCGCTCTGACGCACGTTGGCAATCAGATTGTCGATGCCGAGGTTATTGAAGCCCATGCGGTTGATAATGGCTTGGTATTCCGGCACGCGGAACAGGCGCGGTTGCGGGTTGCCGGGTTGCGGGCGCGGGGTGACGGTGCCGATTTCGATAAAGCCGAAACCGAGTGCGGCCAGCGCATCGATGTATTCGCCGTTTTTGTCGAGCCCGGCCGCAAGGCCGACGGGATTTTGCAGGCACATGCCCATCAGTTCGGTGGCTTCGCCGTCGGCATGGTGTTTGGGCAACAGGTTGAAGCGATGCGCCTGTTTGAGCATGTTGAGGGTGAGGTGATGGGCTTGTTCGGCATCGAGTTTGAAAATAAGCGGTTGAAGCAGGTTATACATAAGGCTGCCTGAAAGATGGAGTGATGGTGCGTTATATTCTAACCGATAAAGGTTAAGGCTGGTGATGATGTGGCTATTTTATGATGTTTCTGGCGCGATAAGGCAGTGAAAACTGTCTTAAAAATGTATGTTTGCAAACGGCGTGCATAGATAAAAGCGGGAAGCGGATGATGAAGCCGCCCCCGGCTTGAGGCGGCTTGAAACGTTTTCAGGTAGCCTTGATAACGATGGTTTTTGCCAGTATATCCTGTAAAGTGCGGCGGTCTCTGTCGATAAAAAGCATAACCACCAGTGCCACGTAAACCCCCAGTGTGACCAGCCCGCCCAAAACTGGAATCATGCCGATGACGCTGAGAACAAAATTGAACACTACCTCGCGCAGTAGCACGGTGCCGACAAAGCCGGGGTTGTTGCCTTCCAAGTCGGCCACACGGATTTTCATGATTTTTTTGCCGAAAGACTGGCCGTATTTACTCATAATCACCGCTTGATAGATGCCCCAGGCCAACAGCAGCGCCATACTGATGGCGATGGATATCCATTCGGAGGAGGACATCACGAAGTTCTCTGACTCAAACGAGGAATTTGAAATGCCGATCAGCATGGGGATAAACAGCGCAATATAGATAACGGTATTAATCAGATAGGCGGCAATCCGTTGCCACGGTGTGGCCAGCTCTAATTCGATGCGGCCGTCAAGAGGCTGCCCTGGCTCGTGTACGATAATATCGTTGGGGGCGGAAGCGGGTTGGCGGTAGTCTTGCATATGCTGTTTCCCTTTAGAGAGTTGGTTTCATGAAATCAAGCCGCTTGTAATGTGTTGCGTTTGAATTGTACGTTATTTTCTACCCGCCGGTGTTTGCCGCTGCACCGGCGGGTAGCCCATTAGCGCCAGACTTTATCGGCGGCTTCTTGTACGCCTTGCTCTACTTCTGCGCCCAGGCGGCGGCCGATCAGCTTGCTGAAGTTGTCTTCCGGAGTGTAATCGACAATATCGGGCGCTTTGATCACATCGCGCGCTACACTGTAAATATTGCCGAAATCGTCAATCAGGCCAACGGCTTTAGCTTCATTGCCGGTGTAGATACGGCCGCTAAATAAATCGGGGTTTTCTTTTTCTTTCAAACGGTTGCCACGGCCGGCTTTCACCGCTTTGATAAACTCGGCGTGGATGTCGCGCAGCATGCCTTCCCAAATGGCTTGCTGCTCCGGCGTTTCGGGCGAAAACGGATCACCCATGCCTTTGTTGCTGCCGGAGGTTTTGAGACGGCGTTTGATGCCGAGTTTGTCCATCAGGCCGGTGAAATCGAAACCGCCGCCAATCACGCCGATGCTGCCGACCATACTGGAGGGGTCGGCATAAATTTTATCAGCCGCGGCCGCAATATAATAGCAACCGGAAGCGCACACATCTTCGGCTACCACATAAAGCGGAATGTCTTTGTGTTGGGCTTTGAGGCGGCGGACTTCGCTAAAGGCGATGTTCGACACCACGGGCGAGCCGCCGGGGCTGTTGGCGCGGATAATGATGCCTTTTACATTGCTGTTGCTGTAAGCAGCTTCGAGGCTGTCGCGCAACATGGATACTTGATCATCGTAGCCGCCGCCGATTTCGCCGGAAAGGCTGATGACCGCCGTGTGCTCGCCGGTAAGCTTACCCGCCTCACCGCTGCCGCCGCGCATAGTGGCGATGACTGACAGAAAAACCAGCAACCATATGCAGCGCCATACGGTTTTCCAAATGCGGGCGCGGCGTTGTTCTTTTGAAGCTTCCAGCAGGGCTTCGCGCAAAGTGTTGCGTTCCCAGCTTTCGCCGTTTGGCGTGGAAGCGGAAGGGGTGTGTGAATCGCTGTCGCGGCGGATGCGGTAATTCATAATGTTTTCCGTGAAAGGGGCTGGCGCGTATTGTAGGCGCTTTGAGGCTACCTGAAAAGCAATCGCGCTGTAAGAAATAACCGAGTTGTTTACACAATAGTTTGAGAAAAATAAGCCTGTAAAACTTCAAAAGGCGTATCGCCATTCAAGCCCTTATGCGGCTTAACCGTGTTATAGAAGTTAACGAAGCGGCACAGCTCTTTTCGC
>RRZU012049912.1_pt1 | contig 18658 bp, 12 predicted proteins | sample 2165561 | NCBI WGS metagenome assembly RRZU01 (sample SAMN10456909, study PRJNA506462) | wastewater metagenome | isolation source: wastewater sludge | place: USA: Moscow, Idaho | reverse complement strand
CGATTGTCTCCACGATCAGCATCCCGTGCTCGGCCTCCGATAATCATCGAAGGCACAATGGACCCAACCCCCGGTCGGTGGGGTCCATTTTGGACGCCGATCACCCCAGAAGCGGGGTCCTTATTGCAAGCCGTTCAACAGCTGGCGCGCGCGAAGCTGGCGCCGACCAGCCGCATCGCCAGCGCATGGCAGGTCGAAACCGTCACAGAACCTGCATCCTCTCCGATCAGATGGCGCAGCCGAGCGCGGATCTCGGCAGCGGCGTGGCGGTTATAGGTCAGCACTAGAATGCCGCGCGGATCCTCGCGCCGGACCCGGATCAGATAGGCGATGCGGTGGACCAGCACTCGCGTCTTGCCAGAACCCGGACCCGCGAGCACCAGCACATTGGTCTGTTCACGGTCATCGGCGACTATCTTCTGCTGCACGGGATTGTCCAAGGCCTCGACGATGGCTTTCCACGACTGGCCGGTGGTCTGCCGCCGCAATTCGGTGCCGCGACCGGGCAGCCATTCCTTCAGGAATGTGTCGTGGTCCAGCCGGAAATAGTCCTCGGACAGCTTCTCGGCCCGGTTGATGGCCGCTAGGCCCTGTTCGGCGTAGGCGGCCATCACATGGGTCTGGATGGTCTGCGCGGCGTAATGTTCCTCCAGCGGGGTGAAATGCTCGACGGTGAAAAGGTCGCGCCCCGGCCGCAGATGCAGGGTCATGGCTGGCCGGAACACCGTCAGCCCCTTGCCGAGCGTCAGCACCTCCTGCTCGTGCAACCACAGAAGCGCGCGCTCCATCAGCTTGTTCATGTTCTTGACGGCGCCGCGCAGCAAGGCGTCGCCGGTCAGGCCCGCCAGCAGATCGCCCGTGGTAGTTTCGACCTGAGTATCCTTGCCGCGCGTGCCCTTCACAACCTTGCCGGTCAAATGCGCCAGCAGCAATTCCGCACCATGACGCCGGATCGCTGCCGTCTGCTCGACGGTTGGCCATGAGCGTTGCAGCCTGACCATCAACGTATTGCGCGAGGCCTTGCGCAGGTGCAGATTGCCGCGCCCGCCCTCCTGATCGCGGCCGTCGCGGGCCATGCCGCGCAGCAGCTTTTCGACGATATCGGGCCGTGCACCGGTATGGCATCGGTCACGCAACGCCTGACAGGTCTCGGCCAGATGCAACGGCACCGCCTCGCTGCCATCGGCATCGGGTGCCGTCTCACGCATCAGGGCGATCAGGTCGGCCTCAAGCTGTGCGGCCTGCACGAGGCGGCTTTGCGAATGACCCTCGATGCCGACGTGGACGAAGACCGTCACGGCCAGATCATTGCGGGCAATGCCAAGCGCGTCCAGATCGGCCATGGCCTTGTTCAACCGTGTCCCGCTCAACCCACTGACGCCGGTCAGCTCGTCGGTGGAAATGCCCTGATCGGGTGGTGCATTCATCAGATGGCGCACGATGTCCAGCAACTGCATGCGCCTGGTGCCGGTGATCGCGGCGCGTTCGAGTGTCTCTTCCGCTGCGGACCTTCTGCCGCCAGGCTCAAAGATATCCGCAGCCCCGTCGAGCAACGCCTTCTTCCACTGATGGATCATCGTCGGATGCACGCCGTATTCGGCCGCCAGTTCCGAAACCGTGCGAACGCCTTTCACGGCTTCCAGCGCCACGCGCGCCCTGAAGCCGGCGTCATGGTTCCTGCGTTTCCGCATTCCTGATCTCCTCGTCCTTGGAGACCAGCAAACGTCAGATCTTAGCTTCCACCACTGTCCAATTCCCCGGGAGTAGTTCAGCCCACAATCTTGAGCACTCCATGAGCCGCCGTGGCAATTGCCATGACAATGCGGTTGCTATGAGCTTTTTCAATCTGCTCAAGCGTAAACGGATCAGGCACAGAACCTACCGAACCCGCGAAGAAGCAAGGCAGGACGTGTTCGATTACATCGAGATGTTCTACGACCCGAAGCGCAAGCATGCGAGAAACGGGATGCTGTCGCCCGCAGCGTTCGAGCGACAGCAGATGATGAGACGCGAAGGCGTCTAAGAAACTCGAGGCTATTCACATCGAAACATCCTCTGCCCACATTTCCTCCCGCAGTTCATGATACCACATAAAGACTAATCGTGCCCAACCTCCATGCACACGTCCTTTTCTGTCGCATTGCCTTACCTATAGTGAACCCATCGATTTTTCAGGAATGACAAATGACCTCATGGGGAATTCTCTCGCCGGAAGATACGCCAAATTTCAGACGGCAGCAGACGCTCGAACTTGCTGCGGCGGTAAGACATTTTAACGACCGTTCTGTGCCGGGGCTTGGTGGCATGTGGTTTGCGATGCCAATCCTGTGGTCGGTGATCTCTGTGGCTATCGCGCAGGAACTCAAACGCCCTGCCTTGCCTATTAGCAACGCCATCGAGGCGCGGGTGATGAAACACGTCCTGCAGAGATCTGACATCACGGTCAGTCCGCAAGTCCGCGGCCGTCGCAAACTCGCGAATGTCGATCCGGCCTTCGCGACCCTCTCTCGCCCTGGAACCTATGTCGTCCAGCCGATCCGGATGACGATGATCCAGCCATTGGTGAGCCTCGGTTTTGTGAAGGGAAGGCGCTATAGTGCCTTCGTGCTGGCCGCGGCCGGAGAGCGCTTGCTGGACCTCCCGTCCGTCAGAGCGGCTCGGCATCTGCTGGGCAGATGGGCGCGCGGCGAAAATCCTCGAGGGCTCGGCAGCACGCTGGACGGCCTATCTCCTCTGAGCCTGCCTGATCCCGCAGTGCGAAAACTGATCATGAGCCGGCTTGTGGATGGCGATGATCCGGATAGTCGGCGACGGCGCGATCTGGTCAGGGTGGGGACCGGTCCGACTGCATCGCAGCTCGAAGCGCGCGATCCGCTGCCGGGAATTTCGGTCGATCATTGGCGGGATCTCAGGGCCGGCGCCGCCTTCATGGATCTGCAGCAGATCGCGCTCTCTGTGCTGTCAAAGATCGACGCTGAATTGCACCAGCGTCGCGACAGAAACAGCGAGGCGAAACTGACAGCTGCGGAGGCCGCGGTCGTGGCAAATGAAAAGCTCAGTTATCTGAAATCGCAGGCCGCCTTGATGGAAGACCGCATTGTGGCCGGGGCCGAACCGCTGAGCTGCGCCTTCCTGCGGGAGTGTCTCACTCTTTCGCCTGAAGAACTGGCCACGAGACTCGCTGGGCGCGATGGTTCGGTGGTTACCCTGCGTGGTGAGATGCTGACGCTGGGGCCCGCAGGCGAACATGCCGCAGAGGCGGTTCCACGCGACGACAGCCCCGGTGGCCCGGCTGAGTCACCGTTCGCCCCACAGCTGTTCCGCCTGCGGAATCTTCATTGCCTCGTCACCGAGCTCGGCGGGAAGGCTAATCCTCGCGCTGCGGAGCACTCCATCGGGGAGATAGCGTGATGACCGACAGCCTCTATGCGCTGTTCCTGCCGCCAAAGGACTTTTTCGGGGACTTCGGCCTGTTCTGCGGCTTTACCGCAACACCTGACACCCTGGCCCAGATCAAACGCCGCTTCACTAGCGAGACCTCTCGCCCCGCGCTCGCCGCCTTTATCCACCCGACGGTGAACGCCGTTTCCGATGTGCCGGGTCTGGCGTGGATGTGGATGGACCCAGCGCGGCCCGGTTATAATCTGCTGCATGCCAAGGTTGCCCTGTTGGGCTTTCGTAGACGCGGGGGCGACGGCTATCTGATCCGGCTCGCCGTCAGTACGGGCAACTGGACCCAGGACCCGCTGACCGGCAGCATCGACATGTTCTGGTCCATTGAGCTCGATCTTCTGGGGCGGACTGACCATCAGAGCGCGGCCGATATTCGCGCCGCATGGCAGATGTTCGATTGGCTGAAGGACCGCGCCGACACCTCTCTGATCGATCGGACCTATGACGGGCGTAGGCCCGATGCGATGCTGAGTGACGCAGTGGCCAGCCTGCCCGCTACCGACTTGCCGCCGCGCTTCATCGACAGCCGGATCGAACCGCTGGCCGATCAGGTGACTGCACGGCTGTCGCAAGGCCGCAAGCAAAATCGGCTGATCATCGGTTCAGGCTTCTACGAGGGCGAAAGCGGTGCAGAGGAAAGCGTTCCCGAACGCCTTCGGAGGCGGCTCATAGAAACGGGCAAGCTTGATCCTGACGGATCGAATTACCTCACGTTAAACCCGGCCTCCTGCCAGGGGATGGTATCGCGCGCGACCACGCTGGTCTCGGCGCGCTGGCAGCTTTGCGCTCCCTGGTCCCCGCTGCATGGGCGCGATGCCAAGTTGCATGCCAAATTTGTCGCCGTGACCAATTGGGAGCGTGGCAATGACAGCGCAACAGGGCGGCTTTATCTTGGTTCCGGCAACCTCAGCCGGAACGGGTTTGAGACTGCGGCAAAGGATGGCGGCAACCTTGAGGCTGGTGTCGTATTCGACATGGGCAAGCTGCAATGGCGCAAGAATGGGAACGAAAGCATCCTGAAACGGCTGCCCGTAGATTTCGACAGTCAGATCAATATCCAGAGTCTGCAGCCGGGCGTGCCATTCGAACGCCCCGAGGAACCGCTCACCCTACCGCCGGCCACATTCCTGCTTTGGGCTGACGGGCGGCTTTCGGCGCCCGAGGACAAGGCCATCTCCGTCCTTCGCGAAGGCAACACAGTGACAACCCCCTGTGACTGGCCTGGCCATCCCCCGGTTACGGTGGTGACCGCAAGTGATGGATGGCGGCTGCCTGTTATCGCTGAGGGCGCCCTTGTGGTTCCGCGCCCACAGCAGATGTCCGTCGAAGATATTCTGGCAGGTCTGTCCAGTTTTCCCGAGCCTCCGGAGGGAGAGCCGGATGCCGAAGTTGGCGGTGACGTCACGGGTGGCTTACCAGTTGAAACACCCCCCGCATCCCAATCCGTATATCCGATCAGAAGGATGATGCATTTGCTGGTGCAATTGGCCGAGGCGCAGGCCCGGATCGACCCGCGCGACTGGTCGCGCTGGTGCCGCGAGTTACGTCAAAATCTGGTCGCGATCGCCGAATTCGAAGAAGTGACGATCGGGTTCTTCCGAAACGCTCGCGCCAACCCTCTGCCCGTGCTGCTGGACGAAAGGATGCGTCCGGCCAAGGTTGATGTCAATGAACTGGAAATCGCGCTCGCCACGGTCGCGACTGAATGGCGAGTAGCCGATCTCCCCTCACTCTGGACCGGGGAGGCCGCCTGATGGCAGTTGATTGGAAAGATGTTGCGCAACGGCTTGAGAACACCGCCAGCAGCAGCGGTGACAGCCTGCTCGATGCGGGACAAAAGGCGACCCTGCACCAGCTTGCACTGAGACTCCGCTCGGGTCAGCGCTCGGCGCTATTGGCCGACGAGGTTGGTATGGGCAAGACCCGCATCGCGGCTGCGCTGATCGAAGCGGTGCGGCTCTCTGGCGGTCGTAGCGCCATTGTCATTCCCGGGGGGCTTGGCGCGCAGTGGCAGGCCGAATTGCGGCAATTCAATCCCGACGACAAGACATTGTTGCCGCTGCGCAGCTATCAAGGCTTCATTGAAGGCTTCCTGCGCGACGACGACTGGGATCGCCAGAGTCAGAGGGATCGGCTCAGGGATCGCCGACTTCAGCGTGACCTGCCCGCGAAGACATGGGCAGACGAGAAAATATTGATGATTTCGCATGGCTTCGCCACCATGCGCTTTCCCAGAAAGGCCGAAGGGCCGCATCTCGGCTGGAAGCGCGAGCTGCTGCCAACCGTCGCCCGCATGGTCGAGGGGCGCCGTCGCTACCTGAAAGGCCGAGACGGTGTGCAGCATGTCCAAGCAACACATCGGGCCGCACAGGTCATTGCCGACGCAATCATAGCGCATCGATTGCCCTGTAACCTCGCCGGCGATCAGCGCTGGCTTCCAGGAGACCAGTATCGCGACCGCATCCTGCCCTTGATCGGGTATGGCCTCGGCCAGTTCGATCTCATCATCATAGATGAGGCCCATAAATCCCGTGGACAGGACAGCAGCCTGTCCCGCATTCTCGGGCCAGTCACCTGGGAAAGCGACAAGCCCTTCCGGCTTGGTATGACCGCGACCCCGGTCGAACTCGACTCGGGCGAATGGATCGACACGCTGGCCCGGATCGACGGGCGCGACGACAAGGCTGACACCTCGCATCTTGAAGCCCTGCGTAGTTCGATCGACACCTATTGCGAAATCACGGCCCGCTTGCGAACGGAGGAGCTTGATCAGGAACTTGTGGACAATTTCCGCGCTGCCGCGCAGAAATTTCACGAAACCCTCGCCCCCTACGTCCTGCGCCGTGACAAGCGTGACGATCGGGAATATGCGGCATTCCTCGACATCCATGACGACTATCGCAAAGTCGAGGATCTGAGCATATCCCCAGAAACCCATGCCGATTGCTTCACCCGTGACTGGCTGCGCCGCTTCTGTGCGGCCGAAGCACTGTCACTTTTTCCGCAGAATGATCCACGCATCAAGCGGATGCGCCTCTCGATTGCGCAGGGACATTCGCTGGATGCGGTAGCGAACCGGCTGGTCTCGGACAGCCCGGATGAGGACGCCGAGATCGTCCAGGCCACTGAGACACCCAACGGTCCGACCATGCAATCTGATCGCGCGACCTTCTGGCTGGATGCGCTTGGCGGGAATACGCCCGACATCTATGACCACCCTGCTCTCCTGGCTGCGACCCGCCAGATCGAAAGCCATGTTACGGCGGGTGAAAAGGTCCTCGTCTTTGGCCGCTACATCAAACCACTCGATGCGCTGACACGTTTCCTCGACGCCCGCGCTATGCTGCGCGCCCTGATGGACGGCAACCGCTGGCCGGCGCGCACGATTCCCGAAGCAAGCCGTCCCGCCATCATTGCCGCCCTGCGCGACCCCGAGTTTTCGAAACGGTTCCCCAACATCGATGACGTTAGTCTGCTCCTGACAGAACGCTATGACATCTGGCGGAAACAGCGGCGTATTGAACTCGACCGGCTTCACCGCGAAATCGACGCACTGACACATAACGAAGACCCGCAACGGCAAGCCAGTCCCGCGTCATCGCCGACCGATGCCAAGGATCTGCTTTCGCAACTGCTGGGGCGGGCAGCGTCGGAGAGCGATCTGCGCGAGGACAGCGCTCATCTGTTCGAGGCGCTGGAGGCCCGGCGCACCAACCCTGAGGCAGACTGGACGGGAACGGAAATCGTCACGACGTTCAGCGAACTGTTGGCCGAACTTGTGCCGGACGAGGACAGCGACGCAGCCTCAACCGACACTCTGCGGGAAAGATTGCACCATCACCTGCAAGAATTTTCCGGCCGCGAAGGCAGCGTTGCACGATTGATGTATGGCGCGACCTCGCCGCAGGCGCGGCGCAATTTGCAGGCGGCCTTCAACCGCCGCACATCTAACCCGAAGGTGTTGCTGGCGCAGTCCCGGGTGGGGCGCGAAGGGTTGAACCTGCACGAGGAATGTCGCCGTGTGATCCTGTTGCATGCGGAATGGAACCCCGCCATCGTCGAGCAACAGATCGGCCGGGTTGATCGCAAGAACAGCCGGTGGCTCAAGGATTATCGGGCTGGGGTAACGGATGGGGACGACGCACCGCGCATCCATATTCATCCGGTGGTCGTGCGAGGCACCTATGACGACCATAACTGGCAGGTGCTGAAATCACGCTGGAGTCAGCTTCGCGCTCAACTTCATGGCGACGTATTGCCCCATCTCGGAAAGAGTCAGATCGATGATCCCGCTCGGCAAGCATTGATTGAGCAGGTGAGGTCTGCGACGCCCGGATTTTCGCCATTGAGGCCGCGCGAATGACTACCTTACCTTGTCGGGCCATCGCTGTCCCATGAGCGATGCCCGCCGTGCAATATGAAAGACTGCTGCGCCGACTTTTGATGCTGTAGACGCGCAGCGACGGCATCTCGCTGGCCGATACCGGCGGGGTCGCCGGCATTCAGCCGCGCGCGCCCAAGTGGAGAGAGTTCGCAGCAATAGTAGGACATTATAGCGGACACTACCATCATCTTCGGAAAAGTCCCGGATGCGGGGCATTGGCAAGCGGTCATATGCGCTCCATGCCGACCTGTCGCACGGAGCGATCCAAAAGGCGCGGAACAGCGGTAGGTAGCTGGCCAAGCTCAGCCACTGCTGGGCGCGGATATGCGCTAGGATCACGCTATCGCGCCGTCGGCGGAGTGACAGGGGCCTTTGGCCCCAGGCGTGCAGCCCGCCATCCGTCACGTCCATCAACTGACACAAACAACGACGGGACAGATGCCACGATAATCGGCAATGAACTGAAATTCATGGCTTTTGATCCGCGAAGATCTGAGCTGCCTTTTTTGCACCTCCCTCTCCTCCTGAAGACGACGGCTCTCCTGCCGCAGCCGTTCATTCTCGCACCCCCCGAAGCGGCCCCAGACGAACGGCATGGTCGAGCGGTTCAACGGCCGGATCGAGGAAGTCCTGCAGAGCCATCGCTTCCAGAGCGGGGGGACCTGAAGCAAACAATTCTGCGCTACGCCCACCTCTACAGCAGCCAGTTCCCGCAATCAGCCCTCCGGGCTCGATCCCCCATCAACGCCCTCAAGGGCTGGCAAACGCAACGACCCGACTTCTTCAGAAAGCGGGACTACAGTCACGCGGGATGTGATACCTACTTTCCTTTGTCGCCAATACCGACTGACGGGCACGACATATCAAGGCGTTTTCATCTCCACCTTGTCGCCCCATCTGGCCAGATACCATTCCATCTCCTGCCGGCCGCCGGCCCGAAACCGCACCACCAGCGATCCATCGACCAGCCGTTCTGTTTCCTGTTTAGGGTGGAACAGGTATGTCGCGGCCTCATCCGCCACCTCAGGCAGGAAACGCCACTCCACGTCTTGCGGCACTTCGCGCCAGATGCCGAAACATTCGGCCAGCCAGCCCTGCAGGTCGAAGCCCTCGGGGCGTTCGTAAACATCGTTCTCCAGCGCAATCCGCTCGAACCCGGCCAATGCGAACAGGCGCAGGTCTTCCTGGTATTCGCTCCAAGCCAGCAGGTATTGCCGCCCCTCGCCGAACAGCATGGCGATCGGGCCGAGCCGGGTGTTGCGCGACAGCTTGCCGGTGGCACGGGCGCGGTGATCGCCCGAGATCATTACTCCGGCAAGGATCGCCTCACGCAGGGCGGAAAGGATTTCCGGCGCGATGCGTTCGCGTGGGCCGGGGCGGAAGGCCACACCATCGGCCAGAAGCTGCGCCTCCAGATCGGCTGCAACGCGACGTCGGCGGTCGGCGCGAAACATCGCCTGCACCTTGACCAGCAGACGTTCCAGCGTCTCGGCCGTGGCAAGGTCACCCTCGCGCCGGGCAATCGCCACGGCACGGTGACCGGCACCGAGTTCGTCGAGCGTCGGTTCCTCCATCTTGCCGAGTGTGCCGGGCGGGAAGCGCCAGTACTTCTGACCCTGCGGGCCGGGGAGTTCTTCCAACTGCGGATAGGCGCGCAGGACGGCATCGCGCATCCGCTCGGCCGTGCGCCGTGAAACATCGAAGGCGCGCTCGATGTCGGCGATGGAAATCCCCTCAGCCGAGCCCTGCATCATCAGGGCCAGTTTCAGCAGGTCTTCCTGACGTGAATAGCGCATTGTTTTTCCCTGTCTTCCGCACCTCACATTCCTTGCGGATGCGCGCAAGGTCAACGGCCGAAGCCGATGGCCCTTGTCTTGCTTTCCTTGGCGTCGGACTCGCGGCGCAATTCCGCGAGGATGGCGGCGGGATCATCCTGCCCAAGCGCACGCATCCTGCGGGCGACATTGGCAAAGTCCCCCGCTGCCAGCCGGTCGAGCGCCCGGACTTCGGCATGCACCGGTGCGTCAAAATGCGCTTGCCATGCCAGCGGCAATTGATCCTCGCGCAGCCAGTCAAAGCGGATGCGGAAGGTAAAGCGCCGCTGGGTCGCGGGATCGAGGTTTTCGGCGAGGTTGGTGGTGCATACGAAGGGCAACGGGTGGCTTTCCATCCAGGTCAGCATCTCGTTCACTTGGCTGACCTCCCATTGGCGCGAGGCGTTGCGCCGGTCGGCCAGCAGACTGTCGGCCTCGTCGAAGATCAGCAGCGCCCCTTCCGCCCGCGCATCGGCAAAGGCCCGCGCGATGGCCTTCTCGGTGCCGCCAACCCACATCGACAGCAGGTCCGAGGCGCGCTTTTGAAGCACCGGCAGGCCCAGCTTGCGGGCAAGATGACGTGCCCATGCGCTTTTACCTGTACCCGCCGGTCCATCAAGGCAGAAAGAAATCCGCAGCGGCTCCCTGGCCATACCCAGCTGTGACTCCAGCAAGGTCAGACTGGTATCGGTATTCACGAGCGCGGCCTCCCACGCCGCCTCGGAGTGATGACGCGGCGGCGGCACGATGCCGCCATTGGTCAGCTTGACCGACGCCGCCAGCACCTGCGAGAAGGTCTCGACCCCGCCGCCGCAGCCACGCGCCACGCGCATCGCATCGGACACTAGCGCCGGGGGATAGTCATGGATTTCGGCCAGCGCCATCAGCGCGCCCGCCTCTGCCAGCGGCTGATGCCGAGCGGCAAGCCTTTGCCAGATGCGCTTGCGTAGCATCACCATTTTACTCATCATCATCTGTGCGCCTGCTTGATATGCAGAAATCGGAAAAGGTTTCCCTAATCACTAGATTACCAGATCAATATAGTATGCCGGTGGCATATATTGAGAACGATCCGACGCCACTTAAGGGCATGCTGCATCGCCACGGGAACCAATTTTCGCTTTATGCCCTGCCAACTTTACATGCAAAGCTGTTCATAAGCGAAGATGCTGTTTGGATGGGTAGCGCAAACTTTACGCTGAACGGATTTTCTGGAAAGCAGGAAATAATTGCAAAATTCACCGGAAGCCGGGAAACTTGGTCAAAGATATATGATTCATATTTGGCGCAGGCCACGCGTGTAACCCATGAAGATCTTGAGAAGCTTGTTCGATGGGTTGATTCAGGCTTAACCCGGGTTCATCGGAGCCCAACGCCTGATGATGACGAAGAGAATCACACTGCAGAAGTTCCTTTCTCATTCGAAGATTTCGTGTTGTGGCTCCAGAAAAGGAGTGCACCTCTTCCCGATCTCAGGAAACATCTCTTCGATAGAGTGAATGGGAAGAATTTCATGTCCGGCCATGTTCGTGCAGGGTTCCATGGCACGATGACTTTCTTGGCCGCAAACGAAGACTTCGTATCTGTAATCTCTTCCGGAAAATCTGACATCGTTCCCGATCCCGTTTTGAAGAAATTCGCAGAGTTTGTGCGGCTGCACGGTGATGAATATCGAGGCCCTCAGGGCGGGAGGTGGAGGAACTATCTCTCCACTAAGCTAGGTGGCGTGCAGACGGGTGGGGGCGCGGGTGACATTGTCGTTAAGCGGTGTCTTGCCTTGATACCCAAATACATGGATGACAAGCGCCAAAATGGGACGAAAGCTGGGAAATAAATGAAGAAAATGAAAATGAAAACTCGCAGCCTAGGACAAGATCAGATCATTAAGCTTCGATCTCTTTTTCCAGATTGCGTCACCGAGGCGCGCGATGAGGCTTCGGGGGAGATAACGTATTCTGTCGATTTCGATCGCCTTCGCCAAGAATTCAACGATCACCTCGTTGAAGGGTCGCAAGAGCGATATAGGCTTGATTGGCCGGGAAAGCGTGCAGCTCTAGCAAGAGCGAACGCACCTCTTGAAAAAACACTCCGCCCCTGTCGGGAGGAGAGTATTGACTTTGACGGAACCGGAAATCTCTTTCTAGAGGGCGACAACTTTGAGGCACTAAAGATAATCGAAGAGACATACTTGGGTGCGGTTCGAATGATTTACATCGACCCCCCATACAACACCGGGCGGAATCTCATCTATAAGAACGACTACAGTGAAACTACGTCGGAATTTCTGGAAAGATCTGGCCAAGTAGCGGAGGAAGGTGGTCGCCTGGTGGCAAACCCAGAAACCAGCGGACGTTTTCATTCTGACTGGCTTTCGATGATGTATCAGAGGCTACGGGTTGCGAAAAATATCCTCGCGAAGGATGGCGTTCTCGTTTGTGCAATTGATGAGAATGAATTTGGAACCTTGTCAGTTCTTCTCAAGGAAGTCTTCAGTGGGGCTGCCTGGGAGCACGCTTACGTGAGCGTAGTCCATAATCCAAGAGGTCAGCAGGGAACAAACTTTTCTTACATCAATGAGTATTTGATTTTCGTGTTTCCCAGCGGAGTAAAAGCCATTGGCGACCGAAAAATCCGAGATGAGGACGTAAGTTGGTCGCAATTTAGAAACTGGGGCGGAGAATCGGAGCGATCGGATGCAAAGAATTGCTTCTATCCAGTGCTAGTGAAATCTGGTGAAATCATTGGATTTGGGGATGTCTGCTCCGACGATTTTCATCCAGCGCAGACGGAGTGGCATGACGAAATCGCATACGTATATCCAATTGACAATTCGGGCATCGAAAGGAAATGGCGATATGCCCGACAGAGTGTCGATGAGATATCCGGAATGCTCCGGGCGAAAAAATCTGGCGACGGGTATCAGATCGAGATTGGCAAAACCTTCGGCCTTTACCGTAGCGTCTGGACAGATAAACGCTATGACTCCAACGAATACGGGACCAAGCTAGTCAATGCACTAGTGGAGGGGTCTGGATTTACCTTTCCTAAGAGTCTATGGGCGGTATACGATCCTGTCGAGGCCGTCACAGGCAACCATAAAGATGCGATCATTATGGATTTCTTTGCGGGGTCTGCAACAACTGCCCATGCGGTGATGCAATTGAATGCGGACGACGGAGGCAATCGGCGCTTTATCATGGTCCAAGTTCCGGCCGAAATAGATCCGTCGTTGCCTCCCTACAAACGAGGCTTCACCACAATTGCGGAAATTTCCAAGGAGCGGATTCGTCAGGCTGGAAAGAAGATCCTAGAAAGCCAATGCCACCCTGACTGGAACCGCGATGTCGGCTTCCGGGTGCTCAAGGTCGACACCTCGAACATGAAGGACGTCTACTACCGCCCGGACGAGCTGAAGCAGTCCGACCTGCTCGACATGGTGGACAACGTGAAGGAGGGCCGCACGGCCGAGGACCTGCTCTTCCAGGTGCTGGTCGATTGGGGCGTTGACCTGACACTGCCGATTCGCCGCGAGACGGTGCAGGGCAATACCGTGTTCTTCGTCGACGACAACGCCCTTGTCGCCTGCTTCGACCGCGGCATCACCGAGGGTCTGGTGAAGGAGCTGGCAGGCCACGAGCCCCTGCGCGTCGTCTTCCGCGACAACGGCTTCGTTTCGGACGCGGTGAAGATCAACGTCGAACAGATCTTCCGCCAGCTCTCACCCTCCACCGACGTCAAGTCGATCTGAGGACGCGCCATGAAGCTCAAGTTCAAGGTCCAGCCCTATCAGACCAATGCCGTCAACGACGTGGTCGACTGCTTCGCCGGCCAGCCCATGACCTCTGGCCTGACCTACCGCATCGACCCCGGCCGCAAGGCGCAGGCCAGCGCCTTCGAGGAAGGCTTCAAGAACGCCGACCTCGCCCTGACCGACGTGCAGATCCTGGAGAACGTCCGATCCGTCCAGCGGCGCCAGAACCTGCCCGTCTCGCAGTCGCTGACGGACTTCACCACCTTCAACGCCCGAGGCGAGCGCGTGCCCGTCGCGGCCACCTACAAGCGCGACGCGCTGGCCGCGACCCGGGTTCACCTCGACGTCGAGATGGAGACAGGCACGGGCAAGACCTACTGCTACATCAAGACCATCTTCGAGATGAACAAGCGGTACGGCTGGTCGAAGTTCATCATCATGGTGCCGTCGATCGCCATCCGCGAAGGGGTCCACAAGTCGTTGCAGATCACGGCAGACCACTTCACCGAAAGCTACGGCAAGAAGGCACGGTTTTTCATCTACAATTCCAAGCGCCTGCACGAGCTGGAGAGCTTTTCGTCCGACGCTGGGATCAACGTGATGGTGATCAATATTCAGGCGTTCAACGCCAGCGGCAAGGACAACCGGCGAATCTACGAGGAGCTGGACGACTTCCAGTCGCGCAAGCCCATCGACGTGATCGCCTCGAACCGGCCGATCCTGATCCTGGACGAGCCGCAGAAGATGGAAGGCGCGGCGACGATGGAGGCGCTGCCGAAATTCAAGCCGCTGTTCATCATGCGCTATTCGGCGACCCACCGCACCCAGCACAACCGCGTTCACCGGCTGGACGCGCTGGACGCCTACAACCAGAAGCTGGTCAAGAAGATCGCTGTGCGCGGCATCCAGACCCGCGGGCTGGCCGGCACCAACGCCTACCTCTACCTAGAAGGCATCGAAATCTCGAAAAAGGCCCCCGTGGCGAGGATCGAGATGGAGGTGAAGCTGGCCTCTGGTGAGATCAAGCGTCAGCTGAAGCGTCTTGAGTTCCGCGACGACCTGTTCGTGAAGTCCGGCGAGCTGGACCAATACCGCGGCTTCACGATCAGCCAGATCGACGCCGTCAACGACACGGTCGAATTCACGAATGGCGAAGTGCTGCGCGCTGGTGAAGCGAACGGCGACGTCTCCGAACGCGACATCCGCCGCATCCAGATCCGCGAGACGATAAAGGCGCATCTGGACAAGGAAAAGCAGCTGTTCGCACAGGGCATCAAGGTCCTGTCGCTGTTCTTCATCGACGAGGTGGTGAAGTACCGGGACTACGGTCAGGCCGACGAGAAAGGCGAATATGCTCGGGTCTTCGAGGAAGAGTACGAGTTGCTGAGGGCCGAGTATCTGTCGGAGCTCGCAATCGACAACGAGGCGTACCGGAAATACCTCGAGGGCATCGCTTCGGCCAAAACCCACAACGGATACTTCTCTATCGACAAGAAGACGAACCGTCTCAAAGATCCTGCTGTTGGTGCCCGCTCGGTCGATTCCGACGATGTGGACGCCTACGACCTGATCCTGAAGGACAAGGAGCGTCTGCTTTCCTTCGCCGAACCCACCCGGTTCATCTTCTCGCACTCAGCGCTGCGCGAAGGCTGGGACAACCCGAACGTTTTCGTCATGTGCATGTTGAAGCACAGCGACAACACCATCTCCCGGCGCCAGGAAGTGGGGCGTGGTCTGCGGCTGAGTGTGGATCAGCATGGGGACAGGATGGACCACCCAGCGGTGGTGCACGACATCAACTTACTCACCGTGGTGGCGAGCGAGAGCTACAAAGACTTCGTGGCCGGGCTCCAGAAAGAAATATCGGAGACCCTCTCGTCGCGTCCGCGGCAGGCAACAGAAGACTACTTCACGGGCAAGACACTCGCGACCGAGCATGGCCCGGTTGAGGTGACTGCCGCCATGGCCAAGCAGATCTACCGCTATCTGGTGAAGAATGACTACACCGACGATGCGGACCAGATCGCAGACGCCTATCATGAGGCCAAGGCGGCGGGGAAACTGGCCGACTTGCCCGAGGAACTGAAGCCGCACGCCGAGCAGGTGTTCCAGCTCATCGACAGCGTCTTCAGTGACGCGCAACTGCCCAAGGTCGATGACGGCCGCAAGCCCAAGAACAACCCCCTCAATGCCAATTTCGAGAAGAAGGAGTTCCAGGAGCTTTGGGCGCGGATCAATCGCAAGGCGGTCTATCGGGTGGAGTTCGACTCAGCGGAGCTGATCCGCAAGTGCGTCAGCGCGCTGGACAGCCATCTGCGCGTCACCCCCTTGCAGTACACGGTTCAGGTCGGCGTACAAAACGACGGATTGACCGACGGCCAGCTTCGCAGTGGCGATGGCTTTTCGGTTATGAAGACCACGACCGAACACGGTAATTCGATCCATTCCCTGGTGAAGTACGATCTCGTCGGGAAGGTAGCCGAAAACGCGCAGCTGACTCGAGAAACGGCGGCGAGCATTCTCGGCCAAATCACTCCAGCGGTTTTCGAACAGTTCACGAAGAACCCTGAGCACTTTATCTCCGAGGCCTCGCGTATCATCGCCGAGCAGAAGGCGGCCATGGTGATCGAGCGTCTGGCTTACGACGAAGTGGATGAGCGGTACGATGTCGATATCTTCACCGCCAACCAGACCGGCCAGGATTTCTCCCGAGCCACAGCGAAGTTGAAGCACCACGTTTACGACTATGCGATCACTGATTCAGATGTCGAAAGAAATTTCGTGAAGGAGCTGGATACAAGCAGCGAGGTGGTTGTCTACGCCAAGCTGCCGCGGGGTTTTCTAATCCCAACGCCGGTCGGGGACTACAACCCCGACTGGGCGATATCGTTCAAGTCTGGAAGTGTTCGGCACATCTACTTCGTCGCCGAGACCAAGGGCACGATGTCCAGCATGAAGTTGCGCGAGATCGAGAAGACAAAGATCGAATGCGCCCGGAGATTCTTCGATGAGATCAGCAAGCGTATTACGGCAGATCAGGTGAAGTACGATGTTGTGACCGACTACGGCAAGCTTATGGATCTAGTCGGACGTGCAGCTTGATGAAGCCCCGCTCGATACGCAAGAGCAGCCGGGAATAGAGTAGAGAAAATGAAAAGTATCACAGCGGGATCGACCGGCGCAGCATTGGAGTGGGTGTGATGCCAGCAGACTCGGGAACAAGGCCTACTTGGTTTGTCGGCGCCGCCTACAACCGAACCGAGGACCAGACGCCCCGGTTTCTTGCCGAGGGCATCTGGGAGAACGGCTACGAGGACGGGTCATACGGCGACCTCGTGCGCGCCATGCGGCCGGGGGACAGGATCGCGATCAAGTCCTCCTACACCCGCAAGCACGGCCTTCCGTTCGACAACCGGAGTTCCACCGTCTCGGTGATGGCCATCAAGGCGACCGGAACGATCATCGCCAACCTCGACGACGGTAAGCATGTGCGGGTCGACTGGGCGCCGGCCGTGCCGCCCCGCGAATGGTACTTCTACACCAATCGCGCGACGGTCTGGCGGGTCGCGCCGGGGGGCTGGATGGAGGACGGGTTGCTGGCTTTCGCCTTCGACGGCCACCGGGCATGCGGACCGACGTCGTGCTCGACGATCTGGTGGCAGGGCGGCGCATCGTGATCGACACCAAGTTTACCGGGATCGTCACGCCCGGCTGGCGGCGCGAGGCCTCGCTGCGCAGCGGATACCTATATCAGATCTACGCCTATCTCCGGTCGCAGTCCGGGCGTGGCGACCCGCTGGCCGACCGCGCAGAGGGCCTGTTGCTGCACCCTGCCATCCTTGAGACGGTCGACGAAGCGATCACGCTCCAGGGCCACGCCATTCGCTTCGCCACTGTTGATCTCGCCGCCGAAAGCGCAGCGATCCGCGCGCAGCTCGTGGGCCTGGCGATCAAGTGATGAGGTGCATCCCGTTTCGCTACGGCCTTATGAACGCAACCCCGGGGCGCCTTTGTCGGCTTCCCAACCAAGGAACAGAGGATCCGTTGGGGGTGAGTTTGTGCGTTCCTTGCTGGAGCAGGGTCGCGCTCTTTCGCAGCGGATCTTTCGGCTCGCGCGGGAACCCGGCTCAGAAATCCGTCTCGACATAGACCCCGGCGCAGTCGTAGGCGACCGCGGCGGCCGTCGCGCCGGTGTTCAGGAACAGCCGCGGCGACAGGAACTGCGTCGCGGCGGGCAGGTCGGCGGTAATCTCCTGCTCGAAGACCGCGCCTGAGGTCTCGTCGACCACCCGCACCCAGACAGCACTTCCATTCGGCGGCGCGGCGATGAACAGGGTCAGCACGCCGCCGGTGGCAATCGCGAAGGAGGCGCCAATGTCGGTCAGCGTCGGTGCGCCGGTGCCGTCGTTCGCGACCAGTTGCCACCTCGTGTGCGTCCCGCGCTGGAAGCCGATGCCGATGCAGTTCACCACGGCGGCCAGCGTCAGGGTGGTGGCCAGCGCGGCCGTCGATCCGTAGAGGCCGAAGAATCCCATCCCGGTCGCCTGCAGTGTCGTTAGCGAAATCCGCGTGACGAAGGTCCAGCCGCCCAAGCCCGCCGCATTGCCGCGCCAGCAGGCCCAGCCTGCGGAGCGCTGGTCGGCGACCGAATCCGCGACCGCCGCGGAGGTCAGACGCCAACGGCGCATCGAGGCGGCGAGGTTCGTGGCGGCCAGTGTCGGATGCGAGACGGTGCCGACCGAGGTGATCGGCAGACCTTCGCTGGTGATCGTCGTGCCGGTCGACGGCGCCCAGTTCGCGATCCGGTTCACCCCGAAATGCGGCTGGAGCGGGAAATCCCGGCCCGAGGGGCGCATGACATCGATCCACGGCGCACCGGCTCGGTTGCGGGCATAAACGGTGGCCTTGCCGGTCGGTGGCGGGGATGGTGCAGCCGCCAGCCCTGGCAGAACGGTCGGCTGCGGCAGTTCCACTTGGCCGCTGCTGCGGTCGATCCTGATCGCGTCGAAGAAAGCCGATCCGTCCGGGCTGACCTTGAAGCTGAAATCGTCGTTGCCGAGCAACCCGATCAGCGCGCGAGCGGAGAAGCCGGTCTTGAAGGCAAAGGCTGCGTCATTCCCGGCGGCGGCCTTGTTCACTGTTGAACGGCTTGCAATAAGGACCCCGCTTCTGGGGTGATCGGCGTCCAAAATGGACCCCACCGACCGGGGGTTGGGTCCATTGTGCCTTCGATGATTATCGGAGGCCGAGCACGGG
>RRZU010446679.1_pt1 | contig 18658 bp, 18 predicted proteins | sample 2165561 | NCBI WGS metagenome assembly RRZU01 (sample SAMN10456909, study PRJNA506462) | wastewater metagenome | isolation source: wastewater sludge | place: USA: Moscow, Idaho | reverse complement strand
CGCGCTTCGATCATGACCTGACGCACAGGGATATCCAGTTTGGCGATCATGGCCGAAACCTGCTCCAACACGGAAGGCACATCCGTCACGAAGAGCATGTTCGTACGTGATTCAGCGATAGCAGAGCCACGGGCACTGAGCATCTTCACATTATTGCCACCACTTTGTCCGGAACCTTCTCCATTAAGGCCCTTCACAAAATCTACCGCTTTGGCATAGTTCAATTGATAAGATTGTGTGCGCAAAGGCTCCAAGCCGGTAACTGCAGCACGAGCTTCCAGATCCTGCTTCTCTCTCGCGGCCATCTCATCTTTAGGTGCAATCCAGATCACATTGCCGCTCTTGCGCATGCCCAAGCCTTTGGCTTGCAGCACCACATCCAGCGCCTGATCCCAAGGCACGTCCTTGAGACGCAGAGTCAAATTACCATTCACACTATCAGAAGTAATAATATTGAAATTTGTGAAATCTGCAATTACTTGCAGCAGCGCACGAATTTCCACATTCTGGAAATTCAGCGACAGTTTTTCACCCCGATAACCTGGACCTTGCGTCAATTTGTTCGGGTCAACACGCAAGGGATGCAACTCCACGACCAATTGGTCGTCACTCTGATAAGCAGAATGCTCCCATTCACCGCGCGCTGCAATGGTCAAGCGAACACGATCGCCTGTTTGCGCAGCAGTAACCCTCTGAACAGGCGTGCCAAAATCAGTTACATCAAATCGTTTCTGCAAAGCAGCGGGCAGAGACGATTTCAGCAAATCAACCACCAAATTCTGCCCTTGCGGCTTGATATCCACGCCGACCTGACTATTGGGCAACTGCACCACGACACGACCGCTGTTGTCTTCACCGCGACGGAAATCGATACCACGCAATGGCAGCACATTGGTACTGCGGTTTTCCGCGAATACGCGCTGTTCTGCATTGGAAGTGGTCGGCAATGGCGCAGGAGCCAAAGTAATCAACAAGGATTTCCCGCTCATATCTGCACGGTAGGTCGTGGCCTGCTTCAAATTGATGACCACGCGAGAGCGCTCGCTACCTTGTACCACCTGGGCAGAACGCAGATTACCGCGATTGAAGTCTTGTACTTGACGAGAGACTTTACTGGTTACTCCCGGCAAATCCAAGGCAATGCGCGGAGGGTTTTGCACCACGAACCCCGTCGGTAATACCGGCAACGGCTCGCTCAGATCAATGCGCACGACCTCGCTGCCTCCCTGCACAAAGCCAGAAATATTTTCAATGGCATTTTGCGCATAAGCTGCTACGCTGAGTACAGCTGACGCTGTAAACAGCACGGTTTTTCCGGCTAAACGACGGAAGTTTTGATTCAATATCGTCTGCATTATTTACTTCCTTCCTGCAAATTCAGCGTAGTGCTGCGCTCAACCCATTCACCAGAAGCATCTTGCGCGACTTCACGCAATGCCACCTGACTTTCATCAATCTTCATGACTCGACCAAAATTCTGACCAATGAAATCTCCTAGCCGCACTTGATACAGCAGGTTATCCACCTTGATCAGCGCCACAGAGCGACCGTCTTTCTGCAACATGCCTACATATTGCATGGAGTCTAGCGGATACGCTTCCAGCGGCTGCTTTCTGCGCCCTTCAGCTACGGAACGATACAGCGCCGAAGAAGGGCTATTGACATTCGCTGCACTGATAGCTTGAAGCAACCGATCCACACTGAAAGGCTCTACACCGGAGGGAGGGGCGTAATTGACTGCCACGTAAGGCTTCGGCTCAGGCAGAGGTTTGACCGATGGACGCACCTTTGCTTTTTCATCCTGCATCCAACTGCGCGTTTCACTCATCCGGCCATTGCCACAGCCCGTCAAGGCCAGCGCTGCCATACACGTGATCAAGCAAATAGAGGAGCGTTTCATGATTGTGCTCCTTTCTTGGCATTGGCTTCTTTTTGTGCATTGGCGGCTTTTTCGTTCTTGTCCAGATAACGGAAGGTATTAGCCGTGGCCTCCATTACCAAACCACCTGCATTTTTTGCATCTTTGCCAGCACTGATATTCATATTGGTCAAAGTCACAATACGAGACAAATGCGCAATATCTGAAGCAAAAAAGGAAATATCGGAGAATTGTCCCGAAACCCGAATTGCCACGGGCAATTGCGCATAATAGGTCTTCACCTCTTCATTACCAGGCTTGAAGAGTTCAAACTGCAGATCTCGTCCAACACCTGCTTGGTTGATATCTGAGAGCAAACTAGCCATCTCAGACTTGCCTGGCAATTGTTTCTCCAATTGAGCCACAAACTCTTCTGCTTGTTGCTTTTGTTGCAACAAAGGCTCCAGATTGGCTACTTTGGTGGTTTTTTCAACAAACTCAGTTCTAAGTCCCTCTTCTTGTTGCTTTTTGGATTCCAATTCCGTAAGTTGATCACGAACCAGAAGCAGCCAAACAACGAAAACAACTGCTGCCGCCACCAAGAAAAACAAAAGGAATTGAGGCGCAGGTGCCAATGTCGCAGGATTGCGCCAATCGGCTCCTCGAAACTGCGCCGCCAAATCAAGCTGAGGTCGAGCCACAGGTTTGGCTACCTGCTTTTTAGCGCTTTTTTTACCGCGCGATGGAAGTTTGATTTTTAGTGCCATAGTGAATCAACCTCATCAATTAGCAGGTGCCTTGGCAGGCTTACCAGCTGCGCCCTTTTTCGCTTCAGGATTTTCCGGCTTCTTCAAGGTCAAGACCATTTTGAAGTTGTAAGCCTGATGCTTGCTCTTGTTGGACAAGGTTATTTCCTGTACCAACGTCTGCTCCAATTTGGGCTGCGCAGCAAACAATGGAGAATCTTTCAAATTGCGCAAAAACTCCGACACGCGCTCATTGGACTGCGCGACCCCCTCCAAACTCACCAAGGCATCGGTTTGTTTGAGGCTGGTGAAATACATGCCATCGGGCATTTTGGAGGTCAGCTCATTGAACAGCAAAACAGGGTCGTTGCGTTCCTGCTGCAAACTTTCAACAGCCTGCTGCCGTTCACGCAAAGCGGCGATTTCCGCCTCTACGTCTTTAACTTCCTTGATTTTCTCATCCAGCTTGGCATTTTCTGCCTTGATGAACTGATTGACCTCTTCTTGCGTATTAATCTGATAGTCGTAATACTTCCAGACCAAGCCCCCCATGACCAAGCCCGCCACAGCAGCCAAGCCCAGCATAGCGTTAAAGGTTTGCTTACGACGCTTACGCGCTTCCTCGCGATGAGGCAATAAATTGACCAGAATCACGATGTAAACCTCCGCATAGCCAAACCACAAGCAGTCAGAAATGCCGGCGCATCGCGTCGCAGCTTGCGATCCTGCACTTGTGCACCCATGCCCATTTCATCGAATGGATTCGCCAGCAAACAAGCAGCGCCGGTTGTCTGCGTCACGATTTCTGTGAGCTTGGGCAAGGAAGCAGACCCGCCAGACAAAAGGATGTAATCCACTTTGTTATAGGGCGTGCTGTTATAAAAAAATTGCAAAGCGCTTTGCATCTCTTGCGCCAAACGTTCCATGAAGGGACGCAAAATCACTTCAGCGTAATCATCGGGCAATTGACCAGCCACTTTTTTGGATTCAGCCTCTTCTTGCGTCATCCCATAAAGACGCGCAATGTGTTGCGTCAAATGTGTGCCGCCGAAGGGCTGCTCACGCTCAAACAACACTTCTCCATTGCGCAAGATATGCATGTATGTACTTGTGGCTCCAACATGCACCATGGCAATCATGGCGTCACGCCCGCGATGCGGCAACCCCTTGATCAGCCGCTCCGTCGCTGCCTGCGCGGCGAAAGAGGCAACATCCAACACCTTCAGACGCAGCCCTGCCGCATCCATCAGAGCCGTCATGTCATCCACCCGCTCTTTGCGCGCAGCGACAATCATTACCTCTTCATCACCTGCAGAAGTACGGGATGGGCCCATGATGTAGTAGTCAATGCTGACTTCATCCAGCGAAAACGGAATGTACTGACTGGCTTCGCTTTCTATTTGCAGATCGATTTCAGTTTCGCTCAAACCTTCCGGCAGTACGATTTTTTTGGCGATCACGGCAGAAGGGGGCAAAGCCGCCACCGCATTTTTCGCTCGCGTACCCGATTTTTTGACCAACCGCTTGACGGCATCAACCGCTTGATCAAAATGTTCAATACGACCATCAGAAGCAACCACCCCCGGAGGTAAAGGCTCTACGGCACATCGCTCCAAAACCCATTGGCCTGAAGCGTCGCGGTCAAGCTCAACCAGCCGAATACTGCCTGTACCAACATCTATGCCCAGTGTGGCAGGTGGCTTTGTAGAAAATAAATTGAATGAAACCAATCTTTGCCTCCATTTGACTGCGCCTACATATGCCGCGTACTTTTGAGCCTCACCCATTACTGCAAAGCAAGTAACAAACCGCAAGTGGCGTAGAGACTTGATGCGTTTTGCTTACATATATCCTGCAATAATCGTAACAGTTGGTGTGCGATCATTTCGACTTTACGACAAATATGCTGTGTAACTGTTGCCAAAACCGCACATTTTTTCGTACAGGCGCCGGGCACCCTGCGCAAGCGTGAAGTTACCCGTGGGTTTCCACCGTCGGAACTGCAGCCCACGCTCATGGCATCCCTCATTGCCGGCAAGCACCTCCTCTCGACCCTCGAATTTACCTTTTACCCAGAGAAGCTCAGATAAAACGAAAGAACCAACCCTAGCCTCCAGCAAAAATGCTTGCTTGAGGCAACAATCTTTCACATCCTTGCAAATCTCTGATTTTTAGTACACGTAAGCCTTGCTGCAAAGAGTGCCATCTGGTGCACAATGCACAGGCCAAATCCTGTGCTGTTCTCTAACACGATGAATTCAAAAGAGCCTATGTCACACCCGTCCGATGACTCTCAACCCCGCACCTCTGGCCCAAAGTCCACCGGGAAGCGCCTGCTGCTGTGGATGATCGGCATTCCCTTTGCCACAGCATTGATTGCCTTGATACTGACCCTGATGGGGTTGGCCATTGCCTATACCCGCTTGCCGGATATCTCGAGCCTGCAAAACTACCAGCCCAAGCTGCCACTGCGTATTTTCACGGCTGAAGGCGATTTGATTGCAGAGTTTGGAGAAGAGCGTCGCATTTACGTTCCTTTTGACGAAATTCCCAAAACCGTGAAGGAAGCTGTTTTGGCGATTGAGGACGCCCGCTTCTACGAGCACAGCGGCGTGGATTACACGGGCGTGTTGCGCGCGGGCCTAGCCAACTTCAGCAAGGCCAAAAGCCAGGGTGCGTCTACCATCACCATGCAAGTGGCGCGCAATGTGTATTTGTCTTCGGAAAAGACCATCAAGCGCAAGGTGTACGAGATGCTGCTGGCCTTCAAAATGGAGCACGCGCTGAGCAAAGACCAGATTCTGGATATCTACATGAGCCAGATTTTTCTGGGCAACCGCGCTTACGGCTTTGCCGCTGCCGCAGAAGCGTATTTTGGCAAATCCATCAAAGACGTGAATCTGGCCGAAGCCGCCATGCTGGCCGGACTGCCCAAGGCGCCTTCGCTCTACAACCCGATTGTCAATCCCGAACGGGCACGTATCCGGCAACTCTACATTCTGGACCGCATGGTTGAAAACGGCTTCGTCACTCGCGAGCAAGCCGAGGCAGCCAAGGCCACACCTTTGGTCATCAAGAGAATGACCGTTGATGAGGCCGTGCATGCCGGCCACGTAGGGGAGATGGTGCGCCAGTTGATCTATGCCCAGTACGGCGCAGAAAGCTATACCCGCGGCCTCAATGTGTACACCACCATTTCCACCAAAGATCAAAATGCCGCCAACAGCGCGGTTCGCCAAGGCGTTCTGAACTACGACGCCAAACGCGCCTACCGCGGGCCGGAATATTTTGTAGAACTGCCTCAAGACGCCGATCTGCTGGATGACACCATACAGGAGACGCTGAGCAACATCCCTGACGCGGGCGACATGCTTGCGGCCGTAGTCATCGACGCCAAGCCCGGCAAAGTGGTCGTACGCCGTACCGACAGCGAACCCATTACCATCAGCGGCAATGGCTTGCGCTTTGCCTCCTGGTCGCTCTCCAACCGTGCGCCCGCTGCGCAACAAATCAGGCGCGGCGCCGTGGTGCGGATCGTCCAGAACAAAAACGGCTGGGAAATTCGCCAGCTCCCCGAGGCCGAAAGCGCATTGATTGCCATGGATCCCCGTACTGGAGCCATCAAGGCGCTGGTGGGCGGTTTTGACTTTGCCAAAAACAACTTTAACCGCGTCACCCAAGCGCAGCGCCAGCCGGGCTCCAGCTTCAAACCCTTCATCTATTCGGCTGGGTTGGAAGAAGGCATCATGCCCAGCAGCCTGATCAGCGACAGCCCTTTCACATTAAGCGCCAGCGTAACGGGCGGGCGCGCCTGGTCGCCCAAGAACTATGACGGCAGCTTCGGCCCGCCAATCACCATGCGGCAAGCCTTGACGCGATCCAAAAACCTGGTGTCAGTGCGTATTCTGCAAACCGTGGGCACCCAGAAAGCCCAAGATTGGGCGGGTCGTTTTGGCTTTCCTGCCGAACGGACCCCCCCTTACCTGACCATGGCTCTGGGTGCTGGCACCGTCACGCCTTTGGAACTGGCAACCGGATTTTCGGTATTTGCCAACGGCGGCTACAAGGTCAACCCCTACATCATCGCCATGATCAAGGATCAGCGTGGCAATACGATTGCCGAAGTGCAGCCGCCTGAGTTGAGCGAAAGCATGCGCGCCATTTCACCGCGCAATGCATTCATCATGAACTCCATGATGAATGACGTAACGACTCGCGGCACGGCCGCCAAAGCTACAGCCGAGCTGGGCCGATCTGACCTGTATGGCAAAACCGGTACCACCGACGACGCCAAAGACGCCTGGTTTGCCGGCTTCCAAAGCAATCTGGTCGCGGTGGTTTGGTTTGGTTTCGACAATCCGCGCAATCTGGGCGACCGCGAAACAGGCGGTGGTCTGAGCCTGCCGATCTGGATTCGCTATATGCGAACCGCCTTGGCCAATACGCCCGTCACCTCGCTGACATCCAAACCGCCGGAAGGCCTGGTTCAATCGGGTGGCGACTGGGCCTACACCGAATTTGCTGGCGGCCGTGGTGTCAGCAGCATCGGTGTCGGTACCGGCTATGCCAGCGATGGAACAGACACCACCTTAACCGGGGATGGCTTCAATCAAGGTGGAGAAGAAGCGGGCGGCTCCTTGGGCAGTGGGTCGGCCGGGGGTGGCGGCGACATCTTCCACGATAACTAAACTCTGTCACAGCCCCGTTGAAAAACGGGGCTGTTTTTTTGCATGCTGGTCAAATCTGCAGAGCACTCCAACAGGCGTGTCGCAGAGTCCATGCGCTCAATCAGAGCCGTTTGAGGCTTCAGTATCTGCGCCCCGAAATAGTGCTGCAGCACATACCGACTATCTGCTGTGCATCCGCACCTTCGCGAATGTCGGCAAATTGGTCACATCAAAACACCAACGTCTGCCCGGCCTGCTCGCTGGCGCAACAAGACAATTGGGTAAACAACTCCGCCCCGCCTTTGGTATCGGCCCACTGCATGCCGTCGTATCGGTAATGGAAGCCACCGGCACGCGCGGCCAGCCAGATCTCCTGCAAGGGCTTCTGCAAATTCACCACAATCTGGCTGCCATTGGCAAACACCAGTGTCACGACCCCGCCATTGCGCTGGTTGTCCAGATCCATATCCATGGTGTCGTTGATGCGGTCACAAGCAGCCTCTATTCTTTGCAGGGCTTTTTCGGCAAGATCAAGATATTCGAGGTCTGTCATTACAATTCCAGCCATGTTGAAAATCCGAACCATTGTAAAGAGCGCCGCCATCATGGCCTGCGTCACTGTGCTATCTGCCTGCGGTCAAAAGGGGGATTTGTATCTACCCACCGAACCCGAGGCTGCACAGCGCGCCACCCTGCCGCGTTCGGTGCTGCCTGTGCGTCCACGTGTGCAAACCGAGCCGCCCAAAGCTGCGCAGCCCGCCGCTTCAAGCGTCCACCCCTGACACATAACTTCCATCTCTTTTTTAGCCTGTACCCATGCAACTGCCCGGCTCCCCTTTTTTTGCCTACGACAACGGTGTGTTGTGCGTAGACGGCCTGCCCCTGCCCGAACTGGCACAGCAATATGGCACGCCTTTGTTCGTTTATTCGCAAAACGCCATATTGGCGGCGCTGGCAGCCTACCAGCGGGGGCTACAAGGGCGCGATGCACTGATTTGCTATGCGATGAAGGCCAACTCCTCGCTGGCCGTGATGCAGCTATTTGCCCGCGCTGACTGTGGTTTTGACACCGTTTCGGCTGGTGAAATTCAACGTGCGCTGCTGGTTGGCGCCAAACCCGAAACCATCATCTTTTCTGGCGTAGGCAAAACACGCGCCGAGATGCGCTTTGCCCTGGAAACCGGCATTGGCTGCTTCAATGTCGAAAGCCTGCCTGAGCTGGACACCCTCAATGCCGTGGCGCTGGAAATGGGCAGGCGCGCCCCCATAAGCATCCGCGTCAATCCCGATGTCGATGCCAAAACCCACCCGTACATCTCTACCGGCCTGACCGGCAACAAATTCGGCATTGCCCACACCGATGTGTTGGCTGCTTATCAGTACGCGGCTCGTTTGCCCGGCCTGCAAGTCATCGGTATCGACTGCCATATCGGCTCGCAAGTGACCGAGGCCGCCCCCTATCTGGAAGCCGTGGAACGCCTGCTGGATCTGGTGCAGCAAGTGGAGGCTGCTGGCATCCCCCTGCACCACATCGACCTGGGCGGTGGGCTGGGCATTGCCTACAAAGACGAGACACCGCCCGCCATCGACCAGTTGCTGCAACGCATGCTGGAACGTCTGGATGCGCGCGGCATGGGGCAGCGCAAAATCATGTTGGAACCTGGTCGATCGCTTGTGGGCAACGCCGGCGTTTGCGTGAGCGAAGTGCTGTACATCAAACCCGGAGCAGAAAAAAACTTCTGCATCATCGATGCCGCCATGAACGATCTGCCGCGCCCCGCCATGTACCAGGCCTGGCATGCCATCGTGCCCGTGCAAACTACAGCCCAGGCAACCCCAGCCGTTTACGACGTGGTAGGCCCCATTTGCGAAAGCGGCGACTGGATTGGGTGTGATCGCACCCTGGCCGTACAGAGCGGCGACAGGCTGGCCGTGATGTCGGCTGGCGCCTATTGCATGAGCATGTCCAGCAACTACAACAGCAGGGGTCGCGCGGCAGAAGTGCTGGTGGCCAATGGCACCGCGCATCTGATTGCCGAACGCGAGACTTTGTCTGCACTGGTGGCTCGCGAACGTTTGCTGTAAGTACCGCGCGCCTTGTGCGCTTGTGCGCCAAGAGCCTACTCACGCTCTGCCGTTTCGGCAACTGTGCGGGGCTGGGAAACGCGCCAGCACCACCCATGGCGCATCACAAGCGCTGGCTTGCTACAACGAAAAAATCGGTCGTGTTTATTTGGCTGTTGGCCGCTGGAAAAACTGCCCCTGCATATCACGCAGCTTCATGCCTGGGCGCACACCGTGGCGTTTGAACCAACCTTGGTTCATTTCAAGCACATAGACCACAGGCTCAGCCGAACAATGGTTTTGCTCGCTCAACGGCTGCATATCGGCCAGATTGACGATGCGGCCATCAGCCGCCACAAACGCTGCGGTCAACGGCAGCAACGTATTTTTCATCCAAAAACATTGCATGGCCGGTTCTGGAAAAACAAACAACATGCCCTCGTCAGCAGGCATGCTGGTGCGATGCATCAAGCCGATCTGCCGCTGGTGAAACATCGTCGCCAATTGCACATCCATGCGCGCCTTGTTGCCCACCCGCAGCTGCGTACGGGGCAAGTCCATTTGGGCCACACCTGTTTCAGTCGCATGCACATGGGCTGGCAGCAACAGCATCCACGCACAAACCGCACATGCCGCAACCCAAGCGACGGGCGCATGCGCAAAAGAAAGGAAGCGTTTGATGACAGTGGAAGATGGGTGTGCGGTAAATGTTGTCATGGTGATAGGTACTTTCTTTCAACAGCTCTTTGCTTTGGTAGCAACTGTTCATCCGCGAATCAAGACAGATCAAGGCGCATCAAGCAGGTCCGTTTCCGCTCCCCGGCGTTGCAGGCGCGCATACGCGCCATTTTGTTGCAGCAACTCGGCATGCGTACCCATTTCCACGATACGCCCCTGCTCCATCACCACCACCCGGTCAGCGTGCTCGATGGTGCTGAGTCGGTGCGCCACAATCAGCGTGGTACGGCCTTGCATCAGGCGCTGCAAAGCCTCTTGCACCAAGCGCTCGGACTCATTATCCAGCGCCGATGTGGCCTCGTCCAGCAGCAATACCGGCGCGTTTTTGTAAATGGCGCGTGCAATGGCAAGGCGCTGGCGCTGACCGCCTGAGAGCTGCGTGGCATTGTGCCCCACCACCGTATCCATGTCTTGCGGCAGACGCTCCACATATTCCGCCAGGTTGCCCGCCTCCAGTGCCGCCTGCACCCGCTCGCGATCAACGTCTTGCCCCAGGGCAATATTGGCAGCGATGCTCTGGTTGAGCATGACCACGTCCTGACTCACTAAAGCGATCTGGCGGCGCAACTGCTGCAGCGGCCATTGTTCCAGCGCCAAGCCGTCCAGCTCGATGCTGCCGGCAGACGGCAGCACAAACCGCGGTAGCAGATTGACCAGCGTGGTTTTGCCCGATCCGGAAGGTCCCACCAGCGCCACGACCTCGCCCGCACGAATGTGCAGGCTGAGGTCTTGCAGCGCTGGCCGCTCTTGCTCTGTGTCCGGTTCAGCTTCTACAGGTGCAGGGGCCGCTTCGGCAGCAGTCTCCGCACGCACGCCGGCCGATGCCACCGCATGCGCCGGGTAGCGCACCTGCACGTGGCTGAAGCGGATCTCGCCCTGGGCACGTTGCGGCGCTTGGGGCAAATCAACAGCCTGTGCCGCATCCGATTCAGGCGCCACGTTTTGCAGCATCTCCAGGCCGCGCTCCAACGCCGCCAGCCCCCGCGTGATGGGACTGGTCACATCGGCCAAGCGCCGAATGGGAGATACCAACATGAGCATGGCCGCCACAAAAGCGGCAAAGCCGCCAACGGTCACGGCCTGTTCGGCGCCTTGCGTGGTCTGCGCCTGCCACAAGGCAATGGCCAAAACGGCAGACAGGGCAATGGCTGCTACCAGCTGGGTCAGCGGCGTCATGATCGAGAACGCCACGGTGGATTTCAGGGTCAGCCGCCGCAGTTGCTGGCTCAGTTCCGCGAAACGCCCCTGCTGCTGCTGCTGTGCACCATGCAGGCGCACAATGCGGTGCGCGAGCACGTTTTCCTCCACCACATAGGCCAACTCATCGGTGGCCTGTTGCGATTGCCGAGTCAATCCATACAGGCGGCGCGAGAGCTTGCGCATGACCCACGACATGCCCGGCGCCAGCACCACGACCACCATCGTCAACTTCCAGTTGAGGTAGAGCAGATAAACCACCAGCGCAATCAAAGTGAAGCTGTCGCGCGACAAGCCCATGAGTGCCTGCACCAGCATGGTCGCTCCCGTCTGCACCTCGTACACCACGGTGTTGGAAAGGCTGCTGGCCGTCTGACGGGTAAACAAGCCCAACTCGGCATTCATCAGGCGGGCGAATATATCGTTGCGCAGCCTGAACATGCCATCGTTGGCGATGCGCGCCAGCGTGTATTGCGCAGCAAATTGCGAAACACCGCGCAAAATGAACATGAACAGCACAGCCGCAGGCACCATCCACAGCGGCAGAGAGCTTTCAGTAAAACCGCGATCCAGCAAGGGCTTGAGCATGGCAGGTACGGCAGCTTCCGTCAGTGCTCCCACCAAGGTGGCTAAAACGGCATACACCCACAGCCGGGGCTGCAAGGCAAAATAGACATACACACGGCGCAGTCGCGCCATCAGAGAGGCTTTGGATGTCTCTGCAGACACAGAATCGTTGGAAAAAGAAGACACAATAAACAATCAATATTCAACACGATAGCAAGCACTGCATTGTAGAGAGACTCCGGCAACTGCGACTCTTGCCAAACATCTCACCACCACTTTAATGGAATAGTTTGAGCGTCATTCTGTTACCAGGCTGCTTGTGCCCTATTTACCGATTTCGACTGCCTGCCTACAATAATCCATTTTCTATTCCCAAAAATAAACAGATATGGTCATGCCTTGCATATCAACCGCACGCCCTGCCCTGTTGGGCTCGGCCACAACTGGCTGGCAACGCAAGCCTCTCAGCTCTGCATGGAGCGCAGTATGGATGCTGGCTGTATTCATCGCGTTCATGGGCGCGGCATCGCCTGCTCGGGCCAATTTTTTTTCCGACAACGAAGCGCGACGCGCCATTCTCGATTTGCGCCAGCGTTACCTGGCATTGAGTGAAGAGAACGGCAAGTTGCGCGAATCGCTACAAACCACGCAAACCCAGCTGGAAGCATTGCGCAGCGACGTGACCCGCGTCCGCAATCGCGAAGAACAATTGACGCGCGACGTAGCCGATCTGCAACGTCGCCTCAATCAAGCCACGACCGAAGACAAAACCAGTAGCAGCGCAGCGGGTAGCACTCCTGCCAGTACAACCGGTACAACAGCAGAAGCGCCCTCACGCCCCGAAGACAGCGGCAGCGAAAAAACCGCCTTTGACGCCGCGCTGAACAAATTCCGTGCCAGCGACTATGCTGGTGCGCAAGCAAGCCTGCGTGCCTTCCTGCAGAAATACCCGCAAAGCAGCCGACGCATTGCGGCCCTGTACTGGTTGGGCAATTCCGATTATGCGCTGCGCAACTACCGCAATGCCATGCGTAGTTACCGCGCCGTGGTGGCACAAGCCCCCCAGCACGAGCGCGCCCCAGAGGCTTTGTTGGCCTTGTCTGCCTGCCAGGTCGAATTGAAGGATACGGCTGGCGCCCGCGCCACGTTGGAAAATCTCATCAAGACCTATCCGCGCTCGGAAGCTGCCCAGGCCGCGCAAGACCGCTTGACTCGCCTGCGTTGAATCGCTCTCAGCCCTCAGCGAACAGCCTTGGGGAGTAGCCTTGGGAATAGCGCGCTATAGCACCTGCCGCGCAGGCAGGCCATAGCGTCTCACATTGCAGCCTGCACGGTCGCGATGGCATGGCTCTCCAACATCACCTGTCAACAGCTGAAAAACAAAAAACCTCCGAAGAGGTTTTTTGTCGTGCTAGATGCACAAGGTAGAGCCGCTGCGAATCAATTCTGATGTTCAGCCACAAAAATCTCTACCCGGCGGTTTTGCGCACGCCCTGCTTCGATAGCATTGCTGGCAACCGGCTGCGTAGAACCCATGCCTGTTGTGCTGATACGTGCGGCAGGCACGCCACGGCTGACCAGGAAATTGCGCGCGGCATTGGCGCGATTGAGCGACAGCGGATTGTTGATCGCATCCGACCCGGTGCTATCGGTATGGCCAATCACGGTGACGTGGGCATAAGGGTTCTGCAACAGCGTTTGCGCCAGACGCTCCAGCACCGGATACATATTGTGATTCAGGGTGGCGGAGTTCACGGCAAATGAAGCATCTGCCGGGATATTGATGCGCAGGCGGTTATCCGCTGTTTGCGACACTTGCACCGGCGTGCCCTGAGCCGCCTGCTCCATGGCCAGCCTTTGCTGCTCCATGCGCTGCGACCATACATAGCCAGCCCCTGCTCCCAACGCAGCGCCAGCGGCAGCGCCAATCAATGTGCTTTTCGAATCACGGCCCACTGCCTGACCAATGCCAGCGCCAACCAGTGCGCCCAAGCCTGCACCGACACCCGTTCTCTGCCCTGTGCTCATGTTCTGCATTTGCGGAGACGCACAGCCAGCGACCAAGGCACTGGTGGTGGCAGCAATCGTCAGCATCGTCAAACTCTTTTTCATTTCGACTCCTCCTCAAGGATTGATGGAAAAAACTTCTGCTGCTCCCCACCCATGGCTTCGTGGCGCAATGGACAGACAGCCCGTTTGCAACACACCCTGCATCTTGCCGGTATGTTGTAACAAGTAATCCTATGCGGATTGCGCCGCCAGCAAATCGGTTTTTTGTAAAAATCTGTTCATGATTGTGTTGCTCCCTGCGAAAACTCCATGCATTAATCGTACGATGCAGCGCCATGAGCAGCAGATGCATAATGCCGCATGTCCAAATCCAGAACACCCCATGTTGCAGAAACACCTGCCACCCGCCTGCTGCGGGCACAGGGGGTGGCGTTCGAAGAGTTCTCGTACGACTGGCAGGCGCATGGCGGCGCCCAGCACAGCGCGCAAGCGTTAGGCCTGGATCCGTTTGCCGTGGTCAAAACATTGGTGATGCAAGATCAGCGCGCCCAGCCGCTGGTTGTGCTCATGCATGGCGATCGCCAAGTATCGACCAAGGCGCTGGCCAGGCAAATCAATGCCAAACACATTGAGCCGTGCACGGTTGAAACCGCCCAGCGCCACAGCGGCTATCTGGTAGGCGGCACATCACCCTTTGGACTGCGCCGTGCCATGCCAATTTATATCGAGCGCAGCATTCTGGATTTGCCACGCATCGCCATCAACGGCGGGCGCCGTGGTTATTTGCTGGGGCTTGACCCGCACGTGTGCCTACAGTTGCTGAAGGCCACACCCGTGGATTGTGCCCTGCCCTTGTAACACACGGATTGTTTTTCATTTTCTTTCTTGATTGACCATGCCTCATTCTTTCATTTTGCCGCTTGTTGCTGTGGCGTCCTATGCCTTGGGCTCTCTGAGTTTTGCCGTGATCGTCAGCCGCGTGATGGGCTTGAATGACCCGCGCCAGTACGGCAGCGGCAACCCCGGTGCCACCAATGTGCTGCGCAGCGGCAATAAAAAGGCTGCCATACTGACCCTGCTGTTCGATGCCCTCAAAGGCTGGCTGCCGGTTTTTGTGCTCATGCAGTTCGGGGCTCATTGGCAACTGGGAGCAGGCGCCGCTGCCGTTGCCGGACTGGCGGTATTTGCCGGACATATCTTTCCGGTATTTTTCGACTTCAAAGGCGGCAAAGGCGTGGCCACCGCCGCTGGCGTACTGTTTGGCATAAGCCCCTGGCTGGGCTTGCTGGTTTTGCTGACATGGATACTGACGGCTGCCATCAGCCGCTATTCGTCCCTGGCGGCGCTGGTAGCCGCAGCCGCAACGCCTCCGATCTATCTGTTTGGCGCCGAGCGCAACTGGTGGCTATTGGCTGGCTCGCTGTTTCAGGCATGCATGGTCATGTCCATCGTGCTGATCTGGCGACATCGGGAAAATGTGCAGCGCCTGCTGAAAAAACAGGAGTCGCGCATTGGCGAGAAAAAACGTTAAAAACAAAAGCCGCCTCAAAGGGCGGCTTTTGTTTGGTAACCACTGGCGGCAATCGCTTGTGCAACGGCATGGCTCGCAAATCAGTACCTGCGCTCCAGAATCATCTGATCGCCATTGCGCGTCATGACGAATCGGTTGAGGAAGCTGTTGCCCAGCAGCGCAACACCCATATTGGTTGGCGCAACCGTTGCATCGACATTGTGGATTTGCACGCCTTTGATGCGCACGGAATCCAACTTGACACGCCACCCCGTACTCACACCATTGGCCGTTTGCATCCGCACGGGCTGCCCCTGCTTGTAAGGCAAGCCCAAACGCTCGGCATCCGCCACGCCCAAGGCCACCATAGTGGCTCCCGTATCCACGATGAACTGCACAGCCTTGCCATTGACTGTGCCATTGGTCACGAAGTGGCCGCCACCGGTTTGCGTCAGCACGATACGGCGCCCGTCGCCGGCTTCTTCCGCTGCGCCATTTGCCAGCATCATGCCGCCCACATGCACGGGCGATTCTCCCATGCGCACGGTGAAGCGTTTGCCTTCGCTTTCCAGTGTGGCGCGTTCAGATGCTGCGCTGATGACTTTGACACCTCTATAAGTCTCGCCCACGGCCACTGCCTTGGGTGCAGCGCCGTCCACAATCAACAAAGGCTTGCTGCCCATCATGCCCGACAAGGCCACATCACGCGCACTGGCAGCGCCCGCCAGCAAACCGGCTGCACAGGCAAGCACCAGGCTACGGATAAAACGATTTTTGGTTTTGTTATGCATGGTTGTGGTGCGAGACTCAATCGCGAAAGTTGTTGAAAGAAAGGGGAAAATCGGCAACTTCTTTGCGAATCAGTGCCATGGCTGCTTGCAAATCGTCTTTTTTGGCACCGCTGATGCGCACCGCATCGCCCTGAATGGAGGCTTGCAGTTTGAGTTTGCTTTCCTTGACGAACTTCTGGATTTTTTTGGCCAATTCGCTTTCGATGCCATTGCGCACCTTGAGCACCTGCTTGACCTTGTCGCCGCCGATTTTCTGCACGCTACCCTTGTCCAGGAAACGCACGTCCACATTGCGTTTGGTCATTTTGTTGCGCAAAATATCTTCAACCTGCTGCAACTGGAACTCGGCATCGCCCAACAAGGTAATCTCCTTGTCTTTCAGCTCTATGGCCGCACTGGTGCCCTTGAAATCAAAACGCGTGCCGATTTCCTTGGCGCTGTTGTCCACGGCATTTTTCACTTCCACCATGTCGGGGTCGCACACGGTATCAAAAGAAGGCATTTTTCACTCCATCTGACATTTGACAAATGCGACAATTATCGACCATGACTGACCTGCATATTGAAGAAAACGTCGCACTGACGCACAACAACACGTTTGGCATTGCCGCGTATGCCCGCCGACTATGGCGCATCACGCACGATGCACAGCTTGCGGCATTGGCCAAACTGCCGCCCGAGCAAGCGCAAGCGCTGCTGGCGCAAGGCTTTGTGGTGCTGGGCGGCGGCAGCAACATCGTGCTGACGGGCGATGTGCAGCCCTTGGTGCTCAAGATGGAAACCCGGGGCATGGCGCTGGTGGATGAAAACAGCACACACTGGATCGTGCAGGCCGCCGCAGGCGAAACCTGGCACGACCTGGTAACCTGGACCTTGCAGCAAGGCTACCCCGGGCTGGAAAACCTGGCCCTGATCCCCGGCAGCGTGGGCGCGGCGCCCGTGCAAAACATCGGCGCTTACGGGCTGGAATTGCAAGATCGCTTCCACAGTCTGGACGCGGTGGAAATCGCCACCGGCCGCCGCTTCTCGCTGGATGCCGCACAATGCGACTTTGGCTACCGCCAATCCGTCTTCAAGCACATGCCAGAGCAGTCCGCAGCCCGCAACAGTTGGGCAGGCCGCGCCGTGATTACGCACGTGCGGCTGGCGCTGCCCAAAGCGTGGCAACCCACGCTGGGCTACGCCGATCTGCAACGCAAAATGGCCGAATTGAACATCCACCAGCCATCGGCGCAGCAGATATGCGAGATGGTGGTTGCCATTCGGCGCGCCAAGCTGCCCGATCCGGCCGTGGTGGGCAATGCGGGCAGTTTCTTCAAAAACCCCGTGGTCAGCGCCAAGCAGTGCGAAGACATCATCGGGCGCGAGCCGGGTATCGTGCACTATCCCTTGCCGGACGGCACCGTCAAGCTGGCTGCGGGTTGGCTGATTGATGCCTGCGGTTGGCGCGGCAAGCACATCGGCAATGCGGGCATATATGACAAACAGGCGCTGGTGCTGATCAACCGCCATGCCCAAACCGGCGTGCGCGCCACCGGCACCGAGGTGATCGCGCTGGCACAGGCCATTCAGGCCAGCGTGCACGAGCGCTTTGGCGTGCATCTGGAAATGGAGCCGGTTGTTATCTAAGTTAAGCGACCGTTATTTAGTCGATCGCTATCTCTGGGTGCGCTGGCCACACTTGCTGCGCAGTTTCACCCCAACGCCAGCCCGCGCTGCGTCTTTCAGGCTTTTCAGGCGACAGGCAAAGCCGACTTTTCCTTTTCTCCTCGCCCGAGCGACGCCTGCGAACCAGCCTATCAAGCAGCGGGCTCTTGACTTGACTGGCCTGACTCTTGCAATGCCTGTTGCAGCAACTGAAACAAGCTACGAAACGCTTTGCCCTGGCGCTGCCCTTGCCCCGGCTCGGCGGGCGGCAGCGCCTGACGCTCTTTGCGCGCCTGCCGAATCAGCGCGCGCAATTGCTGCGCATCGGTGTGCGGGTGGTGCTGCATCCACTCGGTCAATGCCTGCTCGTGCGTGGATTCATCCACCAGCCGTTCGCGCCCTTGCTCGGTTTGATGCAACTGCATCACATTTGCCGCATGCCCGCTTTTTTGCAGCTGCAAAGCGGCGCGAATGGCCTCGACCTCTTCCTCGTTCAGCCGACGCATCAGCTTGCCTACGTACTGCATCTGGCGGCGACGGCCTTCAAAGTCGCGGATGCGCCCTGCCTCGGCCAAGGCGTCCAGCAGCGTTTGCGGCAATTGCAACCCGTCGAGCAGGCTGGCGCGCAGCGTCAATAATGCTTCACCCAGTTCTTGCAGCTCTTCGCTTTGGCGCTTGCGGTCGGTTTTACTGAATTCGGCGTCCCACTTGCCCTCGCGCTTGAGCGCCAGGTCCAGTTCACTGCCTTCGGCCACGAAATGGCCGCGCACATAGTAGCCTCGTTGCGGTTTGCGGGACATGGTCAGATTATTTGCATGAAAAAACGGAAAAAAGAGCCGCCGATTCATCCGGCTTCGGCTCCT
>RRZU010129470.1_pt1 | contig 18668 bp, 15 predicted proteins | sample 2165561 | NCBI WGS metagenome assembly RRZU01 (sample SAMN10456909, study PRJNA506462) | wastewater metagenome | isolation source: wastewater sludge | place: USA: Moscow, Idaho | reverse complement strand
CGGGGACATTTCTCGATCATGGCGGGCCTGGATCTGATGGGCATTCCATTTCTTGAAGATGCGTACCCTTTGGAGGACGACATTGAGCAGATAAGGGCTCGGGTCCACGCCATGGCGATCCCGGCTGGGTTGCGTCCGAAGATCGTTGAGTTGAGTTTGGCGGATGCCCGCGCACGTTTAGACTCTGCCGTTGAACACGCCGGACGCATGTTTCCCCCCGTTGAGACCGATACGTGGCCGGCCATGCAGCCGCTCTTGGAATGGCAGTTGAGGCTCATTCCGACTGGTGGCAGGGGTTTTGAATTGGATGAGTGGGACGATGAGCGAAGGGATGCGCTGGAGCAGACGTTCCTAGATTCCCCTCACGCTGCTGGCCTTGATGCTGAGACTGCAAGAATGCATGCTTCCCTGCTTATTGACCTCGCATGTAACTACGGAACGGGTGACCCCAGGCAGTGGAGCAACGTGTTGGTTCAGAGGATGCTCTTGGACCTCATCCCTCGCAAGGTCCTTTATCCATTCGAAGATATGGTGGGGATCCCGGCAACCATGTCTCGATTCATCGACTTTGCCCACGGGGAACTCGATGTGGCGCCAGACTTCACCGAACACACCCAGCGGGCCATCGGAGAGGCGGCGCCTCAGTATCTCAGTGCAATCGCCCGGGACGCCAATGCTCAATCTGAGAGGGGCCAGCGGATGCGGCTTGTGTCTGAGATATGGCCGGAGGGACTCGAGGTGGTTGGACCAGCCGCTCCCGGGTTTTCTGAGCCAACGTACGAAGAGTTGGCACTGCGCACTCGCGAACGCATGGCTGCCGAGGTTGGGGGCCTAGAAGCCTTTGAGAGCCTCGGTGTCGAGCCTTTGCCCAGCGGGGAAGACGTTGCGCTGGAGCTGGTTAGTGATGACATTGTCGAGCGGGTGAAGGCAGTCGCACAAATGATTACCGACGTGGCAGGCGACTTTTTCCAAGACCCGGAGATGGTCACGGCAAGCCTGCGCACGCTCACTCTGGTTGCGGCAAGTAACCCGGCTAGCATTCTCAGGGGTGCAAACGATGCCAATACTGCCGCAACCGTGTGTTGGATCAGTGGTCGGAACAATGAATGGTTTGACCGCAGTGTCAAGGGCCGCACCATCAATGCAATGAAGGAAGCATTTGGAACCAGAGCGGACCTGCCCGCCCGTGCAGTGACGATGCTGAAGTACTACGATACGGCGCTAAACACCACTCACAGGCTGGCGCTGGGGGATCCCCAGCTGCTTACCTCGACCCGCAGGATGATGCTGGTGGACTGGCGGGAGAAGTCAGATTTGTTGCTGTCTCTCTCCAGGCAAGCAGACGGGGAGCAGCGGTAGCGGCCCGCAGGGGCTACCGGGGGCGTGGGTCTGCGATGGAGCCCCGTTCTACCGGGGGCGTAGGTCTGCGACAGAGCCGCGCTCGACGAGGGGCATGGGGATGAGGAACTCGGGGTCGGCCTCGGGGTTAGCTTTGGCGCTGGCACGGCCATCGCCGACGGGGTTGGCTCCGGGCTCGCCCTCGCCCTCGCCTTCGTCCTCGTCGTTGGGTTCTGAGGCTTTGTGCCGCGCCGACACCTGCTCGCCGACCCAGTTGGCGGCGAACCGTCCCATCTCTTCATACGGGAGGCGCATTGTGGTGAAGTTCAGGTACTCCGCCAACTGTTCGTCGTCAAAGGACATGATCGAAAGGTCTTTCGGGACACTCAAGCCCTGCTCAGTTGCGGCCTGGTAGACCCCAAAGGCAAGGCGATCATTTGCGGTCACCACCGCGGTTAGTTCGGTCGTGCGCAGCAGTTCTAGGGCTGCGATCCTGCCGGGAGCAGGGTCCCAGTCGCGGACATGCTGTTCGGCTACGAAAGAGAGGCCGGCTTGCGCCATCGCGTCGTCGAGGCCGGCGAAGCGGCGCCCAATAGACACCGACCGGGTCGGATCCAGAAGGTCCTCATGGCGGCCAATCAACCCGATACGGGTGTGGCCGTGGTCAATAAGGTATTGGGCGGCGTCGCGGCCGGCCGCGAACTCGTCGGGAAGTACGGACGCTAGTCCGTCACTTGATCCATTGACGATGATGGCGGGAACAGACTTGGCCGAGGGTGGAAGCTCGATGCGGCGCGCTGCCATCAAGCCGACAAGTAGGCCATCGACCCGCCGGTTGAGCAGGTCGGCGAGGGCCTCGTCTCGACTTTCGGTGTGGCCTGCCGATTCACTGATGAGGACGACGCGCCCGTCTGCCTGAGCTTGATTGACCGCGCCGGCGATCATGGCGGAGGCGTACCTGGTAATTGTGACCTCATCCGAGATGAAGCCCAGGGTTTCACTGCGCCCCGTACGTAACGATCGTGCCCTAGGGTCTGCTGAGTACCCCATCTCGGCAGCGGTCGCGCGGATCTTCTCGGCGGTAGCTTCGGCAATGCGCGTGCCGGGGCGGTCCGCAAGGACAAGGGAGACAGTGGTTGGTGAGTAGCCGGAACGTTTTGCAACCTGGGCAAGGGTGACGCGCTTCTTCATTGCTTTGCCCGCCTCTCGGTAAAACGCCTACTTGGGACAACATCCTATGCGCACGAGGCGTGTGGAGCCGTAGCGCGCGATCGCCACCGCACTCGCTCTACCACCGCCCCCGCCGCAGCTCCAGCCGTCTCTTCATCGCTCCCGCCGTGAAATGTTTACGTTGGGATCAAATACATGCTTGGGGTCGATACCCGCGACCCACTTTTCGCCCCAACGTATACATTTCGTGCTTGGGGGCGGGGCGGCTGCCTGCCAGCGCGGGCTGCCAGGCTGTTTCGAGTCGGCGGGTTGTTGTTGACTTGTTGTTGAGGTTGGTACCGGCGTAGCAGTGTCATAAGGGAGCGAGTTATGCCTAACGGAGCGGGTTTGGCATGCATAACACTGTGATTCAGCGGCAAATGGGGCCAAACTCGCTCCGTTAGGCATTACTCGCTCCGTAAGGCATAACCGGCGCCCTATGGCGTAACCGGCACCGTAAGGCGTAGCAGTCATCGCTTCCCATTTCCCAACCCAGGCTCACAGGCAGTTTGACACAGGCGGTCTCGAGGGCAGAGACGGCGACTCTTGGCTCGTTTACCGTTCCAGAAGTAGCAAATCTGCGAATGGTGGCGTGAGATCGAGGCGCAAGACGCGACCTCAAGCCCCGAAACGGGCGTCCACATAGGACCAAAGGGCCTCCCGAGGACGCGAGAGCCGCTCGTAGTGCATGAATGTGATGCACGACACACAAATGCTTGTTGAGAAGCTGTTGGAACGGGGCTCCGAGCGCCATTCTGAAAGCGCAAAAACGATTTAGCAAACAACTTTTGAATCCCTGATCCTTCAGTTGGGCTTTCGGATCCAGGGGTTGTGTGCTTTCACAACATAGGCGTTAGAAGAGACACCTCAACAAGGAGAGGGGCAAAGATGGCCGAGATAGCGTCCAACCTCAAGAACAGGTCCTACCTGCAGAACTCGGTAGCGATTCTGCTGTTTTTCGCATCGTGGGGGATCTGGTGGTCCTTCTTCCAGCTCTGGCTCACCAAACCCGCAGCCGAAGGCGGCCTAGGTTTCGACGGCGGCCAGGTTGGCACCATCTACTCCATTAACTCGGCCGCAACCCTGGTGATCATGTTCTTCTACGGGACCGTGCAGGACCGCCTAGGAACCAAGCGCCACCTGGCAATCCTCCTCGGAGTGATCGCCACTTGCATCGGCCCGTTCGCCAACTTTGTTTACCGCCCCTCCTTGAGTCCAACTTCTGGCTCGGTACCATCGTCGGTGCGATCGTTCTCTCCGCCGGGTTTATGGCAGGCGCGGGCCTCATGGAAGCCATTGCAGAACGCATGAGCCGCCTGCACAACTTCGAGTACGGCCAAGCCCGCATGTGGGGTTCGTTCGGCTACGCCCTAGTCGCTCTCGTTGCAGGATTCCTCTTCGTGGTGAACCCGGCCCTCAACTTCTGGGTTGGTTCCGCATTCGGTTTCGCGCTGCTTCTCGTCCAACTGCTGTGGAAGGTGAAGGAACCCGTCCACGTCTTGGATGGTATCGAAGAGGCCCCCTCCGTTCCCGGCATCCGGGAAATGCTCGGACTGCTGAAGATGCCGACACTGTGGGCAGTGATCCTTTTCGTTATCGGTTCGTGGACCTTCTACAACCTCTTCGACCAGCAGATGTTCCCCGACTTCTACACCGGCCTCTTCGAAAGTAAGGCCCGCGGTGAACAGGTTTACGGCATCCTCAACTCCGTGCAGGTCTTCGCTGAAGCTGCCATGATGGGCGTCATCCCCATCCTCATGCGTAAAGTTGGCGTCAAACCGGCCCTGATGATGGGCGTAACGGTCATGGCCCTGCGCATCCTGGGTTGCGCGGTGTTCACGGACCCGGTCATCGTCTCCGGCGTCAAGATGCTCCACGCCATCGAGGTCCCGCTGTTTATCCTGCCGATCTTCCGCTACTTCACCTTGCACTTCAACCCGCTCCTCTCCGCCACCCTCTACATGGTTGGCTTCCAGATCGCCTCGCAGATCGGCTCTGTAATCCTCTCCCCGCCCATGGGTGCGTTACGTGACTCCATTGGCTACCAGCCCACCTTCTTTGTCATCTCCGCAATCGTTGCCGTTGCAGGCGTGTACGCCTTCTTCGTCCTCAAACCGGATGACAAAGACGTCCTCGGCGACCCGTTCATTCGGGACCGCGCCAAGGCCGACCCCGTCACGATCGCAGTCAACTAACTCCACTCAACGAAGAAGGGAAACGCCATGAAAGAACAGATCGAAAAAGCCGAGGCCGCAGTTCACGAACTACTTGAGAACAGGAAGGACCGCTGGTACCCGACGTTCCATATTGCACCCCTCGCGGGGTGGATGAATGACCCCAACGGCCTGTCATTCTTCAAGGACCGCTACCAGGTGTACTTCCAGCACAACCCGTACTCACCGGTTTGGGGGCCGATGCACTGGGGTCATGTCTCCTCTTCCGACTTGGTGACGTGGCGCCGCGAACCGATCGCGTTTGCGCCCTCGGTCGAAGAGGATAAGGACGGCGTCTTCTCCGGCTCCGCCGTCGTCAATGACGACACGCTCTACACCTATTACACCGGCCACCGCTGGCGCAACGGTGTGAACGAGGACGAGGGCAACCTGCAAGTCCAGATGATGGCCACCTCCAAAGACGGCATCACCTTTGACGACAAGAAGATGATCGTTGACTCGCCGGAGGGTCTGCTGCACTTCCGCGACCCTAAGGTGTGGAAGATGGGTGAGACCTGGTACATGGTCTTTGGTGCCTGTTCTGCGGAGAATCGTGGTCAGGTGTGGCTATACACCTCCGATGACATGGAGAAATGGAGTTTTGACAGGATCCTTTTCCAGGATCCCGATCCCAAGGTCTTCATGCTGGAGTGCCCCGACCTCTTCCCCGTCGGTGACAAGTGGATCCTCATGTACGGGCCGATGGGGCCCGACCCCGTTGGTTATGGTTCCCGCAACGGCCACAACGCCGGCTACGTCGTTGGGAACTGGGCGCCGGGGGAGGACTTTGAGCCCCTCACCAACTACCGCCCCGGGGACTGGGGGCACAACTTCTACGCCCCGCAGTCTTTTGAGGCCCCCGATGGGCGGCGGATTCTGTTCGGGTGGATGGGCGCCTTCACGCTTCCCATCGTTTCCCAGAACGAGGACGGATGGAGCGGCCAGCTAACCGTTCCACGCGAGGTGTCACTGAATGAGGACCTGACCTGGAACACCAAGCCAATCGCTGAACTTGAGTCGCTGCGGGTCAGTACCGAGGACTTGGGTTCCTTCGTCGTCCCGACCAACACCACCCAGATTCTCGTTGAGGACGCGGGGCCCATGGAGATTGAACTGCAGGTCGACCTCGAACAAACCACTTCGGAACGCGTTGGTCTGCTGATCCACAAGACCGAGTCCGGCGCCCACACCTTTGTCGGGTATGACGACCTCGCCCAGCGTGTCTTCATCGACCGCCGCCTCACCGGCCATTGTGACCGTGGCTACCGCGCCGCGCCGTACCGTGGAGGACGCAAACTGAACCTGCGGATTTTCGTCGACAACGGTTCGATTGAGGTGTTCGTGGATGGGGGAGTCGAGGCCGTGACGTCTTTCAGTTTCCCCCTCGATGGGCCGCGCTCCCTGGAGATCTCTAGCGAGTCGGGTCCGATCCAAGTTGACTCGTTGAAGATTCACCGTCTGCGCTCAATCTGGGAGACGCCGGACAAGTAGGTACGAGGGCGGAGCGCCGTGGCTGCACGTTGTTGTGGCCACGGCGTTCCCCGTTTAAGGGCGTCCCGCTTCCTGCATTGTCACCCGCAGCGACTGCTCTAGGAGCTCCCGCAAAACCTCCCGATCGACTTTTTCGAGACGCGTGATGTACAGGCAGGCTTTGCTCGCCCTGTGGGGGCCGAGGGCGGCAAGGAGCTCCGGCCACCGCTCTGCGAACCCGCTGACTAGGTAGATGGTGTGGTTGCTGGGCCCGGGCGCGAATGCCAGCAGGGGAGCGGTGCCGCCATGACCGCTGGGGTAGCGGTATTCGTACTCACCGAAGCCAATGATGCGGCCAGCCCAAACCCGGGGCTCTTCTCCGGTGATCTGTTGGTGCAGGGCTATCAACTCGTCGACCTCGGCGCGTCTGGGACCGCTGGCCCGGTCGGCCACGTCCTCGACAGACATGTTGGAGGGAACCATTGCAGGTGCTTTCTTTGCCATCATTTCCTCCCGAGTTGAGTTCAGCTCGCCCCTGTTCAGCGCGTCGCCGCGTGTCACAAGGTTAGTTGTAATGCCACGTGAGGGTCGCCGCGTCGTACAAGTGGCCGCGCAACCCCCGATGGGGCGCCGTAGACTTGATACTGGTGGCATTGGGGCCCCACGAGTGAGCGGAGTAGTGGTGAAACGCAACAGGCAGTCAACGGGTATGCCGCAGTTCGCCACGGCAGCTTTTGCGGATGCCGCAACGGAGAACCGGCGGCGCTTTGGACGCTTCAACCTGGGGATTGTGGGTGAGACCGGAGTGGGGAAATCCTCCCTGGTCAACGCAGTGTTTGGGGAGGCCCGGGCGAGGGTCGGAGTTGGCCTACCGGTGACGCGAGGAGTGAACTATTATCATGAGGGCGCCCTCGGAATCTGGGACTTCGAAGGGTTCGAAATCGGTGGCGGCGCGCCCCAACTGCTCCGGGAAAACCTGCGGAAAATCGCTGAACGCCCCGCTGACGAGCAGATCTCAGTTGTTTGGTACTGCGTCCTCTCGAGCGCCGGAAGGCTCACCCGTACCGACATCGCGATGATCAACGAACTGGAGGCCGCGGGCCTGCCCGTCATCATCGTCCTCACCAAAGTCGATTGGGACCGCAACCCGGTGACCGGCAAGATGGCGCCCTCGTACGCTGCAGAAACACTGAAGCAGTGGATTGAGAATCCGCGGGACGAGGTCGGAAGACCCATCACCATACACAATCGGGGAGTCGTCCTGACCTCCGCCGTGAACAGCAAGGGGAAGGGCGTGGGGTACGGCCTCAGTGATCTCGTAGAAAGAACGCTGGAACTTTCGCCCGCAAGCGAGAAGGATGCCTTTCGCATCGTCCAAACGCTCAACCTGGGGTGGAAAAGGGACATGGCGCGGCGCGATGTCACAGCCGCTACAGCGAGTGCTGCAGCTGCGGCCGCGGTTCCCATTCCCATCGCGACGGCCGCGGTCCTAGCACCCATCCAGTTGGCGATGATGGGGCGGGTTGCGGTGGTTTACGACCTCGAACTCAGGTCGGTGTTTTCCGTATCCGCCCTCGCGCAACTGGCGACCCAGATGACGGGGAGGGCGCTTGCGGCGAGTCTGGTCAAGTTCATCCCCGGGGCGGGCAGCGTCATTGACGCGGCAGTGGCCTCCGCGCTGACGGCGGCGACGGGTGAGGGGTGGATCCGGTTCTGCGAAGCGATCTACACCGGGAAGGTGGACCTGCGTTCAGCCGAGGCCGTGTGGCAACGGTACGCACCGACTGCGGCCAGTGTGTTCGCGCAGTGGGCGGCAGCGAAGCGGACGAAGGCGGCGCGGCAATAGACCTGGGGCAACCCGGAGAGCTACCGGTTGGCGGTCTAGTCCTCCCGGTCGATGAGCGCAGTCTCGAGGCGTTCGATCTTGTTGTCGATTTCGCCCTCGTACCCGGGGCGGATGTCAGCTTTGAGGACCAGGGAAACGCGGCTGCCAAACGGTTCTACGGCTCCGGTGGCGGCCTTGACGACGGCGAAGACTTCGTCCCAGGTGCCCTCCAGCTCTGTGAACATGCTGGTGGTGCGGTTGGGCAGGCCCGAATCCCGGACCACCTGCACGGCTGCTGCGACGGCGTCGTGGACGGAGGCGTCCTTGCGGCCGGTTCCTGATGGGGCGACCGAGAATGCGACGATCATGTTGTGGGGCCTTTCGGGTGGGGTGCGGTTCTTACCACCAGGGTAGCTGGAGGCGCCAGGAGCTGTGGCAATCGGACTTTCTAGAGCGCGACGTTCCCGTTTATTCAATAGGGCCGCTCGCACCTGGGCGGCATACTCGCGCATTGCGTCCTCATCGTCCAGGAACTCTTGTGCAACCACAGCGTCAAGGCGGTTTCCGTGTGTTCCTTTACCTTCGTATGTAGGCAGTGAGGTAATGATATTGGAGGACTTCAATGCAATGGAGCTGGTGTTGCGGAAGCTGTCCGGCAGCTCACTTGGGTGATTGACGCGATCGCCGTGCAGGATCCCATCCCGAAGGAGAGTCGAAAGCTGTAGAGCCGCTTCGCTGGTGGGCTCGATGTACTTCCAGTTGTTACGGCTCAGGACGTCCGCTACCAGGACGATCTAGTCGTAGATCCAGTTCACTCTCGTCAGTTTCTGCTTCGCAGCCATCACGCACACTGTCCCTTGATCTCTATCGGGCGAGTCTTTCCCCGCCGCGCTAACTCCTAGGACCCCTTGGCTCCGCCCCGAGTTTCTTGAGAGTCTGGGGACCGCGAAGTGCCAACCTCCGGTCCTGGGACCTCAACTGGAAACCGTAATTGTCGGAACCATGATTCACAATGTTGAGGACAAGCCCCGCTCACGCGGGGAGCAGCTTTCTTCTTTATCTTCCGTATCTGAGTAACGGATCATCCCGACCGGAGGTCGGCATACTCGAGAGTCTAGCTTCTGGACTCTGGCAAATCCGCTGTCGTTGATTTGGTCGCTTACATATCTTAGTAAGTTGCAGATTCTGAGTACCACGTGTACTCTTCTATTCAGCAGCCGGCTTTGGTTTTTCGGACGGTTACAGGAAATAGGTTTACGCTTAAAAAGTTGGCGTGTTGCTACGTCAGCCAACTGAACGAAGAGGTTCACTAAAATGAAGGAACAGGCGGCTCCCCAGGATCACTTGGTATGCGCGGCGTGGGCGAAATCAGATCGGCTGACTGATGACTGGTACCCGCTCTGGGCGCACCTGCAGGACGCCGCAGCGGTGGCAGACCTGTTGTTCCCACAGTTTCTTTCGGAGTCTCAACGTACACTTCTTGCCGAGACGTTCGGGTCGGAGGAACGTGCCCGCAAGCTAGCGGTGTGGCTTGGGGCAGTTCACGATACTGGTAAAGCTACATCGGCCTTCGCTATGCAGGTGGACCCACTTCGCACTCGAATGGAAGAAGCTGGGTTTGAGTTCCCTAATGATCCTAGCCCACAAGAGCGTCGATCTTACCCGCACGGTCTCGCTGGGCAGCGGGCAATTGTGCAGTATCTTGCCCCCTGGGTTGAAGAGTCTCGCAGCAATCGGACGAAGATTCGAGCTCTTGCGGAGATTGTCGGAGGACACCACGGTGTCTTTCCGCAGCAGACGGTAATTCCCCCTGCTTTTGACTTATGGGAGCCGCCCCAGTGGTCGCCGGTCCGCAAAGCGCTGCTGCAACGAGCGGATCAGCTGGCTGAGCTCGACGAGGACGATTGGGTGCAGATCCTTGCTGCCAGGATCACCGAACCAGTCCAGGCCCTACTTGGCGGGTTTCTTATTGTGTGCGATTGGATTGCCTCAGACACCAGATTCTTCCCTACGTCGCCACTGGGGGCGGAGCCGGGCTACTCACCGCTGGTGAACGCCCAGCGAGCAGTACAGACTTTGAACTTTGGAGAGGGTTGGGCTCCCGCACTTGTCGCTGACTATTCCGACTACTACGAAGATCGTTTTGCGATCGCTACACCTCGTCCCGTACAGACGGATGCACTTAGGGTCGTGAATGATCTACGCGAGCCATCCCTGGTGCTCGTCGAAGCCCCGACGGGGGAGGGAAAGACTGAGATCGGTCTGTCGTGCGCAGAAGCGATGGCTCAGCAGTTTGGAATGAACGGTCTACTAGTAGTGCTGCCAACGAGGGCGACCACCAACGCAATGTTCGGAAGGGTTCTGACCTGGCTGAAGCGCACGATTCCCGAGGGTGGATCCGCCACCGCAACGCTAGCCCATGGCAAGGCTGAGTTCGATGAGGACTTCCAAGAACTTCGGCGAGCGGGATACCGGGCGCAGATGTTTGACGAGGACGGAAGCCCACGCGGTGTTCACGATCCTGGCAATGCCAGCGTGACAGCCAACCAGTGGTTTCAAGGCCGCAAGAAGAACGTGTTCTCAAACTTTGTGGTCGGCACCGTCGACCAACTGCTCTTCACCGCACTCAAGTCGAAGCACCTCACGCTGCGCCATCTCGGGTTCGGCTCAAAGGTAGTGGTCATTGATGAGGTTCACGCTGCTGATACCTTCATGCAGACCTACCTGCATCGCACCCTGGAATGGCTTGGTGCCTATGGAGTCCCAGTGGTGGCACTCTCAGCAACACTGCCGCCGATGCAGCGTCAAGCACTGCTTGCCTCCTATCGGCGTGGCGCAAGAACCCGAATGGGTCTGCGCCCCACCGACGAACAGTCGACTGCGCAGATCGTGGGCGCAGCCAAAGCACCGCAGTATCCTCTGCTCACGGCGATTGGGGCCACTCGCCTGGCGCAGGTTGCTCCTGAGCAATCGGGGCGCGTTACGACCTACCGGATCTCAGAGGTCGATGAGGATGACCGTGTGGACGCAGTTATCCGGGCGGCAGGCCGTGGCGGCTGCATTGCAGTCGTCCTCGACACCGTTGACAGAGCACAGAGAACCTTCGAGGAGTTGGCGCTGCGAAGTGGATGCGAGGTCGAGTTGTTCCATTCCCGCTTCACTGCAGAGTCGAGAGGCATCCGCGAAAAGGAGCTGGTGCGCAGACTTGGCAAGGACGCGAGCGACCGTCCCAAAGCAATGATTGTGGTCGCCACACAAGTTATCGAAGCTTCGCTGGATGTCGACTTCGACATGATGTTCACAGATTTTGCACCCACTGATCTCTTGCTACAGCGCATAGGCCGAGTCCATCGTCACGCTCGAGCCTCAAGTCAGCGCCCCGCGAACATGGGTGAGGCACAGATCGTCTTGACCGGTGGGAGCGGCATCCTTCACGGCGAAGAAGCGCCGAAGTTTGAGAAGGGCGTGCGTAGCGTATATGGGGACTCTCTTTTACTTCGCTCAGCTGCAGTCCTGCGCGCGCTGTTTGCCGAGAGGGGAGAGCAGGTGGTCTCCATCCCCCAGGATGTTGCGAACCTAATCCGTGCCACGTACGAAGAGGAAAGCGATGTTCCCCCCGCCTGGCAGGAGGTCTTCGAGCAGGCTGAAGAGAAACGCGCGGCCAAAGACTCCGACCAGAAGAAACGGAGTGCGGCCTTCTCGATCGCGGCACCTGGAACCGGACATATCGCTGCCTGGAGCGCCGCCGGATACGACGAGGCCTCCGAAGAGCGGGGAGCTGCGCAGGTGCGTGATGCTGAGCTATCGGTCGAGGTCATCCTCGTGCAACAGAGGGACGGGAATGTCTATCCGCTTCCATGGCTCGCCCCAGAGTTTCGAGACATTGCTGTGGACTCAATGACAGGGGTCGATGAGAGGGTCGCGCGTGAGGTCGCGAAGTGCACGGTCTCGCTTCCATCGTGGTTGACGAGAGGCTCGGGGCTGGACCGCACTCTCGATGACCTCGAGAACTGCGGGTTTGAGGGGTGGCAGCGGTCGTACTGGCTGAAGGGGGTCCTGCCGCTAGTGCTCGACGAAGAACTGCGCGCGGTCATTGGAGGCCAGCGACTGCGCTACGACGAGGAAGTCGGATTGGTAGTTGAAGGAAAGGAGTTGGCATGACTGAAGAGAATGATCAAACCAGGGAGTTCAACCTCATCGATGAGGCGTGGATTCCCGTCATAGACAAAGAAGGGAGCCCACGGGAAGTATCTATTCGCGAAGCACTGCTCAATGCTCATGAGTACCGCGACTTAGGTGGAGAACTTGCAACAACCCGGTTTGCCATCGCGCGATTGCTTCTCGCAATCATCTACCGCGCACTGGATACGGATCGGCTCGCGAACCGGTGGGAGGAAGACCCCAAGGAAATTTGGGAGGAACTGTGGCACGCTGAAACGCTCCCTAGCGAACCAATCCAGCGGTACCTAGACCAGCACGCTCCACGCTTCAATCTGACTGATGCCACTAAGCCGTTTATGCAGGTGCCCAATCTTGAGACAGCCAAGGGCGAATGGAGGCCAGTCGACCTCATCATGGCCGATGTAGATGTCGACCGTCCACTCTTCACCATGCGGTCGCAGATCGAAACCATGACTCTTCCTGAAGCAGCACGCTGGCTGATCCACGCCAACGCCTATGACTACTCCGGTATCAAGTCAGGGGTGATAGGTGATGAGAGAGTGAAGAATGGGAAGAGCTACCCAATGGGCGTAGGGTGGTGCGGCTGGCTCGGCGGAGTGTTGCTCACCGGCACTGACCTGCGTGAAACTCTCCTACTCAACTACGTTGCTGATCGTCCGGAAATTGATGACAAGGACGTCCCCATATGGGAACAACCTCCGTTGCAGCCACGCGAGCGTAAGACAAGCGAAATAGGGTCCGTGGGGCCGATCGCGCTCATGACTTGGCCCCAGCGACGCTTTCGGCTCAAGTTCAAAGATGACGTAGTGGATGGCGTTCTGGTTTCGAACGGAGACGCACTCGACTACACCATCCAGCATCAGACAGAACTAATGTCGGGCTGGCGCTTTAGTCAACCACAGAGCCAAAAGGCCAAATCGGTCAGATACATGCCGCAGACCTGGACCCCCGGGAGGTCCCTGTGGCGAGGACTTGGAACTCTACTGCCGTATGGGGACCAAGCAAAGTTACCGGAAAAGATCACCAAGCGATGGAACGTAACAGCAGCTGCCCTACCTCCTGCCAACATCAAGTGGCTGAAGGACTTGGTGGACGATGAGATTCTCCCGCCTGAGTACGTAGTAGAGGTGACGACAGTCGGTGTTGAATACGGAGCGCAGATGGCAAGCTTCGCTGAAGTCATCTCCGACAGGCTTGGATTTGCCGCAGCGCTTGCGGACACGGCCAAATATGCTGACCTTCTCCAAGTAGCGCAGGCAGCGGTTACCAACGCAGAAGCCGCGGTGCGGGCAGTTGGTGGCTTCGCTCGCGACCTCGACAAGGCTTCCGGGGGAAGCGGCGACGATGCCGCTGAGGACCCTCAAGCTAACCTCTACGCACACCTAGACCAGGTCTACAGGCAGTGGCTGCTACGCATTACTCCTGGGTGCGATGGTCTCGGACTTCTCTCCACGTGGAAGGAGATCGTGCGGCGTCTGGCTCGTGAAGAGGTGGACGCCATGCTCCAAACCGTGTCGCCAAGCGCGTGGACCGGGCGAATCAACTCAGTCACGGGCCGTCCGGTCTCCGTCGCAACGGCGCTACGTACGTTCGAGTACCAGATCCGCACCGCCCTCGGGGACAGTCCTGCACACCAGGACAGGCGAACAGAAACACCATCCAACCAGGACAGACAGGAGGTCGCTCATGACTGAGAAACCTGAAAATGATCGCGAACCACGCCCTCGAAATGCGCAAAGCTACGCGGGCCAAGTGGTCTCGCAACTCCAGGGCACTTACCAAAGTGGGGTTCCCTCCGCGCGCGCCACGATGGCGCAACTCCGCAGACTCAATCCCGCCACCGACGAAGGCGTTCTTGAGGTAATGAGCATCGCCTTCGCGGACCCTCCCGAAGAGATCTTGGGAAGGGGAGATAGCGCTTCTCGGGAGGAGATTGCCGTGGCTTCCGCCCTCGTCCTCTACTCCATCCACCAGCAGTCTAAGAGCCAACCCATGCACGTTCCCGGGGTAGGCCTTGGGGCCGCGGTGCGCAGGCTCGCGAACCCGGGTGATGCGGATAGCCGCGAGAAGCCGGTGATGCGAAGGTTCCAGTCGCTCAACACGGCCACCGACATCAAAGAGGTCCTTTATCACCTGCGTGGTTTGGTCCAGCAGTTCAGGGCCAATGATGTGCCCTTGGACTACTCCCGCCTGACCCGTGACTTGTTGCGGTTGCAGCAACCTCGGTCAGTCACGAGCGTGCGCCTCGGGTGGGCGCGCGACCTCAGTAGAACTCCAAAGAGGGACGAGGACGGCCCTGCGGCCGAGTGACGAACGCTCACAATTTCAGAATCCACAACAGAAAAACACTTCTCAACTAGGAGGAAAAATGACCCATTCCAGTAATCTCTTCGTCGACGTACACGTACTGCAGACCGTCCCGCCGTCGCTGATTAACCGCGATGACACAGGTTCTCCCAAGTCCGCCGTCTACGGCGGCGTAACCCGGTCGCGCGTGTCGAGCCAGGCGTGGAAGCGTGCCACCCGGCGCGAGTTTAATGACCACCTCAACCTTGATGAACTCGGTGAGCGCACACTTCGCGTAGTAGAGCGCATCGCCAAGCGGATTCGGAACCTCGACTCTGAAATCGATGAGGCGACAGCTCGCAAGAGCGCCGAAGATGTTCTCACCGCAACAAAGATCAAGGTGAAAACCGTAAAGCCAAAGGCCGATGCAGAGGACCAGACTGTATTACAGAACACGGGATACCTGGTGTTCTTGTCTCGTGGTCAGATCAACGCACTCGCGGAATTGGCTCTGCGTGGGATAGCCGGCGAAAGCATAACCAAGGCCAAAGCACAGAAGGCCCTGACGGATGGCAACTCTGTGGACGTTGCGCTGTTTGGCCGCATGATTGCTGACGCTCCCGAACTAAACGTGGATGCAGCCTGCCAGGTCGCGCACGCAATTAGTGTTCATGAGGCGGTCACCGAGTACGACTACTTCACGGCCGTTGATGACAACGCACCCGAAGACAATGCGGGTGCCGGGATGATTGGCACCGTGGAGTTCACGTCCTCGACGCTCTATCGTTACGCGACCATCGACGTTAAGAGGCTTGCCGAGAACCTTGGCTCAGAAGAAGCTGCTTTGAGGGCGATCGAAGCGTTTACGCGATCTTTTGTGGTCTCCATGCCCACCGGCAAGCAGAACACTTTCGCTAACAGGACTAGGCCCGGCTTCGTCATGCTTGAGGTACGCAACGACCAGCCGGTGAACCTGGTGGGAGCATTTGAGAATCCGGTCCGGTCGACCAGTGGCGTCTTGCCACAGGCCGCTCAGGAGCTGACGCGATTCGCGGTTGCGGGTGAGGTCGCCTACGGATCGAAGCCGGTCAGGCGTGAGGTCGTGGTGGCAGACCCCAATGCAGAGGAGGCTGTTGCGGCCTTCGAGGGTGCCGTGAACGAAGATAACTTCGAAGACGCCGTGAAAGCCACGATCGAGGCCGTGCGGACCACGCTGGCGGGGGACCGATGAGCACGCTCGTACTCGAGCTTTCTGGACCACTTCAATCCTGGGGTGACGCTAGTCGCTTCGTACGTAGGTCAACGCGTGCGCTCCCGAGCAAGAGTGGCGTGATCGGGCTTCTTGCGGCGGCGCAGGGACGGCGGCGTGCCGATCCGCTTGAAGACCTGGCGAGTTTGAGGTTTGGGGTGCGTCAAGATCAGGCGGGAGCCCTCGTACGCGATTTCCAGACAGCGATTGACTGGCGCACTGGTAAGTCAATGCCACTTTCTCAGCGTTACTACCTTAGTGACGCGAAGTATCTGGCAATGGTCGAGGGCGATCAGGACCTACTCGAGGGATTGGCGGAAGCAGTTCGTTCACCCGTGTTTCCGCTGTACCTGGGTCGGCGCAGTTGCCCGCCCGATCGCCCTCTTGTACTTGGTGTGCGTGAAGGATCGGTAAGGGATGCGATCGCGGATGAGCCTTGGGTTGCGAGTAGTTGGTGGAAGAAGCGCCAGCCGCAGAAGGTGAGGCTTCTCTGGTCTCGGGATGCGGTACCGACGGAAAGTCCCGATGAGAGTCTTCATGACGTGCCCGTCAGCTTTGATCCTCGCCACCGCGAGTATGTTTGGCGCGATGTCGTGCACGGCTGGTTGACAGTGGAGAACCCGGAGGGAAGGAAAATGGCAGAGCACGATCCATTTGCACTATTGGGAGGAGATGCCTGATGTACTTGACGCGAATGAGGTTGAACCCCCGGAGGCGGCAGACCATTCGGTTCCGTAATGACGCACAGGCGATGCATGCAGCTGTCGAGTCATCTTTCCCTCCGAGCAATGTGCCGGACCGCAACCTCTGGCGGCTCGACGGCAGTCGTGAAGAGCCAGCGCTGCTCATTCTTTCGGAGAGAGTTCCGTCCCTGGAGCACCTCCAGGAGCAGGCGGGATGGGAGACCGAGCGAACCTGGGAGACGAAGTCGTATGATCCGCTACTGAGCCGTATCAAGACCGGGCAGCAGTATGCGTTCCGCCTCACTGCCAACCCAACAGGGATTGTTACGGGTGACGATGGCAGAAAGAGACGGCGTGCCCACGTCAGTGCCCAGTACCAGCTCGAGTGGTTAATCGGCAAAGGCGAGCAGATCGGAGCGAGCTTCTACTCAGCAGACTCCACAAACGAGTCTGAGTCATCGTGGAATCCAGTGGTGGTGCAGCGCGAGACTCAACGGTTCAAGCGTGGCGGCTCTCAAGTGACGATCGTCAGAGCGACCTTCCAAGGCGTCCTCGAAGTCACTTCCGCAGACGCCCTTCGAGAGGCCCTGGTGAATGGTGTTGGCCGCGCTAAGGCGTACGGATGTGGGTTACTCACGTTGGCGCCTGTGGCTCGGGGGCGCGACTAGCCATGGCATCTATATCCGGCGTTGAGCCGTCGAGGCCGTCGGAGCTCGCTCGTGTGGAGGATCGCATTAGTTTCGTCTATCTTGAGCACGCTGTAATCGCGCGGGATGCGAATGCTTTGACGGCAACGACGGAAGAGGGAATCATGCATATCCCCAGTGCCGGCTTGCTTGTGCTGCTTCTGGGCCCAGGCACCAACGTGACCCACCAGGCGATGACGGTACTGGCTGATAGCGGTGCCGCCATCGTCTGGGTTGGGGAGCGCGGAGTGCGGTATTACGCAGGTGGTCGACCGTTGGCCAGGTCTTCACGTTTGCTGTTGAAGCAGGCATCCATTGTTTCGAATGGTCGTCGCCGTCTCGCCCTCGCACGCAGAATGTATGAAATGCGGTTTGAAGGCGAAGACACCAGAGCACTCACTATGCAGCAGCTTCGTGGACGAGAGGGTGCGCGGATTCGCAACGTGTATCGGGACTGGTCGAAACGCACGGCTGTCGAGTGGGACAAGCGGGACTACAACCCGGATGACTTTGCCGGGGGAGACCCGATTAACCAGGCACTATCCGCGGCGAACGCTTGTCTCTATGGTGTCGTGCATGCGGCGGTTGTGGCAATTGGCTGTTCGCCGGGACTTGGGATTGTCCATACCGGTCACGACTTGAGCTTCGTGTACGACATCGCGGACCTGTACAAAGCAGAGTTTTCCATTCCTGTGGCGTTTGAGATCGTTTCCTCAATAGAGAAGGGTGAAATCGAGCGTGAGAATGCAGACCTGCCACAGCTTGTGAGGCGCGAGATGAGGGATCGTATTCGCGAATCACGGCTGATTGAGAGGATTGTGCGGGATGTCAAGGGTCTCCTTGAGAAGGATGAACTAGAGGGCGAGGTCGAATCTGGTGAGGATAGACATCGCCTGTGGGACCCGAAGGGTGACGTTGAGGCTGGTGCGAATTATGGGGGAGAGGCTCGATGGTTGTCCTGATTCTGACTTCTTGCCCGGCAGGGCTTCGTGGTCACCTTACGAGGTGGCTCATGGAGGTCAGCGCCGGCGTGTTCGTGGGTCGCTTGAACCCCAAGTTGCGCGATCATGTTTGGGACCTGGTGCTTGAGGCCGCGCGTGGGCATGCGCTGATGGTGTTTACTGATCGGGAGCGAGAACAGGGTTTTGGGTTCCGTACTAATGATCACGACTGGGTGCCAACCGACGTCGAGGGGGTGACTCTTATGCTGCGACCAGGATTGCGCCGCACCACCAGTTTGCGGAAAGGGTGGTCAAACGCTTCCCGATACCGCAGGAGAAGTTCCAGCAGAGGGGGAATGGCGAAAGTGAATGGGAATCAGCCCTCAGTGGGATAGAGTTGCAGATCAGGAAGTGTGCTCCCCGCGTGAGCGGGGATGATCCGAACTACAGGGTCGAATCGCTCTGGGTCCTACGGTGCTCCCCGCGTGAGCGGGGATGATCCCGCCAACCGCATGGAAGCAAGCAGATCCCGCGAGTGCTCCCCGCGTGAGCGGGGATGATCCCCGAAGAATTCTGGGCGACGCTT
>RRZU011538089.1_pt1 | contig 18669 bp, 13 predicted proteins | sample 2165561 | NCBI WGS metagenome assembly RRZU01 (sample SAMN10456909, study PRJNA506462) | wastewater metagenome | isolation source: wastewater sludge | place: USA: Moscow, Idaho | reverse complement strand
CTCGTCCGGTGCAGGGAAATCAGGGGAGAAAATCGTTTCTCTGGTCGGGTTGTCGGGAAATGGTTGTGTAAGATGACTTCGGCGTTTATTATCAAGGAGTTACGAGGAGCGCGGGCTTTGAGACTGTTTTGCGGTAGGTCGTCGTTCCCTCCACCATATATCAATCCAACGCCATCCGATAACGTCTATCGGGTGGCTTTTTTCTTTGGAAAAACAGCAGGTTATCCTCCAGCATTATCCGACACAATCCAGCAGCAGTTAGCCGGTTAACGGTAGGTTTCGATTGCCGGGGTGCATGCATTTACGCGCAAAACAGTTAGAAAAGTGGATTGGGCCCTTTGGGTGCAACGCCATTAGGTGCGACGCATTACGTCGTACCAATCCAGACAATGGCTCCTGCAAACAAGAGGAGTCATCATGGCAAAACATCGCACCCGCAACGCCGACCATGCCATCCACATTGATCCGATTATTCGCCTTTGGCTGTTGCGCATTTTGGTGCCGCTGGGTGGTCAGCGCGAGTTTGTGCACAATCATGGATTCAGCGACGACACCGTAGCAGAAGCGATCGGTTTGGGGTATTGGATTGATCCCTCGCCCAATGATTTTGACCCGAAGGCCGTCCGCACTGAACTGCGGCAATTGCATCAGCGTGCTGAAAAGCAGCTCAGCCAAAGCACATTACCTGCCAGTTTGCGGCAAAACATCAGCCAGTTGTCAGAGCTTGTGGGTTTGAGCTCGACAGACTGCCGCGTACTGGAGTTTGCCGTATCGATTCAGAACGAGCGGCTGCTGGATGATGCGGCCGACTGGCTGGGTCAGCTTTCATCGACCAAGGTTTTCCATACTCTTTCCACCTTGTTGGATCTGCCAGAGCCCAATATCCGTGCGTCACTAGGTTCGCAAGGCATTTTGGCGCGCTCAGGGCTGGTTTCTATCGATCACAGCGGCAGCAGCTTTTTGCGCTGCAAATTGAACTTGTTATCGGATGCCTTTGCCGATCAAATGGCTACCGCAGAAACTAATCCGGTGAGTCTATTGCGAGGCACCGTAGCGATTGCACCGCCTGCGCAACTGAGCCTGTCTGATTACCACCATGTTCAGGCAACATTGGACATTCTGCTGCCCTATCTTCGTCATGCAACGGCAACGGGGCAGCGCGGCGTCAATATTTTTGTGCATGGCGTACCGGGAACCGGAAAGAGCCAGTTGACCCGCGTGTTGGCAAAAGAGTTGGGTTACGAGTTGTTCGAAGTTGCCAGCGAAGACTCGGAAGGCGACCCGGTCAACGGCGAGCGCCGCTTGCGCGCCCTTCGCGCGGTGCAGAGCTTTTTTGCTCAGCGCCAGGCGCTGGTGGTGTTTGACGAGACGGAAGATGTCTTCAACGATGGAGATATTTTGGGCGGACACAAAAGCACAGCGCAGGTGCGCAAGGCCTGGGTGAATCGCATGTTGGAAGAAAACCCGGTGCCAACACTGTGGTTGTCCAACTCCATCCATAGCCTGGATCCCGCCTTCATCCGCCGCTTTGATGTGGTGTTTGAGCTGCCCATTCCACCCAAAAAACAGCGCGAGCAGATTTTGCAAGCCAGTTGCGGCGACTTGATGGATGCCAGCAGTATTGCGCGCATTGCAGAAGTAGAAACCTTGGCGCCAGCGGTGGTCACCAAAGCCAGCTCCGTCATTCGCTTCATTCGCAACGAACTTGGCACAAGCAACGTGGCAACGGCTTTTGAGCGATTGATCTCCAACAAGCTGGAAGCACAAGGTCATCGCCCATTGCTGCAAAACGACCCGAACCGTTTGCCCGATATTTATGACCCAGCCTTTATCCACGCCGATGCAGATTTGACTGCCGTGGCCGCGGGGCTGGCAGCTTCCCGATCTGGGCGAATTTGCCTTTACGGCCCGCCTGGCACCGGCAAAACGGCTTATGGGCGCTGGCTGGCAGAGCAGATGGGCGCGCCTCTGCTTGTCAAGCGCGCTTCGGATCTGATGTCCCCTTACGTGGGCGAGAACGAACGCAACATCGCCCGTGCTTTTCGCGAAGCGCAGTCTGAGGGTGCCGTGCTGTTGATCGACGAAGTGGACAGCTTCCTGCAAGACCGCCGAGAGGCCCAGCGCGGTTGGGAAGTGAGCCTGGTCAATGAAATGCTGACACAAATGGAATCGTTCCCGGGCGTGTTCATTGCCTCTACCAATTTGATGGATGGGCTTGATCAAGCTGCGCTACGCCGTTTCGATCTGAAAGTGAAATTCGGTTTTTTGCGCCCCGAGCAAGCGCAGGAACTTTTGCGCCGCCACTGTGCACAACTGAACCTTGCCATCCCGCAACCTGATCTGCTGTCTCGGCTCAAGCGCCTTGACCGGCTCACACCGGGCGACTTTGCCGCCGCCATGCGGCAGCACCGTTTCCGCCCCATTGAATCGACAACAGCACTCGTTGCCGCGCTTGAGGCCGAATGCGCCGTGAAAGAAGGCGCACGGCCTACCGTAGGCTTTTTGTGATTGTTACATCATGCGACAATCTTCCGCAACAAGAGGAGAGCGGCAACCGTGCGTACGATCTCAAAATCCAAGCTGATCGCCTTCCGGCAGTGCCCCAAGCGGCTGTGGCTGGAAGTGCATCGCCCTGCCCTGCGCGAAGATTCACAGGCCACGCAGGCGAGTTTCATGGTCGGCTACAAAGTCGGTGATATTGCCCAACGCATTTACGACCCCGAAGGCAAAGGGATACTGATTGACCCACAAGCCAAAGGCTTTGATGCGGCCTTTGCCCATACGCAAAACCTGCTGCAATCGGCACAGGCACAGCCTATATTTGAAGCGGGTTTTCGTGCCAAGGGCGCACTCGCCTTTGCCGATGTCATGCTGCCTGTTGAACAAGGCGGCAAGCGCGCCTGGCGCATGGTTGAAGTCAAATCCTCCACATCGGTCAAAGACTACCACCGCGACGATGCGGCTGTACAAACCTTTCTGGCACGAGCCTGCGGCGTGCCCCTTTCTGGCATTGCACTGGCGCACATTAACAGCGCGTGGGTGTACCCCGGCGCTGAAGATTACAGCGGGCTGTTGCTCGAAAATGATTTGACAGACGAAGCCATGCCGCGAAGCAGCGAAGTGCAAGACTGGATTGCCAAGGCACAACAAACCATCGCCCAAGAAAAAGAGCCGCCAATTCGCACGGGCACACAATGCAGCACGCCTTATGACTGCGGGTTTTACGCCTACTGCCAAAGCCAAGAACCACAAGCAGAGCACCCCATTGAGTGGCTACCCGGGCGGCTGCGCAAAGAGCTGGCAACGCATATCGACACCCACCACATCACAGAGCTGCATGATGCGCCCGACGACATGCTCAGCGAGCGGCAACAGCGCGTCAAAGCCGCCACGCTTTCTGGCCAAACCTATTTCGACCGGCAAGCGGCAATTCAGGCCTTGCGCAGCCACAAACTGCCCGCCTACTTCATGGACTTTGAAACCATCCAGTTCGCCGTACCCATTTGGAAAGGAACAAGGCCCTACCAGCAAATTCCCTTTCAGTTCAGCGTTCACCGCCTTGCACGCACGGGCAAACTTCAGCAACAGGCTTTTCTGGATCTTTCAGGGGCAGACCCCTCTCGGGCATTTGCCCAAGCCTTGATTGCCGCCTGCGGCGAGCGTGGCCCCATCTTTGTTTACAACGCCGGCTTTGAAACTGCCCGTATCCGCGAACTGGCCGAACGCTTCCCGCGCCTGGCCCAACCACTCTTGGCCTTGAATGCGCGCGTGGTCGATCTGCTGCCCATCGCGCGCGACCACTACTACCACCCGAGCCAACAAGGAAGCTGGAGCATCAAGGCCGTATTGCCCGCGCTCTGCCCAGACCTGCGCTACGACGCGCTTGAAGGCATCCAACATGGCGGCATGGCTATGGACGCCTTTTTAGAAGCACTTTCACCACAAACCAGCCAGGCACGCAAGCGCGAAATCGAACAGCAATTGCTGGCGTATTGCGCACTCGACACCTATGCCATGGTTCGCATGTGGGCTATCTTTTCTGGCTCTGCATGGAAGCTTTAACATGGCCAAACGCTCTGACACCCTCGAAACCGTATTGCTCGCCATCGAGCTGCTGCGTCGCATCCCGCGTGGCCGCAAAGTCACGGCCAGCGAGCTGCACCGGCAACTCAAAGACGCTGGCTTTGACCGCGATCTGCGCACCGTTCAGCGGCAACTCGAAATGCTCAGCGAACATTTCGAGATCGAACGCGACGACAGCAGCAAACCCTACGGCTACCGCTGGCTGGAGCGCGCTCAGGCGCTGGCCGTGCCCAACCTCACCCATCAAGAGTCGCTGCTACTCCAGCTGGCCGAAGAACACTTAAAAAACCTTCTGCCCGCGCGCTTGATGACCTCGCTGGAAGGCTTCTTTGTGCAAGCGCGGCGCAACCTCGGCCCCGGCAGCAGCGCCCGCCTCGAGCGCGAATGGCCCCACAAGATCCGCGTGGTCGCCACCAGCCAGCCCCTGCTACCGCCCAAAATCGCACCGGGCGTTTTCGAGGCCGTTAGCGAAGCCTTGTACAGCAACCGCTGGCTAACGCTCGACTACCGCAACGCCAGCGGCAAGCGCAACCAGGTGGACATCATGCCCTTGGGCCTCGTCCAACAAGGCCCACGCCTCTACCTCGTGGGCCGCTACCGCGGCTACGACAACGAAAGAAATCTGGCGCTGCACCGCATCTTGTCGGCAGACATCTCCACGCTCACCTTTGAGCGCCCCCACAACTTCGACCTGAAAAAACACGACGACGATGGCCGCTTCGGCTTTGGCGAAGGGGAAAAAATCCACCTGTGCTTTCGCATCGATCGCCACGCCGGGCTGCATCTGCTCGAATCGCCCCTCTCACACGACCAGCAAGTGCAAGAACTGGACGACGACACGCTCGAAATCACCGCCACCGTTGTAGACAGCGCCATGCTGGAATGGTGGCTGCGCGGGTTTGGCGATGCGGTATCCCACGTGCAACGGCGCCCAATCGCTGATACTCCGCCAGCAACAACTTGACCGCCAACGCCCAGACCACTTTGGCATAGCCATCATCCGAATCCGTTTTCACCCTCTTATTTTCTACGCCATCAAACAAGCAACCATGAATGACTTTAAATCGCAATATGCCCTATGGGATAAGTTTCTTGAAACTTGGCCAAGAGAACGCCTCGCCATTATGAAGCTGGAGGAATACAGCAAGTCTGGCTCAACCGATAGTTTTACTTATTGGATGGAAAGCGGCTTGGACAAAATGGGGAGCATCTGGGGTGGGTCGGCATTCAAATTCGGCGTGTTTTCACGCAAAAACCATGCCGACAAAGAGTCTGATTCCCAACGCTCCTATTCAGAAACACACGGCTGGTATTCATCGCTGGGGGAAACCGCAGACGCCGCTTTTGAAAAAGTGCGTGACTCTGTCAAGCAAATAGCCAATTGGGCAACCGAAGGCAATCTTGATGCCATAGACTCTTTCACCGATTTGGGAGAAGTATTCAAATGGAAAATTGCTTTTCATTACCAAAACCGCCAATCACCAACCATCGTCAATATCTTCAAACACGCACCGTTGGCTGTGTACGTTGGCATCCCATCCCAAAGCATGGCAGGGCTGCAAAAAGCTGCCTTGGCCAAAAAGCCCGCTAATTTGGACATTCTGGAATTCGGGCACCAGATATGGGAAGCATGGTGCAAAAAGAACTTGGAAATCTGGAAGCTTTCACATGGCAATCAACTCTTCAGCAATGACGAGCACAAACAGTACCTTGAAAGTCGATTGGCTGTGATAAATCAAAATACAGGCAAGGAGCAAGGCAAGAAATTCGCGGAAGCACCAGTAGGCACATTGTTCTTTTTGTGCCACGGTAACAGCCCACAACTGATTGGCCAATTTACTTCCAAAGTAATGTCATGCACGAAGGGCGATGACTGGTTGCAGCGCAGCTACCGTGAGCTCAAAACCGCGCAAAGCAACGACCGTTACATCACCAATTCCAAGTACTGGTCACCGCAAGGCAACACAACCTTCTGGCAAGTAGGGTCAGATGATCTGCCAGAATTCGAGTCCACCTTGCTCAAACCATTTTTCGATATGGATTTAGCGGAAATTGCCGCGTTAGCTGGTGAAGCAATTGAAGCTGAAAGCCTGAATGATGGAATCGCTTCATCAGCTTCACATTCATCTACGACATCACCTTCTGGCTGCTTCAACCGCATCTACTACGGTCCACCTGGCACGGGCAAAACCTACGCCCTGATGCAGTTGCTCAGAAACGATTACGAAACCAAATCCACACCCATCACCGTCGAAGAATGGCGCGCCCAATTCATTGCCGAGAAGATTGCGGGACTGAAGTGGTGGGAAGGCATCGCCGCTGCACTGCACGAGATGGGCGGTGTTACAACGGTTCCAAATCTGGCAGAGCACCGATTCATTCAAGCCATTTCCGCAGCAAAAAATCGCACCGAGGGCGTTAAGCAAACCTTATGGGGGACGCTGCAACACCACACCATTGATTCATCAGAAACGGTGAATACACGGCTGCGCATGAGCCCCACCATTTTCGACAAAACAGCCAATTCCAAATGGCAGTTTGCAGGCGATTGGGAAGATGCCTGTGCTGACTTGATTGATCTGGTTGAGGAATTTCAAGCTGGACCGCAGCATGCAGAAACCATGCAACGCTACAGCTTTGTGACCTTTCACCAATCCTACGGTTACGAAGAGTTTGTAGAAGGCTTGCGCCCGGTGCTAGACCACGACGAAGGGGCGGGAGAAGTGCGCTACGAGATTCGCAACGGCGTGTTCAAAGAGCTGTGCCGCAAGGCGCGAGAAATGCCGGACCATCGTTTTGCGATGGTGATAGACGAAATCAACCGTGGCAACATCAGCAAGATTTTTGGTGAGCTGATTACCCTGATAGAGCCTGATAAGCGCGAAGGTGCAGACAATGCCATCGCGGTCACGCTACCGTATTCGCGCGAATCGTTTTCGGTACCTAAAAACGTGGACATTATCGGCACGATGAATACGGCAGACCGTTCTTTGGCCTTGCTGGATACGGCCTTGCGGCGCCGATTCGACTTTGTTCCTCTATTGCCCGATACCCGTGATGAGGAAGGTGCGCCTTTGGCTGGTTTGAAGGTCACGAAAAATGGACAAAGCATTGATGTACGGCTGATGCTGGAATGCATCAACCAGCGCATCGAAGCCCTGTACGACCGCGATCACTGCATTGGCCATGCGTATTTCACGCCACTGAAAAAAGTGGGCGATGAGGCCCGATTCACGCAATTGGCAGACATCTTTCGCAACCGCATCATTCCTTTGCTGGAAGAATATTTTTTTGAAGATTGGCAAAAAATCCGCCTGGTTCTGGGTGACAACCAAAAGCCTAGAGAGGCTCAGTTCATCACCGATGGCGCTGCCCAGGCTCAAGACGTGAATGTCCTATTTGGCAACAACCACGAGCTGGATAGCTACGCCCTCAAGCCCCGCCACCAACTACAACCAAATGCCTTTGACGAACCCTCCGCCTACGTGGGGATTTACAAAACCTCTCAAAGCAGTCCTCGGCCTCAAGAAGAGTAAGGCATGGCTGGCATTACGGTTTATGAGTTCGATGCGCTGGTGCGCGACGAATCGGGCGCATCGGCTGCGCCGAGTCTGCACCTGATTCCGTCACCGGTGTTTGACTGGCTGGAGGCCCAGGCCTTGCGACTGACCGAGGTCGGTCAAGCGCCGTGGCTGCGGCTGATTCAACGGGGTGGCAAACGGGCTGTACAAGTCACCAGCTTTGTCGGTGTGATTCGGGCGCCCAACGGGTTTCAGATGGAGGTCTTGCCCAAAGTGGGCAAGACCATGCGGGTGGATGAGCAGCCAAAGGCGCGTCGCCTGCTGATTGAAATGCTGCGCTGCCTGCATGGTTTTCGCCATATCGAAACCCACAGCGCCAATCTGGCGGCCGCGCGTATGCCCTTGCTGGAGGTGTTTATCGGCGAGTTTTTACGCGCGGTAGAACACACCGTTAAGCGCGGTTTGCGCAGCGATTACCACACGCGGCAAGACAACCTGTTTGCCCTGCGTGGCAAATTGCAGATGGCGCAGCATCTGCGGGCGAACTTGGTGCGGCGCGACCGTTTTTTTACAGAGTTTGACGAGTTTTCGCCCAACCGGCCCGAGAATCGCCTACTGCACGCGGCGCTGCGCCGCGTGTTGGATTGGACCAGCCAGCACGCCCATCAGCAACTGGCTCGTGAGTTGTGCTTTGTGTTTGCCGACGTGCCCGCATCGCAAAACCCCACGGTGGATTTTCAGCGGGTGCGCCAAGACCGCGGCATGGCCCATTACGACGCGGCGCTGGCCTGGGCACGCCTGATTTTGCAAGGCGTATCGCCGCTAACTGGCAGCGGTGCGCACCATGCCACATCTTTGTTGTTTCCGATGGAGCGGGTGTTTGAGGCTTTTGTCGCCAAGCATTTACCCCGCCAGTTGGCGCAAGGCTTCTCGCTGCGCACGCAAGTCAGCGGCAAAAGTCTGGTTCAACACCAGGGACAAGACTGGTTTCGCCTCAAGCCCGATTTGCTGGTACAGGAAGCAAAAACGGCGCATCTGGTGCTGGACACCAAGTGGAAGCTGCTCAACAGCCAGTTGCACAGCGGGGCCGATAAATACGGCTTGGGCCAGGGCGACTTTTACCAACTGTACGCCTACGGCCAGCACTACCTGGGCGGCCAAGGCGATTTGGTGCTGATTTACCCCAAAACCGACACCTTCGCGCAGCCGCTGGCGGTGTTTGAGTTTCTGCCGTTTACCGACCCATCAAAACTGAGGCTGTGGGTGCTGCCGTTTTGCCTGGAGCTTAAACAATTGCTGCTGCCGCAATGCGCGCAATCTAAGCAAATACTACAATTCCTCAACTAGCACTACCGCAAGGAGCATCTGCAATGATTATGAATTTTGTACGCAAGCAGTTGATCGAGGTGATCGAGTGGACGGATGATTCGCGCGATACGCTCTCGTACCGCTGGCCGGATGAAGACAAAGAGATCAAGAACGGCGCGCAGTTGATCGTGCGCGAGTCGCAGCAGGTGCAGTTTGTTGCGGCCGGCCAGTTTGCCGATTTGTTCAACCCCGGCAAGCACACGCTCAGCACCGAGAACATTCCCATTCTTTCGACCATTCTGGGCTGGAAGTACGGTTTTCAGTCGCCGTTCAAGTGCGATGTGTACTACCTCAACACCCGCCTGTTTACGGGCAATAAATGGGGCACATCCAACCCGGTGATGATGCGCGACCAGGACTTTGGCGTGGTGCGCATGCGTGCTTTTGGCACCTACGATTTCCGCATCGTGGATGCGCCCAAATTCCTGAAAGAAGTGGCGGGCACCGATCAAAACTTCCGCCTGGATGAGTTCAACGACACCATGCGCTCGCGCATTGTCAGCGTGTTTACCGAAGCGCTGGCCAAGGCACACGTGCCGGTGCTGGACATTGCCCAGCGTTACAGCGAACTGGGTGATGCGCTGCTGCCCATCATCAACCCTGCCGTGCGCGATAAATACGGTTTGGAAATCAGCAGCTTCATTCTGGAAAACGTTTCTGTTCCGCCCGAGGTGGAAGAAGCCATCGACAAACGCTCCAGCATGAGCGTGATTGGCAACCTGAACGATTACGTCAAATACCAGATGGGGCAAGCCATGGCGCAAGGCGGCGAAGCGGGTGCCGCTGCCACCATGCCCGCACAAATGGCCATGGGCTTTGGCATGGCGCAAGAGATGATGCGCAGCATGCAGCAAGGCCAAACCGCTACGCCGCCACCTTTGCCCGGCGCGGTTGCGGCACCAGCAGCAACACCCGCCGCAACGGTTGCTGGCGGAGCGCTTGAGGTGCTGACGCCCGAGCAAGCCGCGCAGGCGCTGGGCGTATCGGTAGAAGACGTAATGGCTGCCATTGAGGCGGGCGACCTCAAAGCCCGCAAAATTGGCAGCGCCTGGCGCATTGCCAAAGCCGCGTTGGAAGATTTCTTGCGCGGCTAAACCCAACGCCCAACTCAACGCCTTTGCCGCATGAGCCAAACCGCACCGCCTCCACTGCCTACCCGGGAAACCACGGCCATTGGCAAACACCCGTGTCCGGAATGTGGGGGCAATCTGGAGTGGAATGCTGCCAAGCAGGCGCTGGCTTGCCCGTATTGCGGCACCATCGCCACATGGCAGCCTGCCGAAGCTGCCAGCGGCGATGGCCGCCCGGTGGACGAGCAAGACCTGGACGCTGCCCTGCGCGACCCGGCCAACCAACGCGGCTGGAGCGAGGAGCGGCGCGAAGTGCAATGCCAAAGCTGCCGCGCCATTTCAGTATTTGTAGACGGGCGCGTGGCCCAGCGTTGCGATTTTTGTGGCTCACCCGCCATCGTTGCGCACGAATCTTTGGGCGATGCCATTACCCCGCAAAGCCTGCTGCCGTTCAAACTTTCCGAAGGCCAGGTGCGCGATCGGATACGGGCTTGGTATGGCGGGCGCTGGTTTGCCCCCAATCGCCTCAAAACTGCGGCGCTCACCGACACCTTGAAGGGTGTTTATCTGCCGTACTGGACGTTTGACGCACATGCCAACGCCCACTGGCAAGCCGAGGCCGGGCATTATTACTACACAACCGAAACCTACCGCGACAGCAACGGCAACACCCAAACGCGGCAAGTGCAGCATGTACGGTGGGAGCCGGCATCGGGCAGCCTGCAACATTTTTTTGATGACGACTTGGTGCCCGGCACTGTGGGCCTGCATGCTGCGCTGCTGCGCCAGATTGAACCTTTTCCTACCACCAGCGATCTGGTGCCCTACGCCCCTGAATATGTGCGCGGCTGGACGGTAGAGCGCTATCAAGTCGATTTGCGCCGCGCCGCCAATCAAAGCCAGCGGCAAATGGATGAAACCTTGCGCGACCTGTGCGCACGCCGCGTGCCCGGCGACACGTATCGCAACCTGATGGTCAACGCCGCTTACCAAGGGCGCACCTTCAAGCACATTCTGGTGCCTATCTGGCTTATTCATTACACCTACGGCGCCAAAACCTACCAGATTGTGGCCAATGGCTACACCGGCGCACTGGCCGGAGAACGTCCCTACAGCTGGATCAAAATCGCTCTGGCGGTATTGGCCGCACTGTGTGTGCTGGGCATTCTGTTGGCGCTTGGGCAGCGTTGAAAATCTGCACTTGCCACTGCCTTTTTGAACGTGCTGTTGTTCACTGAATGGACACAAATATCCTCAGTTTACGCATTCGCACCAAAGACTTTGCCAAACTTGCCACAGGGCAGATACATAGCAAATACGGCCCGGCTAAACGATACTGGCTATAGCGTTTGTTTGATACCAACAGCCAGCAGTATTGAACTGCTTTTTGCCATTTTGCTGGCTAAAAAACCGGCAGAGTAGCGCGACCCGCCTCTATTAAAAAATAATGTCTGCGTTTGTACGGCCTATACAAGTTCCCTTTGGTAGATGCTTTGCCCCACCAAACGCCCTTTCTGCAACTCTATTCAGTTGCCTGAGAACAGCTCTGTGGCAAAGAACAACAGAGTCTCAAACACCAGTCGGCGAGAAATCTTCAAGATTTATCTTCCCTAGCGCCCTACCCTCTCATCTACAATAGACGACATCTGTTTGCTCCTGAAAAGCCCTCCTTCTCATAACAGTTCAACTTATGGCCAATATTGTCAACACGTTGCTGCTTGGCGGCAGCAACTACCAATCAGAGATCACTGGCTTTCTGCATCAGCTGCGGCAACAGGATCCTGGCCTGCTCGCACGTCAAAAAAATGCGCATGCCACGCTTTGGCACCCCCGGTTCCCGGAAGCGGCAGAGAACCGCGCCCTTCAAAAAGGTTTTGAGCTTGCCCGTGTAGCGCAGCAACCTTATGTGTATGCCACCCAAGTGGATGTGCCTGAAAAGAGCAGCGCATGACTGCCCGGCTCCCCTTGGTACACGAAGAAACTGCCAACACATCGACCGAAGTAGTCGACCATGTGGCAGTTGCCAGGCTCTATGGCGAACCTTTGTTCTCGGTTCCGCAAGACCTGTACATTCCGCCAGATGCCCTTGAGATCTTTCTCGAAACCTTCGAGGGGCCGCTTGACGTCCTGTTGTATCTGATTCGCAAGCAGAACTTCAATATTCTGGACATTCCCATGGCAGCGGTTACCCGCCAATATTTGGATTACATCGAAGAAATCCGCAATCGCAACCTGGAGCTGGCGGCCGAGTATCTCCTCATGGCCGCCATGCTGATCGAGATCAAATCCCGTATGCTATTACCGCCCAAAAAATCTGCTGATGGGCAGGAGGCGGAAGATCCGCGTGCGGAGTTGGCCCGCCGCCTCAGAGAATACGAGCAAATCAAGCTGGCGGCTCAAAACTTGGTGCAGCTGCCGCAAAGCGGGCGAGATTTTTTCCAGCCCAAAGTCGAGATCGAAAAAACTGTCAAACTTCAGCTACCAAACGTCTCTATCGAAGAGTTGCAGCAAGCGTGGCAGGAAATTTTGCAACGCGCCCAACTGGTACAACGGCACAAAATTCACCGCACAGAGTTGAGTGTGCGCGAATATATGGGGCAGGTCCTTAAAACGCTGCAAACCCGCCGCTTTGTGGCTTTCGAAGATTTGTTCACGCCTTCTGCTGGCGTAGCGGTTGTGGTCGTCACTTTCATCGCCTTGCTGGAGCTTGTGAAAGAAAATCTGGTCGAAATCACGCAGGCCGAAGTGTACGCGCCTATTTACGTCCGGCTTTCGTACCAGCCTCACTAAAAAATCCAATAGGCACTAAAAAAGGCAGCCTGAAAAATTTTCAGACTGCCTTATTGATTTCCCCTATGGGCCCGATTGGCTACCAACTATCGGGTACCGGACAAATATGAGGGGTTTGATTTTTTATTGTGCGACTGTACCCGTAATATCAACAGTCACACGACGATCAGGCTGAAGGCAAGCCTTCAATGCAGCAGTCGGCTGATTGCCAACACAATCGGCTGTCACTGGCTCGGTTTCACCCGCACTTTTCACACTGATAGGGCTTTGCACGCCTTTGCTTTGCAGGTACTCTTTTACGGTTTGCGCACGCTGAAGACCCAGTTTTTGGTTATATGCTTCGCTGCCCAGTCGATCGGTATGCCCGATAAGCAGGATGCTCTCAATAGTGGCTTGACGGCTGGTCAGCTTATCCGCCAACTCGTCCAAAGTGGCTTTGCCCTGCGGCAAAATATCTTTCAACTGATGGCGATCAAAGCGAAACAGCGCATCGGCTGACAAATTAATCCGCTCAACCTGCGGTTGCACAACGACCGGGGCAGCAGGCTCTTCTGCACACCATTTGTACATGGCGTCTTTGGCAACCGCATAATGGCTGAAGCTTGCGGTCAATGCGGCCAATACAACTATTTTTGATACTTTCATTTTGCTTCCTTTATACAGGCAGCCTGAAAACGGTTCATTGCTTATTTCCAAGTATATTTAAAGCCCAACGTCCCACGATAGGCTTCGCGTTTACCGCTGCCAAAACTGCGTTCGTAGCGCACATCGCCATACACATAGGCATTTTGGGAGACTGGGAGTTGCGCCCCCACACCCACCTCACCCCATGTGGTGTTGCGTTTTTCCTTGATGCCGTCCAAGCCGATATCGACGCGGCTCGGGTTCAAGAAATCGTGCCATACATTGACCAATCCATAAAAAGTCTTGGTGCGCAGACTCTGGCTCGGTGTGTTATGGGCAAGGCGCACACCCAAGCGTCCGCGCAAGCCGTGTTGGCCGTTTTGATCCACTTGGCGAATGCCATCGTTGAATTTCTTCAGACCAACGTATTGATAAGCCAATTGCGCTTGCGGCTCAATCTGCCAGCCACCCGCTTTTTCGCTGCCACCCAAAGCAAATGGGCGACCCACTTCCGCGGATACAGCTGCGCCCCAGCCGTTTTGGCTCACTGCAACACCATCGCGCGCTTTGTATCTGTTGCGCAACCAACTCACTTGCCCAACCAAATCCAAATAGCTGCCGTTGGGAGCGTAATACGTGTTACTTGCGCCAAGACTGATCGCTTCGGATTTGGCATCGCCAACATATTTATCCGGGCTGACCACACCATTCACGGCGCGGTAACGATCCTGGAAATCGGTATCGGCATGGGTATACGCCAGATAGACACCCGTCAGATTATGGCCACCTTTTTCGTTGCGACGAACAGCAAAATCGTGTCCGATTTGAACACCGGACATTTCCGTTTTGAAGTTGAAGCGCTCTCTGCCCTCAGACTCCAAATGGCGGCCGAGAATGCGTCCCCATGTCTGACCATTGGCCTTGTCGCCGCATGTACCGCAATCATCCCATGCCAACACCTGGTTTTCACCACGGCGTTCATGCAGGGTATTCATGGTTGCATACCCCATCTCCTGGTTTACTTGCGGCATTTGCACATAGGCAGATACGGGGGCGGCATAGATGTAATACTGCCGAGGGTTCGGGTTCGGGTTCGGGTTCGGATTCGGATTCGCTACTGCATACAACGTCCAAGCGTACACATTTTCACCGGTGGCGGTGATATCTTTCAGCACCAGTTGCGCCTGCCCGGCATTGGTCGTATTGGCCGTACCTGTGAAGATGGCATTGCCATCAGGTTGGCCGATTACTTGGCCGGCCGCATTGGGCTGTGCTCTTTTCACAGTCACCACATCGGATGAGAACTGCTGCGCATTATTTTGGGTGATGTTACCGATAATACCGTTCGGGGTATTCACAACGGTATTACCGGTGGCTGTACCATTGATAATCAGATGATCGGAGTCTTGATCTGCCGCATTATTCCACAGGGTATTCACCACCAAATTGCCATTCACGCCTCTGTAATTTTCATTCACAGTGATGGTTTTGTAATTACCCACCGCAGCAGTGTCCGGCGCAACAAAGGCAACTGTGCCCTCATTTCTCAAATTGGTAACGGTCGAGTCACCGGTGTTGTTCCAAATGGAAGTCGCATCGACAAGTACGTCCGATGATGCGCCCACACCGAGCAACATCCGGCCGTTCATCCGCGCAGCATTCCTTGCCGTCAGACTATTGTTGCCCGATAGAGAATTGAACACCGCAGTGCCACCGGTAACTTCACCGCCATCTACGGTAATGCTATTGATGCCTTCATTGGCCTGTAGCGCATTGCCTGCAACATTAACCGTTGCATGGTTGAACAACGCCGTACTGTCACTCTCAATTCTCGCACCGGTGCTGCCAGCGCCTGTCAGGTTCAGCCTGCCTTCTTTGTATTCCAGTTCCGCTTTCTGCCGCGCAATATAGCCCGTGGTATTTGCGGTATCTGTATCGGTGTTCAACGCAGAAACCAGTTTGGTTCCCCCAACCGCGGAGGAGCCTGGCTCGGGCAGGTTATCCCAGCCGTAAGGTCTGCCATCGGCAATGCCTATCACCGTACCCGCAGCAGCGCCGGTCACCGTAGCCGTACCAGCCACATCGGCCGTTGCGCCGCCCGACACGATAATCGCCTTGGAATTAGAACCGGTCAGCGCATAAGTGCCACCGGTTGTGGTGATATTGGATGCTGTGCCTGCGCCACCTGCCGGATCAAGGGATCTGCCATTTGCGGCCAGCATCACCACATCGTCACCCGAAGCGGTAATGTCCAAGCGGCCTGCATTGACCTGCCCCCCTTCATCGGCCAGATACAACGTGGAGTTTCTGGTCGTGATATCGACAGGATTGAGCTGATCCGCCACATTGGCCACGGCATGACCACCGTTCACGTGGTAGCCAATTTGACTTTCTCCACCTTCAAAAATGGTTTGCATACCAGCATTAACGGTCAACGTGGCATTGCCACGTGCATGCGCACCAATTACTTCGGTACCTTTCAATTCCAAAGTACCGTCAACGACTGCTTCGGATACGCCTGTACCTGCGCCATCGGCATAAATACCGTAGTTGCGGGTTGGTGAACTGGGATTGCTTTCATCCACCACAATCTTGCTGGTGGCAGTATTAATGATTTTAGCTTTGCGGTCTTGTTCTGCCACCAGATTTTCACCTACCGCATTGGTGCCAAGTACATTAATGGTTCCGCCATGGGTAATTTGTGCATCATCGGAGTTTTCCGCCTCAATGCCCACATTTCGCTTGGGCACCCCACTTATGTTACCAAGAATATCAATCACACTGCTCGCGCCGAAATTGATAACTGTATTGGCATCGCCATTGCTCACGTTAACCGCGGTTGCCCCCTGCGTTTGTTCACCGATAGTGATTTTTCCGTCCTGGTTAACCTTGGCGCCCGCCGCCGCAACGTTGATACCTGTTTGATCTATCAGGTTACCAATTAGCCGGGTGGCGTCTGTTTTTTTGGTATTGCGCTGCACGACCAATATAAATTTCGCTTCCCGCTTCAGTGTTGAATGTCCCGTTTTGGCCAACATACACCCCCTCAACGGCACTTCGAATACCAATATTTACTCCTACGTTGATGATGCCTCCGTCTTGATTGGTAGCAACAGCACCGTTCGTAACGATAATACCGTAATTGGTACGGATGTAATCAGGATATCCAAAAGCAGCGGCATTGATAATGCCCTCGTTATCAAAGGTGGCGCTATCTTTGACGATAACGGCATCTCCCTCTACATAACCTCTAGGTGGCTCACCAGGGCTAGAGGTATCCCAGTTGCTGCCCGCGAAATAACCACCAGAAATAACACCTTGGTTTACGCCCGTGCTGTTCGCGCCGCGTACCGTCATCGCGTTCCAATGGCTCGACAGCGATCCCCCTGTTTCCACCAGCACTTTACCGCCATTTTCTGCCAGCATGCCGCCGCCAGATGAATCACGGTTGCCGGAGCCACCCGGAACCCGCTGCTCAAGCACCGCACCTGGTTTGATCACCGCAGTCGAGTTGGTGCCACTGGCTGTCATCACCCAGCGCTCACCTACTGGCTTCGTGGCATCGTCATAAATTGGCGCCGGATTAGCCTGGCTTAAAGTGACGTTCTCAACGGTTGCTGCTTCGTTGTATCTGCGGTTGTAGGCATTCTGCAGGGTTTCGCCCGGATTGGCAAAACCAGGCTGACCAATCGCATTAACCAACGCCGTATTAAATGCTCGCAAATCAGCAACTGAATTAATGGTGTATGAAGTGCCTAGCAAATTAACCGTTTTGGGTTTGAGCACACCAGAAAAAGTTCGGGTAGTTGTTGTCTCAGCAAGGGTCATCGACTCAAATATCAGCCCGTTTTTAGACTCCCATTGCACGGTAGCGCCGTTTTCGGCTTGCACCACGTGCGATTGCTTGGCTGCGATATGCGCGCTTGGTGTCACATTCATTGCCGCGCCAGAACCTTGTGTATCATCACCCAAATTCACACGCAATGTGCTACCTGCACCTGTCGCCGTACCCAGACGCATATCCACCAAAACGTCCCCATTTGTAGCTACATTGATAGGGATCTCTCTAATTTTAGGACCACCAATAGCGTTGTAATAGTTAACCGTTTGATTACTCCCCGTATCAGGATCGACTACGGTTGTGGCGGCACCTTGTGAGCCACTCAGCAAGCGCTCGCGCTCCAGGGTGGCAGCATGGCTCGGATCAGTAAAAACTTCATGCGGGTAAAGACCTACCGAGGATGCTGGATTAGGGGCCTGAGGCACTAGCTGCGTACCAACACTGGCAGCCGTAATGGTGACGCTATCACCATTTCTCACCAGCGCCTGACCAACCTTGTTGTCATGCGTGTCCACCTGATATACAGGAATTGCACAAGAACCACCGCTGGCAACAGACGTGCCCGCAGCACCCGTACCTGAGGTGTCATTACATACCGACTGCGCGTATGCAGGCGCCATCACAGCACCCGCACCGGCAACCGCCAACGTTGCAGCCAATTTGGCGGCACGAACGATTTTCGTGCCTGCGGATTTTTTACGTCCTCTCTTGTCCAGCTCCGAACATACCACCCACGTTTGATGCTCTTCAGACCACACTACGTTGTAAACTTTATTCATCACAAAGCTCCTTCTTCAGTTGAAATTCAACGCATGCAAGATGCCTTCGCGTGCAAAGAAAAAATTAAACTACATACTTTAGTATTTTATAAGATTTTTAAATACATTATGTCACATAAAACAAAATTAGCATATAAGAATGATGCGGTTTGCTACGTTCATGACAATACCCTGCTTAGGGCCGTAAAAGAATAGTAGTGAGACACATGGATGTGAACAGTTGAGCTTCGCATGGCTCTGAATTTTGTACGAGAACACAGGTAAATCCACGGCATAGCAGTCACAGAGAAGAGAACACTGGCTTTTCGCTTCAATGACGGAACGTGCGGCCCTTAGCTTGAGCAACTCGCCGCAACTCTTAGGTTTCGACAGATCCATAAAAAAACCCACCCCTCTGAGTGAGGGGTGGGTTTTGGATAAATAGCCTGACGATGACCTACTTTCACACGGGAATCCGCACTATCATCGGCGCAAAGGCGTTTCACTGTCCTGTTCGGGATGGGAAGGAGTGGTTCCACCTCGCTATGATCATCAGGCTTCAACTTTTTGCTTCATTGCCTTGTGGGCAATGAAGCCAATTCATAGAGTCTTAT
>RRZU013129034.1_pt1 | contig 18670 bp, 17 predicted proteins | sample 2165561 | NCBI WGS metagenome assembly RRZU01 (sample SAMN10456909, study PRJNA506462) | wastewater metagenome | isolation source: wastewater sludge | place: USA: Moscow, Idaho | reverse complement strand
GTTAAAATTTCCTGGAGTAGGAAAGAGGTGGATGATGAGCCTGATAAGTCAGCATAAATTCGCTTACCACGAATATCTTCAAATTTATTAATAGAAGAGTTTTTGTTAACGATCAGCATAAGAAAGCTTGGGCTCAGCGAGAATAAGGCTCTTAGCTCTTTGTGAGGGCCAGCACTTTGAAATGGCTCATTGCCTGCGTACGAAGCGGCAGCCGTTCCAGGCGTTGCCAAAACAACCTGAAACTCTCCTGAGCGAAGTTTGTTGAGATTGTAGACGGATCCTTTCGAGATCATTGCAACGCAATTACTTTTTGCTGAGGAAGTTGCCGTGTTATTTAATCGACATAGTACGCTGCCAGCGGCGTGGTCGGAGCCACCTAGTTTACCGGACCCTAATGGAATAGAGCGGTTTTGAGAAAAAGCGTTGGTATTTAACCCTAGAGAAAGACATAGCACCGCTATGCTAATTTTTATTTTATTCATACTTTAACCTGAATATACAAAAATTGTTGAGTAGGAATGAAAAATGAGTTTTTTATGTTTTGTTTTATAATGAAGCTATTCTGTTCTGTTTTAAGTATCCAACGCGTTTATTATAAAAAAAATTTCTATATGTCGATAGGAACAAATTCCTTAGATACGTTTTAAATTTATTCGGGTAAATTTGTGTTGTGATTTATTCTAGATTTATATCGAAGTGATGAAGTGTTACCCACGTTTATGCAAATGTACATTACATCTTGAGAAAAATAATTCTCATGATTTTTATGTGTTAAATTAATTTTTTATAAAATGTTATATTAACAACAGAGGTGATCAATATGCAATTTTCAAAACGAAGTGAGCGAAATAGACGAGTTGTCTTAATTGGAACTGGTTTTGTAGGGATGAGTTTTGCTTATGCATTACTCAATCAAGGTGGAGTAGAAGAGCTTGTTTTAATTGATCGTGATGTAGAAAAAGCAGAAGGCGAGGCCATGGATTTATCGCACGGTGTTGCGTATGCACCATCACCAATGAAAATTTGGGCGGGTAGCTACGATGATTGTAAAGAGGCAGACATCGTTGTTATTACAGCTGGGGCAGCCCAATTGCCAGGTGAAACACGCCTTGATTTAACTGCTAAAAATACAATTATTACAAAAGGTATTGTTAAACAAATTATGGCGTCAGGTTTTGATGGTGTCATTGTTGTCGTTTCAAATCCAGTGGACATTATGACATATGTCGTTCAAAAAGCATCAGGACTTGATCGCTCACGTGTTGTTGGTTCGGGAACGACGCTTGATACAGCACGTCTTCGTTACATGCTTGCACAATACATGAATATCGATTCTCGAAATGTGCATGCCTATATTATGGCAGAACATGGAGATTCATCGTTTGTACCTTGGACTCATGCTTCGGTAGGAAGTAAAAATTTACTTGAATTACTTGAAGATAAGGGAAATCTCGATATGGCTGAATTACAGTCAATTTATGAGAATGTTCGTGATGCTGCTTATGATATTATCCGACGTAAGAAGGCGACATATTACGGAATTGGGATGGCATTAGCACGCCTGATTAAAGCGATTATGAATGATGAAAATTCAATTTTTACAGTGTCAGCACCACTTAGCGGTGAATACGGTGCCGATGATGTGTATATCGGAGTACCAGCGATTATCGGTCGTAACGGTGTTCGCGAGGTACTCGATATCGGTTTAACAGGTGAAGATGCAGATAAAATGACGGCTTCAATTCAAACACTTAAAAAAATGATTAAAGAAAGTGTTGAACCGAACCTGTAGGATGAAATGAAAATAGGAAACTCAAATAAATAAAATGAAGTCGCTAATATCGTTGGTGATATTAGCGCTCATTTTTTTAAGCGTTCGGTAAGTTAAATATTCATCGTGAAGATGTTCTTGGTGCGGGTATAAGTGTTTTTGCACCTGTTTTTGATCAAACGGGTTATTTTAATAAAACAATTAGTATTAGTGGTTTTGCTGGCTTTGGTATCACGGAAGTTTTAATGGTAATTTTGGTATTTTAGGAGCGTATTTAATGAAAGATAATAAAAAATATGTTGTAATTAAAGGTGCTAACTCATAAATTGGGATGGAGGCTGCCAAAGCTTTTGCAAGACGTGGCGAAAATTTAATTTTAGTGGCTAGACGCATAGAAAATCTAAATAATATTAAAAATGAAATATTGTGGATATTGTCATAATATTGACATTGTGAATATTTGGTGCGATTTATCAATTACCGATAATATGTTTTATATTATACAAGGGCTTAATTATGTCAGTAAATGTTGATAGTAAAAATTCTGTAGATGAGCAAGTATTGGCAAAAAAATCATCGCACTTCAAAAAGATAATTGCTTTTAATATTTTGTTTATATTAATTGATTTCCTACTTCTCTTAATATTAAAACATGAATTTTATATTATCAGGGGAGATGGGCCTGTTGGTTTTGAAGAAATGGTTGTAAAAGCTCTAGTATTCTTTTTTTGCTTGGGTCTGTTTATCCTTGATTTTATTATTTTAGCAGTGGCAATATACAAAAAGAAGCAAGGGCCTTTTGCTATTGCTATAAAAGCATTTATATTTGCAATGTTAGTCTTTTTTGCTTTAATTGTTATTGAGTTAGCCTGTTCTGATGATAAAGGTTATTGCCAGAATAAAAGAATTGTAATTCCCGAAAACTCAATATTTTCTACAAGGATCAATGGATAAAAATGCAAATTTTAATGTCAAAGAAAAGTTTTTTAGATAAGTTATATCTAGGTTTAGGGTTGGGATTGCTCTGCTTGTTTTCCCATACATAAACCAGCTCAAAACCTTTTCAAAAGCTTAATGAAAAACATAATTTATTTGGTTTGGATTTAGCCAAATTACGCCTAAATAATTAGGGCGGATTCAAGTCTGAAGTGCAACAGCTTCTATTTGTTTAGTATAAACAATATTTACTTCAAAGAATACTTCATGAGGCGTTCTAAATCCAAGCACTTTTCTAGGGCGGTGATTAAGCTGGTTCACCGCTATTTGAACTTTTCCTCAGTGATCTTAGTAGTTTTTCATTGGATTTGAGTGCTTTTCTGTATGCGGACATTTTGTATGCGCATGGTATCTAAGAAATTGGCAAAATCAGATTCAAACCCGGGAACGGGGCTCATACAGTCCGTCAAGAGGATGATTTTTGATCGTTCTTGAGGGGCGAGACTCTCAACTAAGTGTTCAACTGTGGCTTTAATGCAGTGGCTGCCTGCTTCGCCGGCAATCCAGATTTCATCGGATTGTTTGAGAGTATTGGCTAGCGTTTGGTTAAATTGAGTTGAGCTGACAGTGTCGTTAGGGACTTCTGCACAAAAAACACTGTAGTGTTCAGTGAGCGGATATTCCCCTTTATGCTGAAAATGCGCATTCATGTTAGTGGCACTTTCCCAGCGCCTGATGGCTTGACGCACGTCTTCATGGATGTTCTGCCCCCAGCTTCCTATTTCACAGTGCGTGGGCCATATCATGTGTTTGTAGCGTTGGCGTGCTTCAAGTTGGCGCAAATAGTGAATGACTTCGTTTTTTTTGCTGGCGTCCCGGGGTTCAATGCGCCCTGTTTCAACATCTTTTGCGTTGACTTGTGTAAAGGGTTTAACCGGGGTTGCGTCTGGATGTTGCCAAAATGATGGGTGGCTGATGTCTAAGTGGGTGTGAGAATCTAGTGAAACGGTAATGGCTTTGATATGGGCGCGTTGTCGATCTATGAGGTTTGCAAGACGGAGCATATCCTGATGTGCGCCGGGGACAGGTAGCGCAGGTTGAGAGGGCATCTCTCTGTTTATTGGGCAATAGCAGGGCGGAAGATCACAAAAATCATTTTGTGGATCGACAATAAAAAGATGAATGAAGGGGGGGCTCATACGCGCATCCAGACTGAATAAGTCTAATATTTCATTTTGAGTCAGGAAATGGATCAACTTTTAAAATAGCTGATTTTCCAAAGATGGTAGGCTTGAATATAACAGAAGGCAAGACGTTGATGCGATGCGTTAAGCGCTGTTTGAGTTTGTTTTTAGGCAAAAAAACGGGCGTAAGCTTTGTGTGCCTACGCCCGGGAAGTGGTTTGTTTTAGTCTTTTTCTTGCGGGTTGAGATAGGCAAAGGGGATGCCAACCAGTGCTGCACCGCCAATGATATTGCCCAAGGTACTAAACAGAAGGTTGTAGCCAGCATCGCCTAAAGTGATGCTGCCTTGGCCGGCAAGAGACATCGCAAAAGCGCCCATGTTGGCAATAGAGTGTTCAAAGCCTAGGTAAAGGAAAATGAAGACGACAAAAATCAAAATCAATATTTTTGCGACCTCTTCTTTCATGCGTATGGCTAACCGCACGGCAAGGCATACGGCCCAGTTGGCTAGAATACCTTTAAAAAATATGACGGATGGGCTTTGGTGGACTTTGTGGGCTGCGCCGTCAAAAAGAGCATGGTCTGGGGGTAGTGCTTGAAGGGTTCCTGCGCCGTAGAGCAATCCAGCCACAATCAAAGCGCCGACGAGGTTGCCGAGGTAACAGAGGCTCCATAGCTTAAAGGTTTGTGCCCAAGTGGTTTTGCCTTCAAAACTTGAAATGGCTAGGTACATGTTGTTGCTGGTAAATAGTTCTGTATTGCTAAATACGATGATGGTTAAACCTACGCCGAAAAATGCCGAGGCAATGACTTTGCCTATGGAAACATCGTGTAGATTGTGCAGCAGTGACCAATATACGATGACAACAAGGGAAAGATACATGCCTGCAAAGATGCTGCGCGTGAAGTAACGCGGTAAATCTTCTTTGAGGAGTTTATATTTTTTGTGGCCGGATTCGGCGGCGTACTGAACAGTTGGACGATCAATCATGATGAAGAAAAGCAAAGTCGAGAAGGGCGGGAATGGTACGATGCTTTTTGGGTTTTGTGGGGTTGGGTAAATTGCAAGTAAATGCTGACTTTATTATTTTTCAATGAGTTAGTGAAATTTTAAAATGCTTAAAAAATTCTAATTTGCGAATAAGATTCTTTGCAAATTTTTTGTTTATTGAAGAGGCCCGGGGAGGCATTCTTGCATCTCCGGGCTGCAACAGGCTTATTTGGGTAAGGTTTTTTCAAGCGCAAAGAGTGATTCGATACTTTCCCGGGCCCGAATGAGATGGGTGCGATTTTTGTCGATCATCACTTCTGCTACACGGGGCCGGGTGTTGTAATTTGAACTCATACTCATGCCGTAAGCCCCGGCGGAAAGGAGAGCCAATTGTTGTCCGGGGGCAATGCGGAGTGTGCGGCTGTGAGCAAGAAAGTCGCCTGTTTCGCAAACTGGGCCGACAATTTCATATAGCCGTTCTGGCGCGGTGCTGGGGGTAACTTCGCACGCGGCGTGGTAGGCGTCATATAAAGCGGGCCGGGCAAGGTCATTCATGGCGGCATCGACGATGGCGAAGTTTTTTTCTTCCCCTGGTTTGATGTATTCAATGTTGGTCAGGAGAAGGCCGGCGTTACCGATGAGGGAGCGGCCGGGTTCAAAGCACAGCTGCTCTTTACGCCCTTTCATGCGGGCTAAAAGGGGCGCAATGTAGTCGCTGACAGAAGGTGGGGTTTCATCTTTGTAGCAAATACCCAGGCCGCCGCCTAAGTCGATGTGCTCTAGGTGAATGCCTTCACTGGCCAGTTGGTCGACCAGGCCCAGGATTTTATCGGCGGCTTCTAAAACGGGGGCCGGGTCTAGAAGCTGCGAGCCAATATGGCAAGCAATGCCGACAATTTTTAGGCTGGGCAGGGTGGCTGCGCGCCGGTAAAGCGCCAAGGCTTCTTCAAACGCCACGCCAAATTTATTGCTTTTGAGGCCGGTGGAAATGTAGGGATGAGTTTTAGGGTCTACGGCCGGGTTGACGCGAAACGCGATGGGCGCTTGTAGGTCTTTTTCAGCCGCAATCTGTGCTAAACGCTCTAGTTCTGGCGCAGACTCTACGTTAAAGCAGCGGATGCCGGCTTGGAGGGCTTGGTGAATTTCATCATGAGATTTTCCAACGCCGGAGAAAATGACTTTATTGGGGTTTGCTCCGGCGGCCATAACGCGCGCCAGCTCGCCACCTGAGACAATATCAAATCCGGCGCCGAGCCGGGCGAAGCAGTCCAAAATAGCTAAATTGGCATTGGCTTTCACGGCGTAGTGAATACTCACTGCATGCTGGGCGCAGGCGGCTTCGTAGGCTTGGTAAGCCTTGGTAAGTGCTGCGCGGGAATAGACATAGGCCGGGGTGCCGAAGTCTTGGGCGATTTGTGTCAGCGGGACGTCTTCTAAACACAAGCCTTGGGCTTGGTAGGAGAGTTCGGGCATGATATGGGTCATGGAAAAATTCATAATGGCTATTGAGAGACAGGGGTTGTATCACTGGGAGGATTAGGGGGTGTGGCGGTGCTTTCTTTAGGGGCTTCTGCACCTTTAGGCTGATGTAGATATAGGCCACCTTTGATGCCGCAGGCGGCTAGGCCCAGTAGCATGAGGCACAGAAGTAGGCATCTTTGAAGATGAAATTTCATAAGAGGGCAGTACAAAACAAAAGACGGGCTGTTATCCTACCACTGTCATCGTCAAAAAAAGGCATTTGTAATGGATGAACAAGCATTTGAAAAAATTGCAACAGCTACGTTGGATCAGATTGAGACGGCTTTAGAAAAAACCGGTTTGGATTTAGACATTGAACAAAAACCGGGCGGAGTTTTGTCTGTTGGGCTTGAAAACGGGCAAGTGCTGATTTTGAATCGCCATAGTGCCATGCGTGAGATTTGGTTGGCGGCCCCCACGGGGGGATTTCATTTTCGTTACGAGGCCGGGCGCTGGCTGAATACACGTGATGGGACAGAATTGTTGGGTACCTTAGAACATCTTTTGATGCAAAGCAGCGGCACGCCTGTTCAGCTGAGCTGATAGAATCTTTCACCCAATTCTCAAAAAGGTTTTCAGCGCCATGTCTGCCAGTATCACAGCCAATAGCTTAGTGACTTTGCACTATCGAATCAGTGCCTTAAGTGGTTTACCTTTTGTCAGTACTTTTGAATCTGGCCAGCCAGCTACTTTGAAGCTTGGTGTGGGGGAGATGATGCCGGTCATGGAAAATTGCCTTTTGGGGCTTGCCTTAGGAACCCAAAAGAGTTTTGAATTGGTCGAGCCGTTTGGCCCTTACCGGGAAGAGTTAATTGAAGAAGTAGCGCGAGTGCATATGGGGCCGGAGGCGATTGAGCCGATGAGCATTATGGAGTTTTCCGCGCCAGATGGTTCTCGTTACCCCGGCTTGGTGCGAGAGATTGATGAGCAGCGCGCAAAAGTCGATTTTAACCATCCTTTAGCCGGCCAAACGGTACGCTTTGAGGTGCAGATTGTGGGGGTTATTTAACGTGCAAGTGTCTGAAAAAGAAATTTTACTCGCCACACCCCGGGGTTTTTGCGCAGGGGTGGAGCGTGCGATTGAAATTGTAGAGCGCGCGTTGGCGCGTTTTGGGGCGCCTATTTATGTGCGTCATGAGGTCGTTCATAACAAGTATGTGGTGGATAGTCTTCGCAAAAAAGGGGCTGTTTTTGTTGAGGAGTTGGATGAGGTTCCCACGGGCAGCACCGTTATTTTTAGCGCGCATGGTGTGTCTTTGGCTATTCGCGCTGAGGCTCAAAGGCGTGGCTTGCGCGTATTTGATGCCACTTGTCCTTTGGTGACCAAGGTGCACGTTGAAGTGGGGCGCATGCATGCTCAAGGCCGGGAATTAATCATGATTGGCCACAAGGGGCACCCGGAGGTGCAAGGCACCGTTGGACAAGTTGAGGGGGGAATACATTTAGTCGATAGTCCTGCAGATGTTGAAAATCTGACGGTGGATAATCCAGAAAATTTGGCATATGTCACACAAACCACCTTGTCGGTGGATGATGCGCAAAATATCGTTGGCGCGCTGAAAACTCGTTTCCCAAAAATTGTCGGTCCTAAAAAAGATGATATTTGCTACGCCACGCAAAACCGCCAAGATGCTGTCAAAGTGTTGGCTTTAGAGGCAGATTTGGTGCTGGTAGTGGGGTCTAAAAATAGTTCAAACTCTAACCGTTTGCGAGAGGTGGCTGAAAACAAAGGGATTCATGCTTATCTTATTGATAGTGCATCAGACATTGATCCCGGTTGGCTGGAGGGTAAGTGCAAAATTGGTTTGACGGCAGGTGCGTCTGCTCCAGAAGTTTTGTTGGAGGAAGTGATTAAAAGGCTTAACAGTCTGGGTTATGCAAAAGTACGTTTACTGGCCGGCGTAGAAGAAAAAGTATCTTTTCCGCTTCCTAAAGACTTGCTCGCGGTTTAAAGCTTGTTATTCTGTTTTTAGAGTTTGTGTTGGGGAATGCCAGTAGCGGGCAGCTGTTTGGCGCCAGGTTTGAACGGCATTCGGCGTGCGGCTGTCGTAGCGAATGGCACCACCCAAGTCTGTGCGTGTAGTTTGTGCACCGGTGCGTTCCCAAGCGGCTACGATGTTCGGGTGGGGATGGCGGAAATTATTTCTGAACCCGGCACTAAAAACGACCATCTTAGCTTGAGTTTCCTCAATAAAGGCGGAGGTCGAAGAGGTTTTGCTGCCATGATGCCCAGCGATAACCAATTGGCTTTGTAAATGGCCGGGGCCGGTTCTTTCGATGAGCGCTCCTTCTGCATTTCCTTCTAAATCGCCTGTTATCAAGGCCTGTGTTTGTGCATTGCTGATGCGTAAAACACATGAAAGATTGTTGTCATGTCCTTCTTTTCGCATATTAGCGGCAGGAGGGACTTGGTTTTTATCCTCAGGTGGCCAGAGTATTTCAAAAGTGACGCCATCCCATTCCCAGCGTGTGCCTGCATGACAGGGCGCATGTTGCGGGGCGAGAGTGTGGAGGGTGTTTTCGGTCGGGAGGCTGCTGAGTAAAGTTTCTACTTTGAATTGAGAGAGTAGTGCTGTGGCACCGCCAACATGGTCTAAATCTGCATGTGAGAGGATGAGCATATCAAGTTGTTTGATGCCGTGCGCTTTGAGATAGGGCAAAACAATGCGCTCGCCTGCATTATTTTCTTGCGATGAGCGCCCATAGACCGGGCCCGTGTCAAAAAAAAGATCTCGCTGGGCTGTTTGAATATGAACCGCCAAACCTTGCCCAACGTCCAAACTCGTTATTTGAAAATGCCCAATTGGTGGGCGAGGGGGTGTCCAAAATCCAAACGCTAGCAGTGAGACTAATCCTAAACTTCGCGCAGGCATGCCACGCGGTGCGCCTAGCCATAGTATTCCGAGTAGCGTGCAAAGCATGAGTAATAAAGGCACGCTGGCTGGAAACCACTGTGCATAGGGTAGGGTGCTTATCCAATTTAAGCCGTGCATCAGCCAAGCTGTTTGTTGATGAGCCCATGGTAAAAGCCATTGATCCAGGCCCGGTAGCATACTGAGTAAGCATAAGGGGGTGATGATCCAGCTAACCCAAGGGATGGCTACGATATTAACCAGCGCAGAAAAAAGCGGCACTTGGTTAAATAAAAAGCCTAAAACAGGCATGCTGGCAAGTGATAAGCCGAGCTGTGTGTATAGCATCACTTGCCAAGTTTTGGTTTTGCGTTGTTCAAAATAGATAAGTAAAGCTACTGCACCGAAAGAAAGCCAGAACCCGGCCGATAGTACGGCCCAAGGATCGAACGTTAGTACCAAAATGAGCGATAGCGCGAAAATATCTCGTCTGGCTACGTGGCGAAAGCTAATAAAAGCCAGTGAAAATACGCTAATCATTAAGGCTGAGCGCAGTGTTGGAATACTTAAACCCGCCAGTGTTGCGTAAGCCCATGCACTTATTAAGGCTGAGATGGCAAAAATGGTTTGGGCCGGTAAATAAGTGAGAGTTTTAGGCGAAAGCCGCCAGATAAAGGCTGAAAATGTGCCAAAAAGCCAGGCCACCATCGCAATGTGCAGGCCGGAAATAGACAATAAATGAACCGTTCCACTCGCACGAAGGGCCTCCCAGTCTGAAGGTTCAATATTGCCTTGGTCACCAACGGCAAGTGCGGTTAAAACAGGGGTGTAGCGTTGATCTGGCAATATAGCTAAAAAACGGTCTCGAATGCTTTGCCGGGTGCGCTGTAGCCAAGGCATGACACCGGGCGGTTTAGAGTCAAGTAGCGTCGCCGTATTGATGGCACTGTTCTTGATGGTGCCTGTTGCCAGGATATTGTGTCCAAGCAGCCAGGCTTCGTAGTCAAACCCTAATGGGTTGAACATACCGTGCATGGGGCGAAGACGTGCCTCAAATGTCCAGCGCTCACCTGCCTTAGGACTGGGTAGCCCCGGGGGCGGCTCATACCAGCTAAGGCGTATTTTAGGGGGAATGCCTTGAATAGTCGGATCGGGGATAAAATCGAAGCGCCAGCTGTGTTCTGTTTGTTGGGGTAAGTCGGCAATGATGCCGGTCAGTGTTATATTGCGCTGATCGTATTCCAAACTGAGCGTTTGAGATATGCGCTGCGAAGCTTGAAACTGAGCCCAGCTAAATCCTAGAGCAAATGCACTTAAAGCGTATATTAAAAATGTTTGTTTTTTAGGTAGTAGTGCAGTGTATCTACAGATGCAGAATAAGCAAATTGACAGTGCGATGCTACTGTAAGCAATCCAAGCGTATAGCGATGATTGGTATTGCAAGCACAGTATTCCTAGAGTGTAAAAAATAGCTAAAACTATCATTTATCTGTGCTGATTAATATTGTTTAACATGTTGTTGATGTAGATCAAGCTATTATAATAATACTTAGAATTTTTAATTATTAATTTAAAACTGTGAGGTTTGTGTGTCTTTTTTCCAAAGAAGAGAATTTATTAAGGCGATTGGAGCGGGTCTGGTTTTTATGCCCATTTTAGGGTTTTCAAATGCACGTGCACAGGAGCTTAATTTTGCTTCTGCTATTAATAAAAGTGGCCGTCAGCGGATGTTGAGTCAGCGTTTGGCTAAGGTATGGCTTATGCGATTATTTTCTATTAATAAAAATCATGCGGTAGAAATTCAAAAAATATCTTTTTCTTTATTTGAGACTCAGTTAAATGAGTTAGCTTCTTTTTTACCCAGTCCTGAGATGAAAAATACTCACGGCATATTATCATCAGAGTGGATGGTGTATAAAAAAATGCTTGAGTTAGAGCCTGATAAAAGTCAGTCTGAGCAGTTGGGACGGTTTTATGCGCAAAGTAATGTTGTATTGGATGCTGCAAATGCACTCACAAAGGCTTATGAGCAAGCAGCTAGTGCAAAAAGCTCTTCTATGGCAAAGACGATTAATATGGCAGGGTATCAGCGCATGTTGAGTCAGCGTATGTTTAAAAATCAACTTTTTGCTAGGGCAAAAATTCAGGTTGAGGAGACTCAGCGTAAACTCAAAGAGGATCAAGATACTTTTTTGGCAAATCATAAAATTCTTGAAGGCACCAGGGAAAACACCCGTTTGATTAATCAAAATTTAGCACTGGTTTCCCAGCAATATTTTCTTTACCAAAAAGCACTTTCCAGTGACATTAATGCCGATGGAAAGTCTTGGGAATATATGGCATTGGCAAGTGAAAATATATTGAAACAGCTTAATGAAATTGTAGAGTTATATGAAGGAGTCAGCGCAAAAGCGTAAGCGTTTTTGTGTGATGCTATTTTTTAATGGCATGTTGTCCTGGGAATTGATTGTTATTCTGTTGTGTCTAAAAACAGCGTTAGTAAATCATTCAAAAAGCGCGCCCCAAGTTTTGTTGGGGCTAGCTGCCCCTCTTTGAGACTGAGGAGCCCTTTCTGTTGGGCTTCTTTTAGCTGAGGGGTGAGTGTATTTAAGGGTAAGCCAGTACGTTGGGCAAATAGTGTGCTGGGCACGCCTTGAGTGAGGCGTAGGGCGTTCATCATAAATTCAAAAGGCCGGGCTTGCGTTTCAACTAAATGAGAATCTTGTATAAATTGCCCTTTGGCAGCGTTTTGCAAATAGGCATTGGGGTGTTTATAGCGCATGCTGCGTACAATTTTGTCTGGGAAGCTGATTTTGCTGTGCGCCCCGGCGCCAATGCCAAGGTAGTCGCCAAAGGTCCAGTAATTTAGATTATGCCGGCTCATCTGACCGGGTTTGGCAAAGGCGCTGGTTTCATAGTGTGCGTAACCGGCTTGTTCAAGGCGTTGTTCCAGCAAGATTTGCATATCTGCCGCGCTATCTTCGTCTGGGAGAATAGGTGAGTTGTTGGCAAACGCGGTGTTGGGTTCCAGCGTGAGGTGGTAGCAAGACAGATGACTGGGCGCGTAGCTTAGGGCTTGATCTAAATCTGCTTGCATGTGCGTGAGTGTTTGCTGAGGGAGTGCGTACATAAGGTCTAAATTGACGCGTTCAAATGTTTGCATGGCACTTTCAATGGCGGCGTGGGCTTGTTGTGCTGTGTGAATCCGGCCTAGCGCTTTAAGGTGTTCATCGTTAAAGCTTTGAATGCCCAAAGAGAGGCGGTTGACTCCGGCTGCTTGAAAGCCCTTGAAGTGTTGTGCGTCAACGGTGCCTGGGTTGGCTTCTAGCGTGATTTCTGCAAAGGGGTTGATGGGTAGACGCGCCCGGAGCGCACTCATCAATTGATCTATGGCACAGGGGGAAAGTAAGCTAGGGGTGCCACCGCCAAAGAAAATGGTGTGAATCGGGCGCCCCCAAATATCTGGTAAGGCGCTTTCCAGGTCTGCAATAAGTGCTGCTATATAGGCCGATTCCGGCAAAGCATTTGAGGCGAGTGCATGGGAGTTAAAGTCGCAGTAAGGGCATTTTTGAATGCACCAAGGCACGTGAATGTAGAGAGAAAGCGGTGGAAGTTCTGTAAGCCGGACGGTTTGGGCCGTGTTCGGCAAGGGGGCCGGGACAATGGGGATAATGGTTTGAGGCATATTGTGCTTTAAGGTGCAGATGTTTGCATGCGAAGTTGTGCTAAAAGTGCCTGTATGGCGCGTGCGCGGTGGCTTTGCTGGTTTTTGATGACCGGGTCTAGCTCTGCTGCAGTTTGTTGGTGTTCTGGGAGCCAGAAGAGTGGATCATAGCCAAAACCGTGTTCGCCCCGGCTTTCTTGGAGGATTTCTCCGTGCCATTGGCCCTGTGCAATGAGGGGGCAGGGGTCTTTGGCGTGACGTATTAATACTAAAGTGCAACAAAAAAAAGCTTGGCGATCATCAATGCCTTGCAGCTTTTCAAGCAGTCGCGCATTGTTGCGTGCATCAGATTTGGGCTCCCCGGCAAAGCGCGCAGAATGAATGCCGGGGGCACCGCCTAGGGCGTGGACACACAGACCAGAATCGTCCGCTAATGCCGGGAGGCCCGTACATTGTGCTGCATGCCGGGCTTTTGAAAGGGCGTTTTCAATAAAGGTGTCATAAGGTTCGGGGGCTTCGCTCACACCTAATTCAGATTGTGGGCGTACGTGCCAGCCTAAGGGGGAGAGCAAGGCGTTGAGTTCGGCAGATTTTTTAGCATTATTGCTGGCGAGAACCAAAGAGAAGTTAGGCATAGCGACAAATAACCTCATGGAAATATTTTTGGAAAAGGATTTATAGCGTGTACGTTTAGAAAGCAAGACCTATTTTTGAATGTATCTATATTTGCTAAGTGGGTGAATATGTCTTTTAGACCATATTGAATTGCTCGCTAGTTTATCCTGTCTTTTATTTAAGCATTATTTTGTAACATAACATTTTGTTTTGTAATATCATTTTTAATGTAAGGGTATGAAGTTGCATTTGAATTTTATTTATACGATGAAATGTGATTTGTTTATAAATATTAAATGCGGTAAACAAGCGAAAATGCCGTGTTTTGCTGTGCTACCATAACCCGGCATTTTGTGCAGATCGTCGTTTTGACTGCCAGAATTCATCTCTCATACCGCAAATACCACAACATTATGCTTCAACGTTTAAAAACATTGCTGGCCTTTAAACCACGCGACGTGCCATTTCGTGTTGCACTGCGTGGTACGCTGGGCATTATGCTGCCACTTACGATAGGGGTGCTACTGGGGCAATCAGAAATTGGACTGCTTGTTGCGACCGGGGCGTTGAACACTATGTTTGCCGATCAGCCCGGGCCTTATCGATTACGGATGTTGCGGATGCTGTTTGTTGCAGCAACTTCGGGCTTATCGGCGCTTGCTGGTTATCTACTTGCAGATCGCCCCCTAGGATTGCTGCTGGCTGCGCCGATATGGGGATTTGGGGGAGGGATGCTGGTTGCGTTGGGGCTGCATGCGGCTCGTGCCGGGGTGACCAGCATGATTGTGCTGGTCGTGATGGCCGGTACAACCGTTGGGCAATCTATGTCATTGGATGTGGCAGTTGGCAGTGCGGTATTGATGTTTGCCGGTGGGGTGTTGCAGACATTATTTGCTGTCGCAGCTTGGCCGTTACAGCGCTATCGGCCTGAAAGGCTGGCGCTATCTAATATTTGTCGTCAAATGGGGCGGTATGCGCGGAACAGCACAGATTCCAATTTAGCGCCTCCGTTAACGCAAGCTTTAGTAGATTTACAGGAATTACTACAGGCTCACCGTGATGCACACAATCGGTCCATTGACGTATTGCGGATTATGGCGGAATTGCAAGAACGGATTCGTATTGAGTTATTAGCGTTGACTGATCTTTATGGTTCGGTCAGTGACCCTTATGACAAAGCATGTGTGCGGCGTATGCTTAACGTAGTGGCACGGATATTAATGCGCACTGGGCGAGCTTTGCGCCGAGATATTGATCCGGATAAAGCACGGGGTATGTTACGTTTGCTTGATCGTGCTTCGCAGGAGCTGGAAACCGCTGCGGCAGAAACAGAAGATTATGCAGATCATCGTCGTTTGGTGATTGCTCATGACCGGGCAGTGAGTTTAAGTGGTCAGCTACGTTCTCTTGTGCGTTATGCCGCCTTTGTTGGAGGTTATGGCGAGTTGAGGTTAGAGGAAAGCGAAGCGCGTTTACCCGAGGCTTTGCGGCCTAGCAATCCTTTTGCAATTTTGTTTGCGAACCTCACCTTATCTTCCGTTGCTTGCAAACATGCTTTGCGTTGTGCTTTGGTGCTGACAATAGCCGTCGCCTGCGAACTTGTTATTGGATTAGAGCACGGTTATTGGATTCCCATGACGGCGGTTATCGTTCTTAAACCTGACTATGCTAGCACCGTTAGCTTTAGCTTATGGCGTATGGCGGGCACGCTAACGGGACTGGTGCTGATAACCCTGTTGGTGCATTTTGCCTTTTCCAGTGACGGGTCTCGTTTGCTGCTTTTGACGGTACTGTGTTTTGCGTACCGGATTGTACTTACTCAGCATTATGGTGTTGGCGTGGCACTGCTGACCGGGGAAGTTGTTGTGATGCTTTCATTTTATGGGCAGTCGCCAACAGAGGTCTTTAATGACCGTGCAGCCTACACTATCTTTGGTAGCTTGCTTGGATTATGCATTTATCTGTTATGGCCCACTTGGGAGCGCAGACAGATCCGGCCAGAATTGGCTTCTTTGCTGGAGGCTTATCAGACTTACGTGATGGTGTTGTTAAAAGGCAAGCGTTCCAGTTGGGCGAGAGCACGTAGCGCCGCACGCTCTGCTCGTACTAATGCAGAAGCATCATTGGATCGTTTACATCAAGAGCCTCAGCGGGATAAACGTCTAACAAGCATGGCCGATGGCATTATGGCCAACACGAACCGGCTGATTCGTGCGGCTATGTCATTAGAGGCTGCATTGCAAAATCATGAAGATTTGCCTGAACCTAAACTTGTGAATGCCTTTGCCATTAGCTTAGAGCATGCTATGCAGGCGCTTATTGATAGCGTGCAAAGGGGCAGTGCACCGGAGATTGGGGACTTACGAGCGGAAGAGCGAAAGCTATCTAAATCATTTGATATTTTGCTTAATTATGCAGAGGACGAACAAGTGTTTATGCTGCTTGATACGTGTGATCGCCTGACCAACAGCATCAATACTATTGCGCACTTACTTCGGCAAGAAGCAGAAATTCATTTGGAATCTAAGCAGGAAGGCACTCAAGTCCAAGAGGCTTGAGCGCATTACAATTGTATTAGCAGTAAGTTCACTTTTTAGAAAGATTTTGGGCGTGTGGGTGAATATTGGTTGAACGTAGGCATGGGGAGCCTGCGTATTTCAGCTTTCTGTTTTATTGGATAAGTTAGCTGTGCGGCGTAGTAAGCATAGGTCTTCCCAAGCTTTGGCTTTATCTGCCGGTGTGCGCAAAAGATAGTCAGGAGGATAGGTGATGATCAGCGGTGTGTCTTGTGCTTTATGGCACCGCCCACGCAAGGCAGATAAAGCCTCGGGAGCTTGGTTCAGTAAACTTTGGCTTGCTTGACGCCCCAAGGCGAGTATAAATTTGGGCTGGAGCAGGGCAATTTGGCGCGCTAAAAATGGTGCACATTGCATTAGCTCATCAGGTTGAGGTAAACGGTTATGAGGCGGCCTACATTTGATGGCATGTGTAAGAAATACCTCTTTTTCTGCATCTATGCCGATGCTGCTGAGCATGGCTTTGAGTAGCTGACCGCCGGGCGGGGTGTAAACGGACTCTCCGGCCTCTTCTTGGGCATGAGGTGCTTCGTCTACAACGAGGTATTGTAGTTTGTGAGTGGGGGCTGTGCCGGGCATAGCATGCTTGCGTGTTTTGTGAAGTGGGCAGGCTTGGCATTGGCTGATTTCTAGCACTAATTCTTCGGCATTGAGTTGTGCAATGCGAGTAAGACGACCGGGATCTGCGGGCAGGTCGCTGGGTGGTAAAACGGCTTCAGGAGCTTTAGGGGCAATGGGGGAAAGACTTTTTTTAGGCCGGGTTGGTTCCGGTGATGAGGTGGGCGCGGATTCTACTAAGGGCTGGGTGACATCTTGCTCAGCGGCGAGGTGCGCGCGCAGTCGCCATAAAGGGCCTAAGTTCAGTGCTTTGTAGAGCTTTTGTGAATGAGGTGACATTAGATGGCTGCTTTCATGACTAAAGCATCTTCTTTGCCGTTGGCATCGGTGTAATAGTTTTTGCGCCGTCCTACGGTTTCAAAGCCAGCCCGGCGATATAAGGCCAGTGCGGGGGTGTTGCTTGGGCGGACTTCCAAGAAAAAACTTTGTGCGCCTAAAGGATGAGCCCAGTCGAATAAAAATCTTAATAACTTTGTTCCCCAGCCTTGACTTTGATGTTCTTCGGCAATGCCGATTGTCAATAGATGCGCTTCATCAAGGATTTGCATGGTTACAGCGTAGCCTATCAAGCTTTCTTTTTGATACATCAGCCAGCCGGGGTAGCCCGCACTGAGCGCATCTTGAAATTTTTTTAAAGACCATGGGAACATGTGCAATTGGTGTTCAAGCGCTGCGGCCATGTGGCAATTGTCATGGGTCATGTCAATAAAGGTGGGCGCTAGCGTATTCATCCTCGTCCGCCTTGTGCCAAGCGCTCCGCTGTCGTGAACGCAACCTTATTACGTACGTAAAGTGGCGCTGCATCTAATGCCGATACGCTTTGTCCTTGCTCAAATGTTAATTGCGCAAGGCGTGCAATGTCGATAGCTTCTGGGTTTAGATCAGCGAGCACTTGGTCTGGGTTGAGTCCTAAGTCTTGGGCAAGTGAAGGCCAAGCGGTAAAACCGGAACCTAAGCCTATCCATCTGTTTTCATTGAGCTGAAGCGCCTCCCCTTTGGGCATGCAAACAGGGTCCCCGAGCGAGGTGAGTGTATTTTGAGAACGAGAGAAACATTGGCTATAAATTTCACCCATGCGTGCATCTCGTGTGGCCAGAATGTAATTTGCATCAAGCGGCGCCATATTGGCTAAGGCCATTAGGCAGTTGACGGGGACGAGCGGCTTTTGAGCTCCTAACGCCAAACCTTGTGCAACGCCACAGGCGAGGCGTACCCCGGTAAACGCGCCGGGGCCAGCCCCAAATGCAATAAAGTCTAGGTCATCTAAGGTTAAGCCCGTTTCTTTTAGGAGCGCATCAATCGTAGGCAAAAGGGCTGTGGAATGTGTGCGTGCGCCCAGTAGCTGGCTTTGTACATGCTCTTGACCAATGCATAAAGCAACGCTACCTTGTTCTGTGGAGGTTTCAATAGCGAGAATTTTCATACCGTTATTTTAACGGTTAACTTTGGATTGGATGTTTTTAAAAATATAAAGTCGTTATGTCTAAATCTAAAAATATACCTCATGCACAAGTGGATGCTTGCCTCTGTGGCTCATTGAAAGCTTATGCCCAGTGCTGTTTGCCTTATATTCAGGGGGATTGTGTGGCACCTGATGTCGAGGCTCTGATGCGTAGTCGCTATGTTGCGTACGTGCTTAGGAATGAGGCCTACCTGCTCAAAACATGGTACGCAAAAACCCGGCCAGATTATGTGCTGGATGAAGATAGCATGCATGTGAAATGGCTAGGCTTGCGTGTGTTGGCATATCAGCAAGAAGGTGCCGATAGCGCTAGCGTAGAGTTTATTGCGCGCTATAAATATATGGGGCGAGCCTGTTCTTTACATGAAAAAAGTAGGTTCTTTTATGAGACTGGGCAATGGTTTTATGTAGATGGTACTTTTCCGGCATCTTCATAAATAGATAATCTTAAGTGTAAGAATCCAGCGCGTTATTTACAGT
>RRZU013163851.1_pt1 | contig 18675 bp, 17 predicted proteins | sample 2165561 | NCBI WGS metagenome assembly RRZU01 (sample SAMN10456909, study PRJNA506462) | wastewater metagenome | isolation source: wastewater sludge | place: USA: Moscow, Idaho | reverse complement strand
CCGCCGGGCAGCCCAGGAAGGTCATCAGGGGGGGCGGCGACCCCGCCGACTGGGCGCGCCCCGGCGCCGGGCGGATCGTCAAATCGGTGATGCGCGGGTCGAAGGCCGGCACGATCGTGCTCATGCACGACGGCGGTGGCCCCGGACCCAGACGGTGAGCGCCCTGTCGACCGTGCTCGGCCAGCTGTCCCGCAAGGGCTACCGCTTCGAGCCGCTGCCCATGTGCCGCTGACGTCTACGCGGGCCCAGGTCGGGGTTCGGGGCCGAAACCCGACACCGACCCGGGCGACTCCGGCCTGAACCGCGCGTCGCCACCGGGCTCGAGCTCCGGCTCCGACGTCTCACCGGGCCCGCTCTCACCTCGGGGCTGCGGCCCGTGGTCTGTCTCGTGCTCGACCCGTGGCCCCGAGTCCGGGTCACGCGGCGGCTCGGGGTCGTGCCCACGGGAACGGGAGAACCGCTGCCGGGTCCGCTCGAGGATGTCGTAGAGGACCGGCACGAGCACGAGGGTGAGCAGCGTCGAGGTGACGAGCCCGCCGATGACGACGATCGCCAGGGGCCGGGAGATGAAGACCCCGCCGCCGGTCAGGCCGAGCGCCATGGGGGTGAGCGCGCAGATCGTCGCCATCGCCGTCATGACGATGGGCCGCAGGCGCAGCCGGGCGCCGTCGATGATCGCCTCTTCGAGCCCCGCGCCGGCCTCCCGGTACTGGTTGACGAGGTCGATGAGCACGATCGCGTTCGTCACGACGATCCCGATGAGCATGAGCAGCCCGATCATCGCCGGCAGCCCGAGCGCGGTGTCGGTGAGGAGCAGGAGCCCGATCGCCCCGGTCGCGGCGAAGGGGATCGACACGAGGAGGATGAGCGGCTGCGCGAGCGACCGGAATGTCGCCACCATGACCATGAAGACGATCGCGATCGCGATGAGCATGGCGAGCCCGAGCTGGCGGAAAGCCTCCTGCTGATCCGCCGAGACCCCGCCGATCGACGCCGTGACGCCCGCCGGCAGGGAGACCGAGCTCAACCCCTCCTGAAGGGCGGTGTTCGTCGCCGAGAGGTCGCCGCCCGTCGGCTTCGCGGTGACCGTCACCGTGCGCACCCCGTCGGTCCGCGTGATCGTCGCGGGCGCCGAGACGACCTTCGCGGTCGCCACCTCGCTCAGCTTCTTGGGCTTGGGCTGGACCTCCTGCGCCGCCTTCGCCGCGTCGGCGAGACGCTGGGCCTCGTCGGCCTGGTCGAGGGCCTTGTCCTGCTGCTCCTGCGCCGCGGCGATCTGGTCGTCCATCGTCTCGACCTGCTTACGGGCCTGGGTCAGCGCGGCCTCGAGCTGGGCGATCTGCTGGGCCAGCGCCTGGGCCGCCGCATTGCGCGGATCGGGGATGACCGGGGGTTGCGCCGGGCGGGACGCGGCGGCGCGCAGCGCGCGCAGCTGCCGATCGAGGGTCGTGATCTGTCGCTGCGCCTGGGTGCGACCCTCGCGCAGCTTCTCGACCTGCTCCGCCGCCTGTCGGCGACCGTCGGCCATCTGCCGATCCTGCATCGCCTGCTGCTGATCTGAGACCTTCTCCGCAGCGGCCTTGCGCGCGTCCATCGTCTGCTTCTGGGAGACGGGCAGCTCGATCGCGTTGACCTGGGCCAGGGTCGTCGCCGGAGCCTGGGTCCGCACGAGGATCTGCTGGGTCGTGTCGCCCACGACGAGGTCACCCCCCGGCGTCCCGCGCACGGCCGCGGTGACGGCCGCGCCGATCTCGGCCTGGGTCATGCCGACCGCCGCCGCCTTCGCGGGATCGACATCGACCTGCAGCTGCTCGTTCGACGCCGCGAGGTCGCTGCGCACATCGCTCAGCCCACCGACGCCCCGCATCATCGCGACGACCCGCTCGCTGCCGGTGCGCAGGGTCGCCAGGTCGTTGCCCTGGACCTTGACCGCGACCTCGGAATTGGCAGGTCCCCCACCGGCGCTCACCGTCACCTCACCGACGTCCTCGAGGTCTGCCAGCCGGCTCCGGAGCCGGTCCGAGACCGCGGTGGCGGACTCGCCCGGCTTCAGCGCGATGACCATCGAGGCGGTCGCCGAGCCGGCGGACCCGCCGAACGCGGCCCGCTCCTGCCCGCCGCCGACCGTCGTCTGCACGCTCGTGATCGCCGGATCCGCCCGCAGCACCGCCTCGACCTTCTTCGCCGCGGCGTCGGTGACGGACAGGGTGGTGCCGGCGGGCAGCTCCTGACTCACCGAGAGGGTGTCCTGGCCGGAGTCACCGAGGAAGTCGGTCCGCAGCTTGGGCACGAGCGCCATCGACCCGGCGAAGATCGCGACCGCGATGAGCAGGGTGATCCACCGGTGCGCCAGCGTCCACCGCAGCGTCGGCAGGTAGGGCCGCTGGAGCCACGTCACCGCCTCGTGATCGTGCTCGCGCTCGACCCGACGGGCGCGACGGCGCCGCAGGCCGCGACGGGGCGCGGCATCCTCCTCGCCCTCCGCGCCCTCCGTGCGATGGGTGGGCTCCGGCTTCGCAGAGGCACCGCGCGAGCGCCCGGTCATGAACCACGACGCGAGCACCGGCACGATCGTCAGCGAGACGAGCAGGGAGGCGGCCAGCGCGATCGACACCGCGAGCGCGAACGGCCGGAACAGCTCCCCCACCTCGCCCGAGACGAGCGCGAGCGGCAGGAAGACGGCGACGGTCGTGATCGTCGACGCGGTGACCGCGGTCGCGACCTCGCGGACCGCCCCGACGATCGCCGTCGCCCCGCGCTCCCCGAGCCCGACGTGACGCTTGATGTTCTCGATGACGACGATCGAGTCGTCGACGACCCGACCGATCGCGACGGTGAGCGCGCCGAGCGTGAAGATGTTGAGCGTCTGATCGGTCTGCCACAGCCCGATGAGGGCGATGAGCAGCGAGGCGGGGATCGAGATCGCCGCGATGATTGTCGAGCGGACCGAGAGCAGGAAGACGAAGATCACCAGGACGGCGAAGGCGAGGCCGAGCAGGCCCTCGGTGCCGAGATTCTCGATCGACTTCTCGATGAAGGGTGCCTGGTCGAAGACCGTGGCGAAGGCCGCGCCGCCGCCCATCTGCGCCGCGATCCCCGGGAGGGCCTCGCGCACGTCGTGGGCGACCGTCACCGTGTTGCCGTCGGTCTCCTTGACGACGGCGAGCCCGAGCGAGGGCTTGCCATTGGTCCGCGACAGCGACGTCGCCTCGACCGGGGCCGACGCGACCGTCGCCACCTGCCCCAGGGTCACGGGCCCGTCGGTGCCCTGGAGCCGCACCTGCTGCAGCGCCTTGACGCTGCTCAGGGGCCGGCCGACCTGGATGTCGACCTCGCTGCCCTCGACCTTGACGTGGCCGGCGGGCAGCGCCGTGCCCGCCGCCTGGAGGACCTGCGGCAGCGTCGCCGGCACGACCCCGTAGCGCGCGACGTCCTTGGGTCGGAAGGTGATGACGACCTGGTTCTCGCGGGCGCCCGAGACCGTCACCCCGCGGACCCCTTCGATCCCGGCCAGCTTGGGCACCGCGATGTCCTCGAGCTTGCGCGCGAGCGTCGCCTCGTCGTCGGAGGAGGTGACCGACAGCGCGACGATCGGGATCTGCCCGAGGTCGCCGCCCATGATGCTCGGGTCGACGCCTTGGGGCAGGCGGCTGCGCACGGCGTTGACCGCCGCGTCGATGTCGGCGCGGACCGCGCCGGAGTCGGCGCCGTAGTCCCACTGCGCGGTGACCTGGCTGACCCCGCGCGTCGTCGTCGAGCGCACGGTCTGGACCCCGGAGACTCCCTTGACTGCGTCCTCGATGGGGCTGGTGACCTGCCGCTCCACGATGTCGGGCGCCGCGCCGGGGTAGCTCGCGACGACCGCGGCGCTCGGCAGCTCGAGCGAGGGGAAGAGCTCCTGCTTGAGCGAGCCGGCGGCGAAGACGCCGACGGCCATGAGGAGGAGCGTGAGCAGAGCGACGACCGGGCGGTTGGCCAGGCTGGCGCGGGTCAGGTGATGCACGAGAGGTCATCTTTCGAGCCGGTGCGCACCGGCCGGGCGATGTCGATGCGTCGGAGCCGACGATACGTGCCGACACCGACAAGCCTCCCGCGGCGACGCACCGATGACCGAGATCGCCTCGGCGCAGGGGTGGTTCGGCGATCCGGCGAGTGTCAGTCCGGCAGCGAGCCGAGGATCCGGTCGATGTGCACGGCGAGGACGACGCGGGAGGGGTTCGGCCGCGGCGTTCGATAGCGACGCGCATACCGCTCCTCGGCCTCCGCGATCTGCGCCGCACCGGTCAGCACGACGGCGCGGCCCTCGACCGTGCACCAGTAGCGCCCGTCGAGCTGGCAGATCGCCACGCGCGGGTCGCCCCCCTCCTGCGCCGCCCGCGCGCCGTGTCGAGCCTTGAGCGAGTCGCCCGACGTGATGACCCGAGCGAGCCGCGCCGGCACGTCGAGGGTCGCGCCGACCGGCACGACGTGGGGGCTCCCGTCGCGGCGCAGCGTCGTGAGGGAGCAGAGGAGCCGCTGCTCCCAGAAGCGCGCCAGCGCCGGGTCGTCGATGTCGATGCCGTGCCGCCGCCGCACGCGTCCGCTGAGTTCTCCCGCCACGGCGTCAGTCTGGCCCCCGCCGCACCCAGGCGCGCGACCGGCCCGAGGACGGGCTCAAGGACGGGGCCGAGGACGGGGCCGAAAATCCGTTGCCACCGCCGCCAGCTCGATCTACCGTCGAAGGACACGAGAAAGGAGGCGATCCAGACAATGCAGAAACTTTGGACACGTGAGGTGACTGCGCGCTAGCGCAGCCGTCCGCAGCGCCTCCCTGGTGTGGTTCTGGGGGTCGCACGGAATCGGGCGGGTGACAGCGCAATTCACAGCAGTCACCGGGCCCGCGGGGATACCTGGACTCGTCCGACAGGTGGCCGGCACGCCGGCACCCCGCGGGCCTTGCGCTGCCGTTGCCCGGCCGCATCGGGGAGACTGACGCGGGTGACCGTCTGCGCGCGCGAAGAGTCCCCGGCCGGTGTCTTCGTAGGCCTGTCGACGCTCGATCTCGTCCAGCACATCTCCCCCGTGCCCGCCGCGGATGCCAAGGGCACCGCGACGTGGCAGGAACTGTGCGGCGGCGGACCGGCACTCAACGCCGCCGTCGTCTTCGCGGCCCTCGGCGGCCGGGCGACCCTGGTGACCCGGCTCGGGCCCGGCGCGGTCGCCGACCTCGTCCGCGCCGATCTCGCCGCGCACGGGGTGCGGGTGGTCGATTTCGCCGACGACGACTACTCCCTCGCGGTGTCCGCGATCGCCGTCGACCCCGATCGCGGCACGCGCCAGATCATCTCGACCGACGCCGGCCGCGTCGCTGCCCCGATCGACCGACTCCCGCCCCAGGCGGCAGAATTCGTCGCGCACGCCGACGTCGTCCTCCTCGACGGACATCACCCCGACCTGGCGGCGGCGACCCTGGAGGAGCTCGCGCGCGCCGACCGCGCGACACCGGTCGTCCTCGATGCCGGGCGCTGGAAGCCCGCGATGGCTCAGCTGCTCCCGCGCTGCACCGACGTCATCTGCTCCGCCGCCTTCCGGCTGCCCGCCCGGTTCGCCGGCACAAGCGCCGACCAGGGGCCTCCTGCCTCGCGCGACGCACCGGACCTCGCCGGCGACGCGCTGCTCACCGCGCTCGTGCGCGGCGGCGCCCAGCTCGCCGCGATCTCGGACAGTTCGCGCCCCCTGCGCTGGCGCACCCAGAACGCACCGGTGCACGAACTGCCCGTGCCGCCCCTGCCGATGCCGCCCCTGCCCGTGCCGTCCCCGCCCATGCCGACCCCGCCCGTGCCGCCTGCAGGCGCTCAAAGCGGCGACTCCCCCGTCGCCGACACCCTCGGCGCCGGCGACGTGCTGCACGGCGCGTATGCCTGGGCCCGAGCCCGCAGCCGGCGCAACGACACGGCGCCCTCTCGCGTCGACGACGCCGTGTTCCACCGCTGCCTCGGCGTCGCGACTACCGTGGCCTCGTCGTCCTGCGCCCACCGAGGGACGCGCTCGTGGCTCGCCGACCTGGAGGCGGAGCGAGAGGTGCTCCTCGCGCGACTGCCCGAGGCGCCACCCGGGCGAACCGACCCGTCCCACCGCCCGGAGGAGCCCTGCGCATGAGCGAGACCGTCACGTCGATGGACGACCTGGTGGCCCGCGCCCGAGGACTCGTCGAATCCGGGCGACGCGCGCTGCTCGGCCTCGTCGGCGCACCGGGGGCGGGCAAGTCGACGGTGTCCGCCGCGCTCGTCGAGGCGCTCGGCCCGCAGGCCGCGGTCGTCGTGCCGATGGACGGCTTCCACCTCGCGAACGAGGTGCTGCGCGATCAGGGGCTCGCCGACGTCAAGGGCAATATCGCGACCTTCGACTCCGCGGGCTACGCCGCGCTGCTGCGCCGGCTGCGCGACCAGCAGGACGACGAGATCGTCTACGCGCCGCGCTTCGACCGGACCCTCGAGGAGTCGATCGGAAGCGCGCTCCGCGTCGACCCCGGCGTCGCGCTCGTCGTCACCGAGGGCAACTACCTGCTCTCGGACGGGGTGCACTGGGAGCGCTGCCGGGCCACGCTCACCGAGTCGTGGTTCATCCAGGTGCCCCAGGATCTGCGGCTGCGATGGCTCATCGACCGCCACATCGCCCACGGCCGCAGCCCGCAGGCGGCTCGAGAGTGGGTCCTGCGCTCGGACGAGGCGAATGCCCGGCTCGTCGTCGCGACCGCCGACCGGGCGGACGTGCTCGTCGCGCTGCCGGTCGGCGACGTGACACCGCAGGACCCGACCGCCTGAGCCGGACCGACGTGCAGTTCCGGCTCCGGCGGTCGCGTCACCACATCGTGGCGATGAGGACGTTGACGAGTGTGAGTCCGGCGGCGACGTGCATGAGCATCGGGCTGTTCTGCCCGCGGGCCGCCTTGCCGCGCGCGATCTCGCACAGCGCGACGACGGCGAGGGCGACGACGAGCTTGGCCCCGACCTTCGCGTGATTGAGGGGGTCGCCCGATCCGCCCATCTCGGCCACCCCGACGAGCGCGAGCCCGATGAGCAGCTGGAGGCGGGCACCCCACACCATCACGTCGCCGATGACCCCCCGGCTGAGGGAGAGGACGTAGCCGAGGACGATGCACGCGAGGCCCGCCCAGTGGGCCAGGCCGAGGACGGTGAAGGTGAGAGCCATGCCGACAGCCTACGAACCCGCGCGCCTCACACGAGACGTCGGTGCATCGCCCAGGCCGTGAGCTCGTGACGGGAGGAGAGCTGGAGCTTGCGCAGCACCGAGGAGACGTGCGTCTCGACCGTCTTGATGCTGATGAAGAGCTCCTTGGCGACCTCCTTGTACTGGTAGCCGCGGGCGATGAGGCGCATCACCTCGCGCTCGCGCACCGAGAGCCGGTCGAGCTCCTCGTCGATCTCGGCGACCTCGCCGGCGGTCGTGCCGAAGGCGTCGAGCACGAAGCCGGCGAGGCGGGGGCTGAAGACCGCGTCCCCGTCGGCGACCCGGCGGATCGCGGCGACGAGATCGCTCGGTGAGATCGTCTTCGTCACATAGCCGCGGGCTCCGGCGCGGATCACCGCGATGACGTCCTCGGCCGCGTCGCTCACCGACAGGGCGAGGAAGCGGACCGGCGACTCGGCCGCCATGAGCAGGGGCCGGCACGCCGCGAGCACGTCGGCGCCACCCCGGCCGTCGCCGCCGGGCAGGTGGACGTCGAGGAGGACGACGTCGGGGCGCTGCTGAGTGATGACGGCGACGGCCTCCTCGACGGTCGCCGCTTCGCCGACGACGTCGAGGCCCTGGCCGAGCTCGTCGACGAGCTCGCTCTTCACCCCCGAGCGGAACATCCGGTGGTCGTCGACGAGCACGAGCCGGATCGTCGCAGGGCTGGGGTCGCTGGGCTGGGTCACCGTCGGTCCTCCTGGGCAGTGGTGGTCAGGGTCTGGGGGTCGGGCACGCCGGGTGTCACGCCGGGTGCCACGCCCGGTGTCACGGGCGCCGGCCCGCCGGGGTTCTCGGGCGCGTTCGGCGGCTCGGAGGTGGGCGTCTCGGGCGTCGCGGGCGTTTCGGGAGTCTCGGCGCGCTCCTGCGGAAGCTCCCGGAAGGGCATCCGCAGCGAGATCTCGGTGCCCTCCTCGAGCCGGCGCACCGCGGCGCTCCCGCCGTGTCGGGTCATCCGGCCGACGATCGACTCGCGCACCCCGAGCCGGTCGGGCGCGACGTCGTCGGGATCGAAGCCGGGCCCGTGGTCGCGCACGAACGCCTCCGCCTCATCGGCCCCGATCTCGACGTAGGCCGAGACGGGCGGGGCGCCGTGGCGCACGGCGTTGAGGAGGGCTTCGCGCAGCGCCCGGACGAGAGCCTCGCCGTCGTCGTCGAGCGGGCGGTCACCGGTGACGACGAGCGAGACCGGCGTCCCGTGCACGTCCTCGACCTCGTGGGTCACGCGAGTCGCGGCGGCCGCGAGTGTGTCGGCCTCCTCGGTGACCCCGCCGTAGAGCCAGGCGCGCAGCTCCCGCTCCTGGGCGCGCGCGAGGCGGGCCGCCTTCGCGCCGTCCTCGGTGCGCTGGATGAGCGCGAGGGTCTGCAGGACGGAGTCGTGCAGGTGGGCGGCGATGTCGGCGCGCTCGGTCTCGCGGATGCGGGCCGCCTGCTCGCGCTCGTAGCGGCGCCAGAAGCCGGCGACCCATGGGGGGAGGACGAGGCCGAGGCCGGCGAGCACGGCGGCCGTGGCGACGGCGACGTCCCAGGCCAGCGCGAGCCCCTGCCCGCTCGTGAAGAGCACGACGAAGCCGGTCGCCGCGAGTGCCGCCCCGGCGACGAGCCGCGGGATCATCCACCGCCCCGCGCCCCGACCGAGCCAGGCGTGGCGCTCGAAGGTGTCGACGTCGGACCAGGCGATGACGGCCCCGACGGCCACCGCGAGGACCGGCAGCGCGGGTCGCAGCACGTCCGGCAGCGCGGCCTGGCGGGTCACACCGAGACCGCCGAGCGCGACGAGCGCGGCCCCGACGAGGAGGAATTGCACCGGCAGGCGCCGCGGGTTGTTGCTCGACTCGGCATCGGCCGGCGTGAGCACCCAGAGGAGTCCGTAGGCGAGGAGACCGACGCCGAAGAGGAGGTTGAGGACGACGAGGACGACGCGCACGATCCGCACGTCGATCCGCAGGTGCTCGGCCAGGCCGGTGGCGACCCCGGCGACGACGCTGCCCCGCCGGCGCCGCACGAGCCGGCGGTCGGCGCCGGGCGGGGGGCTCGTCGGGTCGGTCGTCATTCCCCCATCGTGACAGCGCACGCCGCCCGCGGGGGTGCCGTAGCGCACTCTCCAGGGTGTTCCGCCCCTGATGACGAGGCATTTCAGGGTGGTGTCAGGGTCGGCCCGCATGCGCGGCTGCCGTCGCGTCGGCGAGGATGGAGAGCATGCCCGCTACTGCCCAGGGGCCCGAGACGGGCCTCGATCGCCTCTTCGCCGCGCTGCACGCCGCGCCGGTCCGACGCGTCCGTCAGGGCAAGGTCATCGCCGGGACCGCCGCGGGCCTGGCCCGCTACTTCGGTGTCGACCCGATCGTCGTGCGGGTCGCCTTCGTCATCATCGCCGTCATCTCGGGCATGGGCATCACGGCCTACCTCATCGCGTGGCTTCTGCTGCCCGACGACGAGGACACCGTGCTGCTGCAGCGGGCGATCCGCGATCACAGCGGCGGCGCGATCACCCTGGCCGTCTTCGCCGTGCTCAGCTTCTTCTCGGCCGACGACAACGGCGGCTGGGCGAAGTCGGTCTTCACGACGGCCGTGCTCGTGGCGGCCGGCGTGTTCTTCTGGCGCCGGCACGCGCGACGCACCGGCGGCAGTGCCCCGCCTCCCCCGGTCTCGCCCGCGTCTGCGCCACCTGCGCCACCTACGCCCGGAGCCGCCGCACACGGGTCCCCGACCCGCGGGGGGCTCTCCCGATTCGATCCCGTGACCGGGCGCTGGATCCCCGCAGCGGCCGACCCGGCGAGCGGGCCGACACCCCGGCCACCCGTGCCCTCGCAGGGGTCGTCGAGCGTTGCCGGCGCCGGGCTGCCGGTCGACCGTGTCGAGGCCCCGGTCCACCCGATGCCGACGACAGCCGGCCCGGGCCGCGCGGCGATGTGGGCGCCCCCTGGATCACCTTCCGTTTCGGCCGGCGCGGGGGCGGCCGAAGCGGAAGGTTTCGACGATCGCCGCGCCCCCCGCCCGCGGATGGCCTGGTGGGCGAGCAGCATCGTGCTCCTCCTGGCCGCCGGGGCCGGTGTCGGCGCCGGCTGGTCCTCATCGACCCTCGCGCCGCACGCCGGTCCGGCCGTCGTGGTGGCTGCCGCCGCACTCCTCGTCGTCGCCGTCGCGCTGCTCGTCGCCGGCATTCGCGGGCGATCCGCCCGGCCGCTCGTCATCGCAGCCCTACTGCTGATCCCGGCCGCGATCGGCGTCGTCGGTTTCGAGGTCGCCGGCCCGCCGAACGCCCACTTCCAGCTGATCTTCGGGTCGCCGTGAGCCGGGCACCGTCGGCACCCGACGCGCACGGCAGCCATGGCACGCAGGGGTCCCACGGGGGGCTGCACGTCGCGGGTATCGCCCTGGGGCTCCTCTCCCTCGTCGTCGCGCTGCTCTCGCTCGCGCACCAGCTGCTCGGCCTCGGGATCGACGGCGAGTGGGTCGGCCCGACCGCGGCCCTGACCGTCGGCGGCCTCCTCGTCGTCATCGGCCTCCTCGGCCTTATCCGTCGACGCTGAACGCCCTGGCGGCCGCTGGCCCGGCCGAAAGCCGCAGGTCAGGAGGGCCGCATCCGCGCGATCCACGCGTAGTGCGCCGCCCAGGGCCAGCCCGCCACCGCCTCATGCGGCACCCAGGCCGCAGCGGAGGTCGTGCCCCCGACGTCGAGGACCTGCGGGTCGCTCGGCGCCTCGCAGACCCCGACGTAGATGAGGGCGAGGGCGTGGAAGTCCTCGAGGCGCCCGCTGGGCGCCCGACCGACCCAGTGCCGACTCGCCACGTCGAGGAGTCGCCCGATCGTCACGACCTGGCCGGTCTCCTCCCAGCATTCACGGACGGCCGCCTCGGCCGGGTGCTCGCCGGCATCCACCCCTCCGCCGGGCGGTCCCCACGCGCCGGCGGCCCGGGTGAGCTGCGAGAACTGCGTCGCGAGCAGGCCGCGGGTGGACCGGACGAGGGCGTATGCGGCGACGCGCTGGACGCGTTCGGCGGTCTCACCGGGCCGCGCTGCGCCCTCGAGGTCGATTCCCGCGGCCGGTGTGGCGTGGAGCGTGTCCGGCACGGCGGGTGCGGCCTCGTCCGAGGGGACGTCATCGAGGAGCACGTCATCGGGGTGGACGTCGTAGCTGAGGACGAGGGGCCCGCCATCGGCGCGGCTCACCTCCGGTGGCCCGGTCGCGCGCCACCCCTGCGCGAGGAGCAGCTCCGCCGGCGCGCTGCCGTGCGTGAGGATGCCGCGCCAGACGCCCTCGCCGTCGCGGCGCGCGACGACCTCGACCCCGCTCGACGCGGCCGAGGTCACGAAGGGTCGACGCGCAGGCGTCGGTCGAGGGGAAGCCGTCCGTCGACGGAGGCGACACCCTGCAGCGTCGAGTCCACGGCCTGGCCCACCGACTGGCCCATCGACTGACCCACCGACTGGCCCACCGACTGGCCCCTCGACTGACCCACCGACTGGCCCACGGCGCCGAGCGATACCGGGGCGCCTGCCCCCGCCGCCACGGGCGCGGGCGTGCGACCCATAGCCCGGGCGTACTCGCGCTCGGTCGCGGCGATGACCGAGGACCAGTCGAGGTCACTCGGTGGCACGGTGACGTTGTAGCGGTACATCCGCTCGCGCAGGTCGTGATCGCTGACGAGGCGCGCGACCGCCCGGGCCATGTCGTCGTCGTCGCGGGCGAGGAAGCCGTTGACGCCGTCGTGGACGAATTCCGAGGCGCCGCTCGTGTCGAGACCGACGACGGGCAGGCCCGCGCAGCGCGCCTCGAGGGCGGCGATGCCGAAGGACTCGAGCTTGGCCGGGGAGAGGTAGATGTGGGCCGAGGCGTAGCGCCGCAGCAGCTCGGGCCGGCTGACCCGCCCGGCGAGCTCGACCCAGTCCTCCATCCCCTCCCGGCGGACGAAGGAGCGGACGAACGGGGCGAGGCGCCCGTCACCGAGGATCGACAGGCGGAAGGGGACGTCGGGGACCATCGCACGGACCCTCTGCAGCACGGTGAGCAGCGGCATCGGTCGCTTGCGGGAGACCAGCCGCATCGCCGTGACGAGGTGCACCTCGCCACCCGGGCCGAGCGGCGGCGCCGCGTTGCCGTGCCCCGGCTGCCACCACGTGTCGACGTCGATGCCGTTCGGCAGCACGGTCACCGTGTCGAGGTCGCCGAGCAGGCGCTGCACCGGCACCGCGGCGACCGAGGACACGGCGTTGAGCTTCACCCCGTCGCGGGCCCAGCGGCGCACGGCACCGGTCAGGCCGATGACCGGCTCGGCTCCGGCGAGCATGCAGTGCCACGTCATCGTCGTCGGCAGCCCGAGCCGGCGCGCCACCCGCGTCGCGTCGACGGTGAACGGGCTGACGCCGCCCATGCGGACGTGTGCGACGGCGAAGCCGGTGCTGAGCCGTCGCCGCAGCTCACCGCCGGCGAAGGGGTTGAGCGGGAAGCCGGTCGGCAGGTCCAGGCCGAGCCGATGGACAGGCACCGAGTCGACGATCTCGATGTGTCCGCCGTGCTGACCGTCCTCCCCGACGGTCGAGGTGAAGACCTCGACCGTGTGCCCGACGGCGCGCAGGCCGTGGGCCAGGTCGCGCACCTGCACCTCGATCCCGCCGAGGCGGGGCAGGTAGCAGTCCGTCACGAGCGCGATCTTCACCCCCACACACTCCCATATGGGGACAGGCCGGACCCAGCCATGGGCGACACTGTGCGGGTGAGTCGAACCGTCGTGGCCTTCAACGCCCATCCCGATGACGAGGCGCTCCTCATGGCCGGCACCCTGGCGAAGGCGGCGGCGCAGGGGCATCGCGTCGTCCTCGTCGTCGCGACGGACGGGGATCTGGGGTTGACCTCGGCCCAGCACCGGGCCGACGGAGAGCTCGGCCGGCGCCGGCTCGCCGAGTTCGAGGCGAGCGCGCGCGCCATCGGAGCAGCCCGCACGCACTGGCTCGGCTATGCCGACAGCGGCATGGTCGGTGACCTCGCGGACGACCCGCCGGGGCGCACGCGCTTCCTGCGGGCGGATCCCTCCGCGGTGGCCGACGAGGTCGCGCACATCCTGCGGCAGGAGCAGGCCGACGTGCTCCTGGGGTATGACCGCAACGGCGGCTACGGGCACCGCGATCACGTGCGGGTCCACGAGATCGCCCGACTCGCCGCCGCCCGCGCCGACACGCCGCGGCTCCTTGAGGCGACCGTGCCCCGCGAGACGATCACCCGCGCGCTGAGCATCGTCCGCCGCATCCCCGGCGTCGACGTCGATGTCGCCCTCGATCAGTGGCAGCGGGCCTACCTGCCCAAGGCCGAGATCTCCTACGCGATCGACGTGCGCCGCCACATCGCCGCCAAGCGGGCCGCGATGGCCGCGCACGCCTCGCAGGCGGCCGGCGACGAGGGCGATCGCACCCTCGCGGCCTTCCTGCGGATCCCGCGGCCGCTCTACGACGTCGTCTTCGGGCGGGAGTGGTTCGCCGACGCGACGGGCGAGGATCGCAGCTCCCCGGCGACCGACATCTTCGAGGGGCTGAGCGCGCTTGGCTGAGCCCGGCCCGCCCGTCGACGGTGTGGAGGCGGTCGTCGCGCCGCCGCAGCTCGAGGTGCCGCGGACCCCGGGCCAGATCGCCCGCCGGCTCCTCCAGGTGCTCGTCGGCCTCGGGTTGGCCGCCCTCCTGCTCGGGTGGGGACTGCCCTATCTGACCCAGACCTCCTGGGAGACGATCCTCGGCATCGTCACGGGCATCGGCTGGGTCACCTTCGCGCAGCTGCTCGCTCTCATGTTCCTCGGGCTCTTCTCCTACACCTTCACGATGACCGGCTCGATGCCCGGGCTGACGCACCGCCAGGCGCTCGTGGCCAATCTCGCCGGCTCCGGCGTGAGCAACGTCCTGCCCGGTGGCGGCGCGATCGGCACGGTGCTCACGTACGCGATGTACCGCTCGTGGCACTTCGCTCACCGGGCGATCAGCACGTCGATCGTCGTCACGACGGTGTGGAATCTCTTGGCCCGCGTGCTGCTCCCGGTGCTCGCCGCGCTCGTCCTCCTGCCCGCGGCTCAACAGGTGCCGACGCCGATGCTGCGCGGAGCCGCCGTCGGCGGGGCCGGTGGTGCCCTCATCGCCGCGGCCCTCATCGCCGTCATCTCCTCGCGGCGCGCCGCGAGCGCGGTCGGTCGCGCCGTCGACGCGATGATCCGACCCGTCGTCAGAGCGCGACGCCACTCGCAGCCGGACGGGGCGCTCCCCTCGACCCCTTCTGCCTCCCGGACGCAGCGTCACGCTGTCGAAGAGCTGGCCCTGCAGGTGCGGGACACGACGATCGACGTCGTCCGGCGGCGCTGGCCCTCGCTCACCTTCGGGCTCGTCGGCTTCATGGGCGTGTATTTCGTCCTCTTCCGCCAGTGCCTCGTCGCTGTCGGAGTGGACCTGTCGTGGGGGCACGCCTTCGCCGCCTACGCCGTGGGGCGGCTCCTCACCGCCGTCGCCGTGACGCCGGGCGGGATCGGGGTCGCCGAGGCGGGATCGGCGGCGGTCATGCTCGCGTTCGGGGTGCCCGGCGACCTCACCGCGGCGGCCGTCACGCTCTTCGCGCTCTTCAGCTTCCTGCTCGAGATCCCCTTCGGCGCGATCGCCGCGGTCATCTGGCTCACGACCACGGACCGCCACCGCACCTGAGACCGCCGGCCCGGCCAGAGCATCGGCGCGCGTCGGGCCTCAGCCGGGGTTCGAGGCCTCAGCGGGGTTCAAGGACCTCAGCGGGGCTTGTTCCGCCCCGAGAGCAGGCGGGCGATCTGCCGGGTGCGGGCCTCGTCGGCGAGGGTGTCGTCGAGTTCCTCGGGCTCGAAGCCGCGCGTCAGGGCGCGGTCGACGGCCGCCTTGATGAGGGCGTCGGCCAGGGAGGGGTTGGCGGGCAGGAGCGGACCGTGCAGGTAGCTGCCGTAGACGTGATCGCGCACAGCCCCCTCGGTGCCGTCGGTGCCGTTGTTGCCCTGGCCGTGGCGGACCGTGCCGAAGGGCTCCTGGCCCGGCCCGAGCGTCGTGGAGCCCGAGTGGTTCTCGTAGCCGACGACCTCGCCGTGCTCCGTGCCGAGGACGACCGGCCCGATCATGCGCTTCTCGTTGCCCCGGGTCGTCACGTCGAGGATGCCCAGGCCCGGCAGTCGTCGACCGTCGACCGTCGTGAAGTCGTTGCCGAAGAGCTGATACATCCCGCAGATCATGAGCATCGGCGTGCCGTCCTGCGCGAGCGCCTTCAGGAGCGGCCCGTTGACGTCGAGGTCGGCCTCGACGCGTGCCTGGCCCGAATCCTGACCACCCCCACCGACGACGAGATGCGCTCCGGGAGTGAGCTTCTCGCCGGGGTTGTGGCCGATGACCTCGACGTCGTAGCGGTGTCGGCGCAGCCGGGTCGCCAGGGCGCGGGTATTGCCGAGGTCGCCGTAGATGCTCATCTCGCGCGGGTAGAGGTGGACCAGGGTGATCCGACCCTTGCTCGCCTGCGACTCCCCCGCGTCGTGCTGTCCGTCGAGGATCGACTCGCTCATGCGGACTCCGCCTCCTCGCCGAACTCGGCCAGCCCGTAGCGCTCGGCCAGCGTGCGCCGCAGCGCCATCATCGCGGTGTAGGTGCAGAAGATCCGTTTGGGCTCGCGTGGATGCTCGGTGATGAACCGGTCGAGGGCCGCGGTGAGCTCGGGCTCGACGGCGGCCGTCTCGACGTCGTCGTAGGCCAGGCGCAGGGCCATGTCGTAGGCGCGGACCCCGCTCGTCAGCGCGACCCCGCGCTCGCGCAAGGAGGCGAAGGAGACGTCGTAGAGCCAGGAGACGTCGCGGCCGTCGGCGTAGTTGTCGTTGATCGCGATCATCGTCGCGACGGGTGTCGTGCCGTAGGTGCTCAGCGCCACGGTGAAGCCGGCGGGGTTCTTCACGAGGACGAGCTCGAGCGGGGTGCCGTCGACGTCGATGACCTCGCCGCGGCCGAAGGGAGGCGCCACGGCGCGCAGGGCCTGGGCCGCGCTCTCGGGGTCGAAGCGATCGCCCAGGAGGCGTCGAGCCGTCGTCGTGGCCGCCGTCGCATTGATCATCGCGGCGAGTCCGCGCTGACGCAGCTCCAGCGGTCCGACGCTCAGGCCGTCGCCGAAGTCGATCTGCAGGCGGCGCTCGTCGAGGGCCCGCAGGAGACCGTCGCCTGCGCCGCGCTCCGTCGGCGCGGTGTCGTCCTCGAAGCGGACGTCCGCCTCCTGCAGCTCCTCGAGGCGGTCGCTCATCGACTCGTCGAGGCCGAAGTAGGTGACGGCCGGCACCCCGGGGTCACCGGCGATCCGGGAGACGAAGGAGTCGTCGCGATTGAGCACGACGGCCGTCGACGTACGGCTCGCCAGGGAGGCGAGCAGCGCTGCGGTGTGGTCGATCTCGGCGAAGCGGTCGAGCTGGTCGCGGGCGACGTTGAGCAGCAGCGCGTGCGTCGGCTCGACGGCGTCGGCGAAGCGCAGCGCGTGCGCCTCGTCGAGCTCGAGCACGGCGATGTCGGCGCTGAGCCGCCCCGACGCGGGCAGCTTGGGCAGCATCGCCGAGATGACGCCGCGGGTGAAGTTGCTCCCCGTCGGATTGCTGAACACGTCGAGGCCGTGGGCGGCGAGGACGGCCACGAGCATCTTCGTCGTCGTCGTCTTGCCGTTCGTGCCCGTGACGACGACGATCCCGCCGGGCACGTGCGCCAGTGCGTGCGCGAGGAAGGAGGGATCGACCTTCTCGGCCACGAGCCCGGGCAGTGCGGAGCCCCCGCCACGCAGGCGCGAGGCCACTCGGGCGGTCTTGCCGGCCAGGGTGGCGATCATGGGTCGAAGCACGCGCTCAGCCTAGACCCGGGCACCGACAACCCGTCCTCGGCGCCGTCGGCCCGTGCGGGACCGGTTGCCTACGAGAGCTATTCGGCTCCGCCGGCGGGTCGCCCGGGCTCGCGTGCCACCTGCGCATCGGCCTCGTCGGACAGCGTCCCGACGAGCGCCGCGAGGATCGCCCCCGTCACGCCGGTCGCGGTGAGCATGACCGCCCCGACGATGACATTGGTCGGGGTCTCGTGGGCGACGAGGCCGCCGACGATGAGGGCCACACCGACGAGCACGGCCCCGAGGATCCCCGCCGCGAGGTGCAGCACCAGCCGCCGCCACATCCGCCCCGGCCCCGGGCCGGAATCGTCGACCGTGCGGACGCGCCGGCGCAGGAGCACCCAGAGGAGCACACCGGCCCAGATCGCGCACACGCCGAAGGCGGCGATGACGTCGCTCGGGCGGTGCCATCGCTCGAGCACCGTCGAGGCCCCGGTGAAGGTGGCGACGGCGCTGGCGAGGAGCACGAGGAGGGGGCGCAGCGGTCGCGGCGACACCATGAGCAGGGCCAGGCCCAGGCTCGTCCAGGCGGTCGTGTGGCCGCTGGGCAGACTGTTGCCGAGCGGCCCGACGCCGTGCGCGGGCCGCGGGATGAGCTCCTTGAGCAGCTGCGTCGTGACGTTCGCGCCGCCGACGAGGACGACGGCCGCGACGGCGAGTCCCAGGCGCCGGCGCACCAGGCCGATCGCGAGGACGACGAGGAGGACCGCGACGATCGAGCCGACGCTCACCGTGCCGAGCCAGGCGACGATCGTCTCCCGCATCTCCGGCGGCACGGCCACCGACCAGCGGGATCGCTCGTCGGCGCGCTGGCCGGGCTTGGTCCACACGACGAGCACCGTCGCGGCGACGAGGGTGGCCACCCCCAGCGCGGCCGTCACGAGCGCGAGCCGGCAGGCGTGCAGCGCGCGCTCGCGGGCTCCGCTGGCAGGGGTGCGTCGGGGCGCGCCGGTCATCATCGGACCTATCCTTCTCGATCTTCCCCCACGGCAGCTGTGCATCGGGTCGAGATCGGCTGTGGCGCGCCACTGACGAGACCCTGCGAGACCCCCCCCTCGCTCGATCAAGGGTAGGTGGTGCGGACGCCTCCCCGGGCACCCGCGCCGCCCCGGCAGGACCGTCCTCGGCGACGGGGCACCCGCGACTAGGGTGGAAGCCCAGGCTGGAGCGGAATCGGGTGGGGTAGCGGTGCAGAGGTCGACACAACACGGGCGCGTCGTCGTCGTAGGGGCGGGCGTGAGCGGATTGCTCTGCGCGCGGCAGCTGCGGCACCAGGGCTACGCGGTCACGGTCGTCGAACGTTCGCAGCGGATCGGCGGCCATGTCCGCACCATCGAGCTCGACGGGCGCCGCGTCGACGTCGGCGCCGAATCCCTCCACCTCGGCGCGCCCGCGGCCCGGGCCCTCATCGAGGATCTCGGCCTGTCCGGCGAGGTCGTCGGCGCCGGGAGCTCGCCGAGCTGGCTGTGGTCGCAGCGGGGGCGCCGGGGCGGGTGCACACGCAGGCACCCGGCGTGACGTGAGCGATCCGACGAGTTGCTTCAGCGCGCCCGGCTTG
>RRZU013412564.1_pt1 | contig 18680 bp, 14 predicted proteins | sample 2165561 | NCBI WGS metagenome assembly RRZU01 (sample SAMN10456909, study PRJNA506462) | wastewater metagenome | isolation source: wastewater sludge | place: USA: Moscow, Idaho | reverse complement strand
GTCGACGACGACGTCTTGCGGCTTCCGCTGCTGTTTTCTTGCGTCGGTGCCGTTGCCGGAAATGGGGTCGTTACCGCGGCGCAAGTGGGCAGTTCCGGGGTTCTCGCTGACGTGAGGGGGCTTGCCAGCACGCACATTCACATCGGGCGTGGGTGCCTTCTCGTCAGCTCGGTGCGGATAGGCGAAACTCACGTTTCGGAGCTCAATGCCGAGCGGTCCGGCGGGCAGCGCTATCGGGTGTTCAGGTTGGAGGATGACGGGTTCAGCCTCGGTCACCTCGGCCACAGCGCGGGCGGCAGAGAACGCGTTGTCCAGAACTCCGACAAACTCCTCCACGGCAAGAACCGCGGGCATGACGGCAATCGTCGCGGCGATGGCCATGACCAGGCTGGCCAGTGGCATCTGGCCGTTGAATACCTCGCCCACTCCCACAAGAAGCACGACCACCGGAGTCAGAAGCTGGAGCAACGCTGCCAAACCACGGCGCACGGCAAGAAGTCGCGAGTGCGCAACCAGTTCGTTGCCGATCTGTTGTTCAAGCGCGGCCATTTCTGTGATGCGCTGGTCCTGAATCCCGAAAGCGAGAACTTCCTCGGTTCCCTGGAGCGAATCCGTGACGTGATGGGCAAGTTCGCCACGGCGGCGGCGAAGGTTGTCGGACTGCTGCGTGGCCCGCTTCCAACCAAGGAAGGGAACACCCGCGCCCACAAGGAACCAGCCGAGCAGAGCGACAAGGGCGAGGGACGGATTGATCGCGAGCGCCATCCACACGCAGACGACCAGCGGAACGACGACGGCCGAGATCGCCGGGCCGACGGTGTGCGCGAAGAAGGTCTCGATCCGGTCGATGTCTTTGGTGGCGCGGGCAAGAAGGTCGCCGGATGCGCGGCCTTGCACCGCGGCGGGGGCCTGCGGCTCAAGCCGATCATAGAAGTAGGAGCGAAGGCGAGCGAGAGCCTTGAAAGCCACAAGATGCCCGGTGTACTGCTCTAGATAGGCACAGAGCGCCTTGAGCAGAGCCAGCCCAGCAAGTAGCCAGAGCACCGAGGCAATTCCCGGGCCGACAAGCGGGCCGGGAACCAGAGCGGAGGCTCCAGTACCAGAAGCTTCGGCAGCGGTAGCCGAGGCGACTTCGCCGGAGAACTTCAAAACCGCCGATCCGATAACAATCTGCGACGCAGAGACCACGGACACCGCCGCGACCACCAGCAACGCAACGCCCAACAGTTGCCCGAGAACACGGAAGATGGTTGAGGCGATCAGGGGTGTGAGAACCGGACGGGCGACTCGGAGCAGCCAGGCCGCAAGTTGGCCGGTAGTTGAGGGGATACGGTTCTCCATAGAGACGCGACCTGCTGCCGTTGGATTCATACCGTTAGTTGTGCGCTGTGATCCACTCACGCGATCACCTCGCCTTCACGAACTTCCAATACTCGGTCGGCGGCATCCACCAGTGCGCGGCGATGCGCGACGGTGATAACCGTGCGCCCTTCGCGCAGCCGTGCCAGCGCGTCACGGATCGCTCGTTCGGACGTCAGATCCACCTGCGAGGTCGGTTCGTCGAGCAATAGAATCGGGGCATTGCGCAGGAAGGCGCGAGCGATAGCGATGCGCTGGGCCTGCCCTCCGGAAATCTCTAGGCCACGCTCGCCGAGCTGGGTTGCGAGGCCGCGTGGCCACTGCCGTACCTCGCCCAGGTTGGCAGCCTCCAGGGCGTGCCACAGCTCTGTTTCAGTGGCGTCAGCCTTCCCAAGGCGCAGGTTCTCTGCAAGTGTTCCGGTGAAAAGAAAAGCGGACTGCCGCACGATCGCGCACATCTCGCGCCGCTCGGATGCGGGGAGCCCACGCCCGTCCATGAGGATCACGCCGTGATCAGGATCGGCCAGTCCCTCAATGAGGGCAAGGACCGTTGACTTACCGCCGCCTGACGGACCGATGAGCGCTACGTGCTCGCCGGGTTGCACAGCCAGGTCCACGCCGGAGAGAACATGATGCTCTGGCGACCAGCCGAAATCCACGCCACGCAGCTCGATCGCCGGGGCACGTTCAACAACGGCACCACTCGACTCGGGAGTTTCCCCCAAAGTGGTGGCGGCTTCGCCGTCGTCGTGCTCCCCCGGAGACAGCCGACTTCCTCGTCCTCGATCGCGAGATCCCACTCTAGCGTCTCGAACTTCGTCGTCGTTCGAACTCGACTCGGACCCACACGCAGACCCGGCGGAAACGTATAGCTTGAGCGCCTTCGAGGCCGCGCGGCCGCCCATACCCACGTAGAAGAATTTGCCGATGTGATGAAGCGGTTCCATGAGCAGCGGCGCAAGCAGCACAAGCGTCACTGCCGGGCCTACCTCGAGCACGCCGGAGGCCAGGCCGGAAAGCGCAAGCCACACGGCAACAACAAGCATGCCGAGGGAGAAGCCTGCGTCGGCGACGAGGATGACCACCTGGTTAGCGGCAAGCATCGTCATGACGCGGCGACGCAGCTCCTCGGATTTCGTCGCAAGCTTGGCTCCGAAACGTGCACCCGCGCCAAGAAGGCGAAGATCCGTCAGACCCTGCAGTGCTTCAAGGAACTGGGAGGCCAAACCTGCCGAAGCAGCGCGGTGACGCCCCGAAACAGATGCAAATGTCTTCTGGAATCCACGCACCATGACCGGAACTAAAGGAAGGACAATGGCGAGGATCAATGCCTGCTTCAGCCCAACAGTGAATCCCACGGCGATAAGCACAATAATCGGGGCCGTCATCTGGCCAATCATTGGTCCGGTGAATGAGGCCTTCATGGCGGCGGAGCGCTCGACGGTATCAGTGGCAAGCGAAACTATCTGACCGGAGCGTCGCTTCGCACTGGTCATAAGCCCTTTGCTCCATGCCGTCGTCACGACGCTATGGCGCAGATCCTTCTCCAGCCGCGCCTGCCGGACCCCATACGAGGAATTCTCCCAGAACTCCACGGCCGCGATCGCCACAGGTAACAACAGCAGGAGGACAACCTGCCAACTGCCAGGACCACGCCCCTCAGACAAACCACCAATAGCAAAACCAATGGTCACCATCATCGCGACTCGGAGGAGTGTCGCTATCCACACTGCTGCGATTGAACGTAAAACAGGCACATGACAACGGTACGCGTCCCGAAGAGGTTTTGCGAACATCATGCTGCGCTGGAACAACGAACATCATGCTGCGCTGAAACAAAACGTGACGCCTTACTGAAACAAGGCCTAGCGCTTACTGAAACGAAGTGACCCATCGATCCCGAGGACCTCGGAGCACACTTATCCGGATGCCCATCTGGCCAAATCTGTGGCATCAATAAACTTCAGCTGCGACATCACACGCGGGCTGTACACAACGTACAGCCCTGCGCCGATTCCCAAGCTATTTTTTCGCGGATGATGGTTTCGTCCGGCACAGGCGAGCGCCCCACCTCACCCATATCCCAGACATGAAAAATTTCACGTGGAGAGGCGCATCTCTGTATCTCTGGGGCGCACAGGTCTAAGGTCCTGTATTTGTCTGTGTTTGAGAGACTGCGCCGCACGGACCTGCGGAAACCTTTCGGCCCCGACATTGAAACCTCGGGAAGCTTGAGGAAATCCCTCGGCCCCAGTGCGCCGTAATCTCTCACACCCCAAGATTCTGAATGGAGTTTTTTGTGCCGCGTATTAGTTCGACGTCGTTAGCCATCACCGCTTTAGCGGCTGGCGGTTTCGCCGTAGGAACCACCGAATTCGCTTCGATGAGCCTGCTGCCGTGGATTGCCGAGGATCTTGGCGTCACCAATCCGCAGGCGGGTCTGGCAGTCAGTGCATACGCAATCGGCGTTGTGGCTGGCGCGCCCCTCATCACGGCTTTCACCCCCAAGATGGATCGCAAGAAACTTCTACTCCTGTGCGCTCTGGTTTTCACCGTGGGCAATCTTCTTACCGCATGCGCACTGAATCTTCCCACGTTGCTTGCCGCCCGCTTCTTCACCGGCCTGCCGCACGGCGTCACGCTGGGTATCGCTGCCGTCGTTGCTGCAAGTCTCGTGCGCCCGGAAAAGTCCGGCACCGCCATCTCTCGCACCATGCTCGGCCTAACAATCGCCAACATCATCGGCGTGCCCGTGGCCACCTGGCTTGGCTCGGCCATGAGCTGGCGCTTCGCCTACCTCGTGGTGGCCGGTATTGGTCTGCTCTCCATGCTCGGCCTGCTGCGCTTCGTACCCGCAGTTCCCGGCAACCCGGGCACCTCGGCTAAGACCGAACTCAAGTCCATGCTGCGCCCACAGATTTGGATCACCCTCCTGGCTGGTGCCATCGGTTTCGGCGGTTCGTTTGCCTTCTACACTTACATCACGCCCACGATGACCGAGGTCACCGGGATCCCTACGAATATGCTTCCCTGGGTTCTTGTTCTCTACGGCTGCGGCATGACGGCCGGTTCGCTCGTCTCTGGCCCCTGCCTCGATCGCTCGATCGACAAGTCCGCGCTCGCCGGTGTCACCGGTATGGCGCTGATTCTCGGCCTCGTCTCCGTGTTCGCCCATATTCCCTACGTGGTGCTGCCCCTTCTGTTCATCATCGGTATCGCCATGAGCCTCTTCACCAACGGCCTGCAGGCCCGCCTGCTGCGCGAATCCGCCGATGCTCCGAACATGTCCGCGGCCATGAACCACGCGGCCTTCAACTTCGCCAATGCCCTCGGCGCCTTCCTCGGCGGCGTGGTCATTACGGCAGGGTGGGGTTACCGAGCACCCGCCGCCGTAGGCGTCCTGCTCGCGCTTGCCGGAACACTCGTGCTGCTGGTGGCATTCGCGGTAGCCAAACGTGGCAAGCGCTCAGCCGCGCCCGTTGGTGACGAGGGCATCAACACAACCGACGCCGTCAGCACCGAAACTCCGGTGGCAGCGCGCGCGTAACTCGGAGGAGTGGCTACCACAGCGGTCGTGGCGCCTTTATTGGCAGCATCACCCGCCTGGTAGCCACTAGTCCACCCGATAGCCACAGAGCAACCCACCGACATCCCGGCGTAACGCATTGCACGGCGAACAGCCGCGCGCCTCGAACCACGCACCCGCTACCATTGTTGGACATGGCCCAGCATGCAATCGGATTCGACCGCGCCACGTATCTCTCCCTCCAGACCGAGCACATCGACGCCCGCAGAAAGCAGTTCGGGGGCAAGCTGTACCTCGAATTCGGCGGCAAACTATTTGACGACATGCATGCCTCGCGCGTGCTCCCCGGCTTCCTCCCGGACAACAAGATTGTCATGTTGGAGTCGATGAAGGACGAGGTAGAGATCGTTGTAGTCGTAAGTGCACGCGACCTGCAGCGCAACAAGGTGCGCGAGGATCTCGGCATCCCTTACGATCAAGATGTTCTCCGACTCATCGACGCCTTCCGCTCGTATGGCCTGTACGTAGGCTCGGTGGTGATGTCACAAATGACAGATGACAACCGCCCCGCCAAAGCCTTCAAACGCAAGCTGGAACGCCTCGGCATGAAGGTGTACAAGCACGTACTCATCAAGGGATACCCGCACGACGTCGAACGCGTGGTCTCGGACGCCGGCTATGGCAAAAACGAGTACATCGAGACGAGCCGCGACCTTGTCGTGGTCACCGCTCCGGGCCCTGGCAGCGGCAAGATGGCCACCTGCCTCTCGCAGATCTACCACGACCACAAACGCGGCCTCACCTCCGGCTATGCCAAATTCGAAACTTTCCCGATCTGGAACTTGCCGCTCGATCACCCGGTCAACATCGCTTACGAAGCCGCCACCGCGGACCTCGACGACGTCAACATGATCGATCCCTACCATCTCGCCGCATATGGCAAGCAGGCTGTCAACTACAACCGCGATGTCGAGATCTTCCCTGTACTCAACACTTTGTTCGAGCGCATCATGGGTGGCTCACCTTACAAGTCGCCGACGGACATGGGCGTCAACATGGCCGGGTTGGCGATTTCCGACGACGACGTGTGCCGCCACGCCGCCGAACAAGAGATTATTCGCCGCTATTACAAGGCTCGCGTAGCCGAGACACGCGACGAGCTGGATTCGACGATCTCGGATCGCATCGCGCTGCTCATGGGCAAAGTGGGAGTCTCACCAACGGATCGTCCGGTGGTTAAGCCCGCGCTGGAGAAGGCCAAGAAGACGAAGGGGCCGAGCGCCGCGCTGCAACTCCCGGACGGCACGATCGTTACCGGAAAGACCTCCGAGCTGCTCGGCTCGTCATCCGCCGTGCTGCTCAATGCGCTGAAGAAACTCGCCGGGATCGAAGCATCCGTCAACGTGCTCTCTCCGGAGTCCATCGAGCCTATCCAGAACCTCAAAACACGTCACCTTGGTAGCAAGAACCCGCGTCTCCACACCGACGAGGTACTTATCGCGTTGGCCGTTAGCGCTACAACAAATGACTACGCGCGCCGCGCCCTCGATGCACTGGCCGAACTAGAGGGCTGCGACGTTCATACATCCGTGATCCTCGGGCCGGTGGATGAGGACGTATTCCGCAATCTTGGTGTACACGTAACGAGCGAGCCGGTATTCCAGTACAAGAAGTTGTACCGCAAACGGTAGGGGCTTACCACACCCCCGCCACGATGACCTCGCGAACCTCGTCGCGCAGCTGCGCGACGATGGCAGGATCCGTGGCGGCATCCACCACGACGGTGTCGAATCGCGATACCGGCACCACCTCGTGGAGGGCACGGCGGTCAAACTTGGTGTGGTCAACGAGCAGAATGGCGCGTTCGGAGACATCCAACATGGCACGTTTCGTCTCGGCGACAAACTCGTAGGGATTACACACCGTGCTTCCCACGACTGCGGCATCCGACATGACGCACACATCCGCGCGCACCTTCTTAATTGCTTCAACCGTCGACGGTCCATGGAACGAGTCTGTCCAGCGGCGGTAGCGTCCACCCATCATGAACACATTGGTGCCGGGATTGTTACCCATATTGCGCACCACGGTCAGCGCGTTGGTAAGGATGGTTAGCTGCGGAGTGTCCTTGAGCTCGTCAAGAAGGGGAAGAACGGTGGACGAGTCATCAACCATAATCGACTCACCGCGCTTGATAAGCCCCGCGGCCACCCGAGCAATCTGCCGCTTTTCCTCGGTGTTGAGTTTGGCCCGCATCGCCGTCGGCATTTCCGATTGGCTGGAGCGCGCTGGCGAAACTTCACCCTTGCTACGCGAGACCAGATCCAGTTCTTCCAACTTAGAAATATCGCGGTAGACCGTGACAATCGAAACACCCAGCCGCTCCGCGAGCTCCTCCACGCGGATAGGACCGTCAGCTGTCACATAATCGACAATCTGACGGCGTCGACCACTGAGCTGCTCAGGTTTCGCTGGCATCGTTCTCTCTTCTCTTGTGACACAGGGAACAACCTCTGCTCCCAGTCTTCAATATGTCATGTCAACTAGCAAAAATTCTCTAGTTTATGGAATCTTACTTAACCTTCTTCCGGCGATCATGTTAGTCCATCCAGTGACTAAAAAGTACAATCATTTACCATGTGGCAGGTAACCTTTCAAGGCGACGGCGGCACACATCATCTACGTTCGCCGTCGTCGTCCTCGAAACTATCGTCGGTTTACTTGGAATCTGCCGCCGACTTCTTGGTGTACCCGGACATTCCCGCACGCGCCTGAGCCATCTCATCATCCGACAACGTCTTGATCGGCAATCCGGTAGCAAGTGCACGCAGCTGAATCTCGCATACGTACTCCAGGTAGGGCAACATATCGAGCGCCTTATCCAAATTCGGCCCCACGGTAATAGCACCATGGTTAGACATCAGCGCACCGGACCGCCCCTGCAACGCCGCCGTCACATCCTTTGCCAGCTGATCGGTGCCGAATGTGGAGTACGGCGCCACCCGAATCGACCCACCAAAAAGCGCCGAATAGTAATGGCTAAGTGGGATCTCGCCCTCAACCACCAGTCCCAGCGCCGTCGACGCCGGCGCATGATTATGAGTGATCGCACCCGCTTCGGTATTCGCGTAGACGCTCAGGTGGAGCGGGCACTCCGACGACGGCTTGTACTTGCCTTCGATTTGGGTTCCGCCCATATCGACGACGGCGACATCCTCCGCTGTCATCTCCTCGTACGGAACTGCTGACGGCGAAATAACCACGTGATCGCCTACTCGGATGGAGACGTTACCCGCGGTTCCTACCACGAGGCCTTTCTCTACCATCGCGAGGCACGCGTCAACAATCTGCTGCCGTTCTGCTTCGTAAAGCATGACTTCTTCTTTCTGTTGTGTGAATTCTTTGTTGAGATCGGCTGGTTCAGCTGTCTTGGAACGCCCGTGCCCGGAGTGCCTCGCTGTCAAACACCTCTGGATTAGCACAGAACGTAGGCCGCTCCCCCGCGAGGAAAGCGGCAATGTCCCGCGCCCCGATCGCCGCAGCAAGTTCAGCAGCTTGCTTCGAGGCACCCGCTAGGTGCGGTGTCATAGTGACGCGCGGCGTGGTGAACAGCCTGTGCCCCGAAGGAAGCGGTTCCTCGGGAAGGCAGTCGAAGGCGGCCGCATAGAGGTGTCCAGAGTCGAGTGCGTCGACGACGGCGTCGTAATCCAGCAACCCACCGCGAGCGCAGTTAACAAGAATGGCGTCCTGCGGCAGTCGCGCAATCTGCTCAGCTCCAATCATTCCCTGATTCTCGGCGGTCAGGCGTGAGTGCAGGGTGAGGATATCGGCGCGGTCAAGCAGCTGCTCCAGTTCCGGTACGTACTCCATTCCGGGCTCCAGTTTCGACGCGTCGATCCACGGATCGTAAACTACGACGTGCGCTCCCATCGCCTGCAGGATCTTTGCCACCCGCGATCCCACGGCCCCATACCCGCATACTCCCGCTGTTTTTCCAGAGATTTCCGGGCCGACGGCGTCGTAGTTGTAGTAGTCTGAGCGCCACTGCCCCGCCTTGAGTTCGGCGTCGCGCTGGGCGATCTGGCGCGCCGCGGCCATGATCATCGCAACTGAATGTTCGGCCGTGGCAACGGCGTTGCGCCCCGGCGTGTAGCTGACGATCACACCGTGGCGCGTGGCTGCATCAAGATCAACGTTGACGGGGCCGCCGCGGCAGATCGTGATGAGCTGCAAATCGGGGCTTGCGGCAATAACCTTCTCCGAGAAGGGATAGGTATGCGAGAAGCAGACCTGAGCTCCCGGGAGGGCGCCAATCAATTCGTCCTCGTCACCGAAAGCCTCACGCACACCCGCGTAGTCGTGGAACGGTTCATTGGGCCAGTTCGATTGCATCTCACCAAGCACCACGCTCTGCGGGATGTTGGACTGTCCTTCAACCGCATGGCGCAACACATTCGCCGTCACGAAGCCATCTCCAGCTAGCAGAATCATCGTTCTATGCCTCGCTCTCATGCCGCAGGCTGCGCATCTGCGGCCAGACGGGCTGGATCGCCTTGCGAGCAGCCACATACACCTCGTGGGTGCGGCGGTACATCTCGTAGTTGTGTGGGTTGGGGAGATACTCTTCCATGCCCGTCTTGAGCATCTCAGCGGCGGCGGCCACATCCGGGGCCGCACCGGCGGAGACAAGGGCGAGAACCGCGGCTCCACGCGCACCAGCTTCCGGTGCTTCCTGGCGGATAACACGCTGGCCAGTGGCGTCGGCAAGAATCTCGCACAGCAGCTTCGACCGGAATCCACCGCCCGAAACCACCAAATCGCCCTTCATTTCCAACGTATCAATACACTCGATGAGAGAGAAGGCAACACCCTCGTACACCGAACGCAACACTTGCGAGGTAGGTGTCGTCAGTGACATTCCCATCCACGAGGCCGACGCCGCCGTATCGAGGAATGGGGCGCGCTCGCCACCCGGCGAGGCATACGGCAGGTACACCACACCACCAGATCCCGGAGGAGCCGTGCGAGCTTCCACCTCGATGTCATCCCAGGTGCGATCCCCGAATCCTAGAACCTGGCGAATCCAGTCAAGGTTTGGAGTGCCTGTCATCGGGACGAGAAACTCAAGAACCTGCGTACCACGGCCGGTTGCCAACACCATCGACACCTGAGAACGCCGAGCCGCAGCATTCGGAAGCAACGCCCCAACAAATCCGGTGGTTCCAAGAATCAGCCACCCTTCGCCGTCGTTCACAGCACTTAAACCGGGGCCGGTCACCGCGATATCGATCATGCCCACCCCCACCGGGGTGCCCGCGGGAATTCCGGTTTCGGCCGCTGCATCCTCTGTGACAACACCGCCGGGACCGTCCGAGGGCACGATGGGCGGGAGAAGACGGAGCGCGTCGGGCATGCCAAGTGCCTCGGCCATGTCCTGGGAGTACTCCATGGTGCTGACGTTGAGGAAGGTGCGGGACGCCTCGGTATAGTCGGTCAGGCGTTCGCCGGTGAGGCGATAACGCAACCAATCCTTGCAGTACAGGTGGGTAGCGGAACGCGCGATGACGTCAGGATCCGTCTCCCTGAACTCCTCGTAAAGAACAGGGAAGAGACCACCAAACACGGTGGTCCCGGAGGTTTCGAGAACCTTGTCCGCCTTGCCGCTACTCACCCACTCGTTGACGCGACTAGCTGCGCGGCCATCGAGCCAGGTGGCCGCGGGGCGAGTAGGGACACCGGCCTCATCAACCAGCCAAGCTCCGTCTCCCTGTCCGGTAAGTCCGATAGCGACGACGTCGTCATCCGGGCACTGCGCCCGTACCTCGCGTAAGCAGGACGCAACTCCCTGCCAGATGGCCTCCATGTCCTGTTCAGCCTCACCACGCTTGCCGTAGTTAACCGGGATGGATTCGTGGTGCGTTGCCCGGATGCCACCGGATAGGTCGAAAGCCACTGCCTTCACCGCCGTCGTGCCCCCATCGACACCTATGACGATCTTCTCTGCGCTCATGGAATATCTCCTTCTCTCATACACGACATTGTGCATGACCAGTATATTCACATAACTTTCATTGTTGGCAATAGTTTTTTCATATTTTTTTCAGCCATGGATTCGGGAGCCGACGGGTAGTGATCACCTCATAGGTGGGCGGCTTACCTGAGCCGTTGAATTGGGAGGGCTAGCCCTTGATGAGAAGAACGGCGACCAGCACAAGTATTGCCGCGATACCGCCGTCGAGGTACTGCCAAGCACGCGGAGTGCGCAACCACTTTCCGAGGTACTGGGCTCCGTATCCAAGGGCCAAGAACCACACGACACTTGCCGTCATCGCGCCAGCGGCAAAGATCCACCGAGCGTCTCCGTGGGTCGCGGCAACAGAACCCACCAACACCACCGTGTCGAGATATACGCCCGGATTGAGCCAGGTGAAAGCAAGTGTCTGCAAGAGAATGGCAACGAGCTCGCGCGAAGGACGTACCACGGTCATCACGCTACGACGCTGGTTACCTGCCCCACCGTTGTCATTCCCGCGGTCACCGTCCGCGAGGGAATCCGCCTCCGCAAGGGAATCCGCCTCCGCGAGGCCGGCCGCTAATCCCTCCGGGGAAGGATGGACGACACGCCGCACGGCAAATCCCGCGTACATGAGGAGGAAAAGGGCACCGCCCCAACGCGCTGCGGTCATCAGCCACGGGACCTCGTTGATAAGCCGACCAAGCCCGGCAACACCCACGGCTACCAGCAAGACATCCGAGATGATGCAGACGAGAATAACGAGTCCCGTATGCTGACGCAGCACGCCCTGGCGCAACACAAACACGTTTTGTGCACCTAGTGCCACAATCAGCGAAGCCATCATCATGAGACCCGAGAGGTAGTCCATCACGGCCCCACTCTAGACGCCCACCCACAAACAGTCGAAAGATGTCCGTCAACTCACGGCGTCAATTCCCTTGGGCAGGAAACTCTCAAGCAGCTCAAGCACCGGTGACGCCGAACGAATCATCGCCTCGTGCCCACGCCCCGGCGCCTCCGTATACTGCGCACCAGGAATACTCCGCGCGACTTCCTCCACCCACGTGCGAGGACACACCCAGTCCTCGGATCCACGCATCACCAGCGTAGGCGTAGAAATCTGAGGCAAGAGGTCCTCCACCTTGTGGTCCATCATCACACCCAACGATGTAAAGAACCACAGCGTATTTGCCTTGAGATACTGGATGAGGCCGTTCGCGAGAACACGTGGCGACTCATCGTAGAGGTCCTGCATCATGCGGAAGATCTGGCGCCATGCCCGGCGTTCATCCAGGTTGACCGTGGGCGCAATAAGCACAAGCGCACCGAGAAGGCCCGGGTGCCGCACCTCGCATTCCACCGCCACCTCGGTTCCCATCGAATGTCCAATAAGCACGATGTCCTCGGCGCCAACCCCGCCAGACGGCCCAGCCTTGACCACCTCTTCGATGAAGTGGGCGACTAGATCGCCAAAATCAGCCATCGTCCATGCGTCTTCGGGGCAGATTGAATCTCCAAAGCCCGGCAGATCTAGCGCATACACGGTCCCGGAGTGCCTCAACCCCGCAGCCAACCGCGCAAAGACCGCGCGCCCCATACCGATACCGTGTACCAACACGTAGGCGCGGCGCGACGGCAAGCCCATGCGGCTATAGGTGACGGTCGTGCCGCCGTCGTCAAACGTCGCAGTGATAGGTTCGGGAGTCACTTCTACACGCCTCATCTCATGCCGCTCCAAGGATCTCATGTGCCTTCACGATAAGCGGCGCAATGGCATCGCGGGAGGAGTGATCGTATCCCTGCGCGATCTCGTCAGCAACGGCGGCCGCCCACTCCCCGCGGTGGCGGTACTTCTGGACCCGTTTGGAAAAGATCTTGAGCAGCCGGTACTCGACGGGATTGAGACCCTCGTATCGCACTCCGCCCTCAAAGTAGAAGAACGGGTAACGGCTCTTCGCCAGCTCCTCCTTGGTGAAGGTGCTCGCAGGAACCTTCCAGTCGCGCTCGGGAGTCTGTGGGGTGCCGCCACTGGCCCACACGATAACCTTCCCCGAATCCTCGAGACCCGCCGCCTTCAGCTGCTTCCGGAAATCCGAAAAACCACGCATGGCAGACATTCGCACGCCAGCACCGTAGATGATGAGGTCGTAGGAAGGGAGGTCCAGACGCTTCGACTCCGCACAAGGAACCAGCTCAGCTCCGAGCTCTTCGGCAATCCATTCACCAAATGTCCGGGAGAACCCGGTGACAGTGTTGTAAATAACGACGACGTTCGCCATTGCGTTCTCCTGCAATCGCCACCCCGGCCTTGGACAGCGATTTTATTACGAAAAGTTGGTGTTGGGCCGCTTGAATTCTAGGCCACCGCGGCGCCCGCAACCCACCTGGAGGGTCATTATGCGAACACTCCCGACTCACATGCTGGACTACAGGCGTAGCGTTTTATCCATGACCGCACGAACGATGACTACACAACCATCCGCGGACCATACTGGCCCACGACGCTCTGAGCGGGCTCGTATTATCATTTCCTCACTCGTGGGTACCACGATCGAGTTTTATGATTTTTACGCCTACGCCACCGCAGCGATTTCGGTATTTCCGATTCTCTTCTTCCACTCCACCAGCGAGACCGGTGCTCTTCTTGCCTCTCTCGCTACTTTTGGCGTCGCTTTCGTCGCGCGCCCCATCGGCTCCGTACTCTTCGGGCATTTCGGAGACCGAGTCGGCCGCAAGGCCACTTTGGTGGCTTCGCTCCTCACCATGGGCATAGCAACCGTCGTCATTGGACTTCTACCCACGATGTACCAGATTGGCTTGTGGGCCCCGGCCCTGCTCGCCATCATGCGCTTCTGCCAGGGCCTCGGCCTCGGCGGCGAATGGTCCGGAGCCTCGCTGCTGGCGGGTGAGAACGCGCGCCCAGGCAAACGCGGCTTCGACTCAATGTGGCCCCAGCTGGGTGCGCCTATCGGTTTCTTCCTGGCCAACGGCTTCTTTCTCATCCTGACGCTCACCATGGGCTACGACTCCACCACCCCCGAGACCAACCATTCCTTCCTCGTATGGGGCTGGCGTCTCCCCTTCCTCTTCTCGGCGGTGATCGTTGCACTTGGGCTGTGGGTGCGTTTCAAGCTGGAAGAAACCCCCGCGTTCAAACACATTCAGGAGAGCGGCCAAGTGGCCAAGGCTCCCGTAGCTGAGACCTTCCGCACCTCGTGGAAGCAGGTCATCCAGGGAACTTTCCTCATGTTGACCACCTACACGCTGTTCTACCTCATGACCACCTGGATCCTCTCCTACGCGATTGGTTCCGCGGATGAGGGCTTCCTCGGCATCGGCTACCAGACCTTCCTGAAGATCCAGCTGCTGACCATCGTCGCCTTCGCCATCTTCGTGCCCATCTCCGGGTACCTGGGCGATCGCTTCGGACGCAAAGCCTTTTTGTCGACGACGACGGCCGCCATCGGCCTCTTTGGCCTCACCTTCGGCCTTTTCCTCGCTCCCTCTCGCATGGGAACCGGCGAGGACGCCAACCTCGTGGTGATGACCCTCTTCATGTTCATCGGTATGAGCCTCATGGGCTTGACCTTCGGTATCCAGTCGGCGCTCCTGCCCGAGTTGTTCCCCACGAACGTGCGTTACACCGGTTCGGCGATCTCCTACAATGTGTCGTCTATCTTAGGGGCGGCTGTCGCGCCATTCATCGCCACCTGGCTCGCGGCAACGTACGGCCCCGGGTACGTGGGCATCTATCTGCTCTCCATGGCGATCCTCACGTTCGTTTCCTGCCGCCTCATCCCAGAGACTCGCGACCGCGATCTCACAGCGATGGCGAAGTAGGCTTACTCACCACGCGGTAGTGAAGCAGACTCACGCGCCAGCAGGCTCCTCTTCACTTCAAGTCCATATCTAAAACCGCCCAGGCTGCCATCGGATCGTACGATTCTGTGGCACGGCACAAACAGGGCGGCAGCATTCATTGCACAGGCGGATGCTGCCGCCCTGACTGCTGCCGGACGTCCGGCACGAGCAGCAAACTCGGTGTAGGTGATGGGCATGCCAGGGGTGACATCACGAAGAACGTCCCACGCATGCTCGCGGAATTCCCCTGAGCACTGGCGTACCGCCGTACGACGCGGCGCGTCCAGATCACCGTTGTAATAGTCGACAACAACAGCACGAAGCGGCTCGAGAACCGCCTTGGCTTCAGCCGTAGGTACAGCTATGGCTTTGGTGGTGGCCGAGGCCATTTCTTCGCCTGCAGTTGTGTCCATTCCTTCGCCGGACCAATGGAGGATATCGGTAAATTGCGGGCGAATGGACGCATGGATGAGCGCGACCAGTTCAGAGAGATTGTCCGTCCAGCCGGAAGCAAGAACCGCTCCGGAGGAATCGGCGAGGAGACTGAACGGGCCATCCGGGGTGGTCAGAGTGGTGGACAATACTTCGGTCATTGTGACTCCTCGGAGAAGGGATTCGCAGGTAACTCACGGCTATATAACAAGTACAGCAGATACGGACAGTCTGTTCTGGCGGTTATCGGACATTAGTGCGGCGTTACACGGCTCTACCACATCCCACGTGCACTGTGGATTTCCTATGCGGCCTTGGGAGTAACATCCCGTGCCGTATACGGCACGGCTTGCCGCTGAGAGACCCTCAAGGAACCGACCACAGGTGCAATGCGGCGTAGGACCGCCACGGCGCCCACTCGGATGCTTTCTCAGCAAGCACACGATGCCCCGTGTGAGTAGGGATATCATTCGCAAGAATGCCAAGCCGCTTGGCGCCTGCCAGCAGGGCTACATCGCCCGTTAACCACATGTCCGGATCACCTAGCACACGCATCGTAATGTAAGAGGCGCTCCACGGCCCGATGCGGGGTTGCTCAATAAGAAGCTCGCGAAGATTTTCGGGGGCCATGCCGGTATGAATGTCCAATTGGCCAGCGGCTATTTTCTGGCACATGCTGCGAATAGCGTTAACCGACTGCGTGGGCAAACGCAACGGACGATCCTTGTCTGTTACGTCTGATTCCGGCAACCCCTCAGCAATCTGGCATGACATTGGGAAAAGTGTGGTGAGGCCTTCGATTGACGATTCATAGCTGGAACCTAATTTCTCAGCCAGCCTCCCCAGATGTGAGGTGGCTGCTCTCACCGAGATCTGCTGCCCAACAAGAGCACGCACCACCATCTCCTCAGCGTCAACTGCGCCCGGGAGTCGGATTCCAGGAATGGAACGCACCAGAGCGGCGAGCAGTGGGTGACGAGCCAACGCCTCATCGATAGCAATCGGATCCGCGTCAAGATCGAACAATCGCCTGATGCGCGAAACAGCAGGAACAACGTCGCTTAGAGACGCCAACTCCAATCGAGCACTGACGTCTTCCGTCGTAGCATTGGCTATGATCTCGCAGGCACCTGGACCGCCAGGGAGGTGAAGGGTGCGGGCGTAAAGGAGGCGGGCGTCGTCGTCGATAGAGAAAGATTCAACTCCAGGCACGGCACGCGCCGCAAGGAACTCGAAAATGCCGCGCGCATCGAAAGGACGCCGAACGGGAAGTGTGATGTTAAGGAGGATACGTCCGGAGGAGTCGCGCGTGGAGGCCTCATTGCTGGAAGCCTGGGCGCGCAGCTCACGCGGGCTAAGATCGTAAACTGCGGCGATCGTCTCGTTGAACTGACGCACAGAACCAAATCCAGAGGCGAAGGCGACGTCGGCCATCGATAGGTCCGTGCTCACCAGCAGCAGCCGTGCAGACTGCGCGCGGTGTGCACGGGCAAGTGCCTGCGGGCCCGCACCAAGTTCGGCGGTCAGCAGGCGGTGAATGTGCCGCGGGGTAAAACCAAGATGGGTGGCGAGACCTTCAACTCCTTCGCGGTCGACGACGCCGTCGGCGATGAGTCTCATCGCTCGGCCCGTGGTGTCGCGACGGATGTTCCACTGGGGACTCTCGGGAGTGGAGTCGGGCAGGCATCGCTTGCAGGCCCGGAATCCGGCTTCATGGGCAGCGGCCGCGGTGAGGAAAAATCGGACGTTCTCAGGTTTGGGTGTGCGCGCCGGGCAGGAGGGACGGCAATAGATTCCCGTCGAAGTGACGGCGGTGAAAAACTGGCCGTCGAAACGGGTATCGCGAGCGGATATGGCACGATACCGCTCCTCAAAAAGAGCGTCGGAGGAAATGCTCACGGTGACCATGGGTCAAGTACACCAGATCTCACGGCTGCGTTCTGGCGGTTATCGGACATTGGGGTAATCTTTCATGCCCCTGACGCATCCCCTATGCTCTGTTGACTTCCCATGTGGCCACCACGGTGACATCCTGCACCGCATGCGGCATTCCGACCCCCACGAACCAGTGAACATTCCGGCAACCAGTAAAGGTTGTGGCCGGGAAAAACAGTGAACTACCACAAGTCTTACTGAACCAATGGGGCCGACATCTCTGCGGGAACCATAGAGAGCGGTATCCGTTTACCCAGCCATTGACCTAGCGGCGTGGGCGACGTCTACTTCCGTTTCCCCCGGTTCCTACGCTTTGCTGTCCGACGCATAACTGCCGAGAGCGCGGCAAGCACTAGTATCGCTACACCAATCGCACCATGAGTCAATTCCTCTTCAAATTCGGCACCGCTCCCCTGCTCGCCGCTCGCGTCGCCTTCACCTCCGCGGGCGTCTGTGCTCGTGCCCTGTCCATTCCCGCCGCCACTCTGTCCGTGACCAGAGGGATCAAGACTCGGGACGGCACCGGATTCACAGTCGGAGAGGATAGAGGTGAGGGCGGCGCGATCGTCATTGGGCAATGACAGATCATGCGTCGCCACCATATTAGTGAAACGCTCGGCGTACTCGCAGCGGAACCCCTCATTGTCCGGAAGCCACCGCGAGGGCCCCTTGTTCCCCTTGCTTTGGTTGGTAGCACCATCCACCGCAAGCAAATTCTCCGGGTCATTGGCGAAAGAGATGCGCTCCTCCGGGGTCCATTTCCACGCACCGTTCTGCCATGCCCACGAGAGTGGGACAAGATGATCGATTTGGACCGCGGTGGGATTCTCGCGTGTGAACTCAATGCGCCGACCGCTGTAGGGATCATCGAGGATCCCGGTGGCGACGGTAGCGCGGCGACACCGGGAGGGTGCCTGATCCACCGGAACATACTCAATATCTGTCAGTTGCAGCCCAAGAATGTCATTTCTGGTATCGCAATAGTTGCCATCCACATCCAGCCACGCTTTGCCAAAGCCTTCCTCGCGGCGGTATTCCGTGGGTGGGTTCTCGGTAGTAGAAGGGATCTCGTCCAGGGTGGCCACATTTGGGGCGATGCCAGCGGCACCAACGACGCTCAGAGCTGCGGCAATATACAGAAACATATTCATCAGGCCATCAAGCATACGCATTGACGCGATCTTTGGTTGACTGCATTGCCCGACCGTACCAACCATCCGCCCTCAGCAGCCGAGCAATGAGCCCTATTACCGCACAGGCCCGCACCCAGGGCGCGGTCCTGGCCTACTGCCAACCCGCATCCTCGCTACTGCATCCTTGCCACTGCCCGCCCCGATATCCGTGTAATAAAGATGTATTCCATGGGTAGTAGGCCGGAAGGGAGAATACAAAACAAAGGCCCCTGACCGTATTTCTACTGGTCAGGGGCCTTTTCTAGTGGCGGGGACAGGATTTGAACCTGCGACCTCCGGAACGTGGGCGCTCTTGGCCTATCTCCTTGCCACTGCTGTAAAGATTTCCTCAGATTTTCTCTTGGATAGTGAGCCAGTC
>RRZU013065347.1_pt1 | contig 18680 bp, 14 predicted proteins | sample 2165561 | NCBI WGS metagenome assembly RRZU01 (sample SAMN10456909, study PRJNA506462) | wastewater metagenome | isolation source: wastewater sludge | place: USA: Moscow, Idaho | reverse complement strand
GAGTGCCGGGGCCCTCTTTAAAGCTGTGCAATACGCGTAGCGGAACATTGTACTTACCGGCAAACTCCACAGAACGCAGTTGTAGAATTTTTGAGCCGAGGCTGGCCATCTCAAGCATTTCTTCAAAAGTAATGCGATCTAAGCGCTGCGCCCGCGACACTACACGGGGATCAGTGGTGTAAACACCGTCCACATCAGTATAGATATGGCATTCATCTGCTTTAAGCGCTGCAGCTAAGGCAACCGCAGTGGTATCTGAACCACCGCGCCCCAACGTAGTGATATTGCCCTGCTCATCGACACCTTGGAAACCCGCCACCACCACCACTTTTCCAGCCTGCAACTGTGCCTGCACTTTAGCTTCATCGATGGTTAATATGCGCGCTTTACCATGCTCGCTGTCTGTCACTATGGGTACTTGCGCGCCGGTGAAAGACACCGCTGGTACACCAATTTTATTTAACGCAATGGCCAACAAGGCGATAGTCACTTGCTCACCGGTGGCAATCATCACATCCATCTCACGTAAAGATGGTTTATTGCTCAGTTCTTTAGCCAGGGCTAATAAACGATTGGTTTCGCCACTCATCGCCGAAACCACGACCACAATGTCATCGCCTGCAGCACGGAACTTGGCCACTTTTTGCGCGACCTGCTCAATACGCTCAGGTGAACCCACTGAGGTACCACCAAACTTCTGTACGATTAACGCCATTTTACTGCCGCCTTATTCATCGTTAGCGTTTACAACATGGATAAGCCTCTGCAGCTACGCCAGCGGTAGATATCAGACAAGGTAAGCGATCTGGCCTGCGCCATTCAAAACCTGCACAGGCCAGATTATTAACTACCAAACTGTTTCTAAACAGCGCAACTCAGAGCCCTTGCTTGCTGCGCACTACTGCTTGCAGCAAGCAACTGTTTTCAATCACCACTCAGGCTTGGCTGGCGACATACTCTGCGGTAATCGCCAAGGCCGCATCCAGCTTGGCCAGCTCTACACCACTGCCCTGCGCCATATCTGGACGGCCACCACCCTTACCACCCACCACAGCGGTAGCCTGTTTCATAAGATCACCGGCTTTAAATTGCCCAGTAAGATCTTTAGTGACACCAGCAACAAAGACAATGCGCTCATTGTGCACACCACCAAGCAAGATCACGGCGCTGCCCAGCTTGTTTTTCAGCTGATCAATCAATGCCAATAACTCTTTGCCTTCTAGGTTATCTAGACGCGCACTCAAGACCTTTACGCCATTAACCTCAACCGCTGCTGTTGCCAGATCACTGCCAGCTGCACTGGCGGCCTTAGCTTTCAGCTGCTCAACCTCTTTCTCTAAGCTGCGTTGCTGCTCAAGAATGGCTTGCAGCTTATCTAGAACGTTCTCACGATTACCTTTAACCAAACTCATTGCTTGCTTAAGTTGCTCTTCGGCACCCGTTAACCAGCGCCATGCTGCTTCGCCTGTTACCGCCTCAATGCGGCGTACACCAGCTGCAACACCACCTTCACTGGTGATTTTAAATAATCCAATATCACCTGTGCGCTGCGCGTGGATACCACCACACAACTCCACCGAGAAGCCATCGGCCATGCTTAATACGCGCACTTGGTCGCCGTATTTTTCACCAAAGAGTGCCAGCGCACCTTTAGCTTTTGCTGTCTCAATATCGGTAAGCTCGGTGCAAACTTCGGTGTTATTACGGATTTCTTGGTTAACCCGCTCCTCTAACGCCTTAATTTGCTCAGCCGTCACAGCTTCAAAGTGGCTAAAGTCAAAACGCAAGCGCTGACTATCCACTAATGAGCCTTTTTGCTGAACATGCTCACCGAGAACCTCGCGTAATGCCGCATGTAAAATGTGCGTCGCAGAGTGGTTTAAAGCGGTGGCATGACGTACTTGCGCATCCACTTGCGCGTTAACATTGTCGCCAACCTGCACAGTGCCCTGAACCACGCGCCCATGGTGCAAAAATGCATTGCCGCTTTTTGTGGTGTCAGTGATTTCTATGCGCATGTTATCTGCGCTCAAATAGCCGCAGTCACCTACCTGGCCACCGGACTCAGCGTAAAATGGCGTGCGCTCAAGAACAATTACAACTTGGTCATCTTCCAGCGCAGTGCTGACTTTTTCGCCATCTTTAAGGATCATCAGCACTTTGGCGTCAGCCTGGTGGGCTTGGTAGCCTAAAAATTCAGTTTCACCGTCAATTTTAATCAACGCATTGTAGTCAATGCCAAAATTACTGGCAGAACGGGCCCGCTCACGCTGCGCCTGCATTTCTGCTTCGAAACCGTCTTCATCCACAGTGAGCTCTCGCTCACGGGCAATATCTGCGGTTAAGTCCATGGGGAAACCGTAGGTGTCATAGAGTTTAAACACCACTGCGCCAGGAATAACACTGCCCGTTAAGCCAGCTAAATCTTGTTCAAGAATACGCAAGCCCTGCTCTAGGGTTTTAGCAAACTGCTCTTCTTCTGTCTTTAAAATGCGCTCAATCTGTGCCTGATTCTGCTTCAGTTCTGGATAAGCCTCGCCCATTTCCTGCACTAAGGCTGCGACAATTTTGTAAAAGAAACTATCGCTGGCACCCAATTTGTTACCGTGACGGCAGGCGCGACGAATAATCCGACGCAACACATAGCCACGACCATCGTTAGACGGCACTACACCATCAGCAATCAAGAAACTGCATGAGCGAATATGGTCAGCAATCACTTTCAGCGATGGATTGTCATCATTGGCGCAACCCACTGCTTGCGCAACTGCGCTCAGTAAGTTTTTAAACAGATCAATATCATAGTTGGAGTTAACGTCTTGCATGATCGCACTGATGCGCTCTAGCCCCATACCAGTATCCACGCTTGGCGCTGGCAGTGGGTGCATGACACCGTCTGCGGTACGGTTAAACTGCATAAAGACGTTGTTCCAAATCTCAATAAAGCGGTCGCCGTCTTCCTCTGCAGAACCAGGCGGGCCACCCCAAATATGCTCGCCATGATCAAAAAAGATTTCTGTACATGGGCCACAAGGACCGGTATCACCCATCGCCCAGAAGTTGTCTGAAGCATAAGGCGCGCCACCGTTATCACCGATGCGGATCATGCGCTCATGGGGTACGCCCATTTCTTTAACCCAAATATTGTAGGCTTCATCGTCAGTTTCATAGACGGTGACCCAAAGCTTTTCTTTAGGCAAATTCAACCACTGTTCAGAAGTTAAGAACTCCCAAGCGTAACGAATCGCATCATGCTTAAAGTAATCGCCAAAGCTGAAGTTACCCAGCATTTCAAAAAAAGTATGGTGCCGTGCGGTATAACCGACGTTTTCTAAGTCGTTGTGTTTACCACCGGCGCGCACACATTTTTGGCTACTCACAGCCCGCGTATAGGCGCGTTTTTCTAAACCCAGGAAGCAGTCTTTAAACTGATTCATGCCCGCGTTGGTAAATAATAGCGTCGGGTCATTGGCTGGGATCAATGAGCTTGAGGCTACGCGGGTATGGCCCTTTTCTTCAAAAAAACGAAAAAAGGCTTCGCGGATTTCTGCGCTTTTCATATACTCTTCCACAATTAAAGATTGGTAATGCCTATTAGCAGCGGACAGCCAAGCTGTCGAAAAAACCTATTATATCGCTGATATAGGGCTACGTGCAGTGCTTAACGTTAAACCCCTGCAGTGGCGGATCAGTGATCGCAGTCTTCTGTATGCACGTGCTCGTCTTCAGTCGCATCTGCGGCTTCCATTTCCAACTGCAAGCTGACTAAGTTACTGGCCAAAGGACGCAGTAAAAGATTGGCGTACTCGCTGTCACCCTCTTCCACATCCACACCAATTAACAACTGGCCATTGCCTGCAGTTTGTACCCAAATTTCTTTTCCTTGCCAGAGAATGGCAAAACGCGAGCACTGTGCGGTAGATTGGCTGCCATCATCATTTTCAAGAATAAGCTGTAGATCTGTATTCATAATTTGTTGAATCCCGTTATAGAAACGCATGAGCGCGCAACTGCTGTGAATCAGCAATCACGCGCGGAAAAATAAGTATTAAGCCTGCTGCGCGACAAACTCTTTAATAGCTCGCTCAAAACGCGCTAAGCCTTCGTCTAAATCGACTTGTTCGATGACCAAGCTTGGCGCAAAACGCACCACATCTGGTCCGGCGATAAGCACCAAAAGATCAGCCCGCTCGGCAGCCGCCATTAGCGCACCAGCTTTGCCCTTGTACTGTTGATTAAGGACAGCCCCCACCAGCAAGCCTTTGCCGCGCACCAATTCAAAAAGGCTGTATTTCTCCCCCAGTTCACGCAGTTTTTCCCGCAGGTACTCACCTTTCTCAACGACACCATTGAGCACTTCTGGAGTATTAATAATATCCAACACGGCTTCGCCCACAGCACAAGCTAAAGGGTTGCCACCAAAGGTAGTACCGTGGGTGCCTACGGAGAGGTGCTCGGCATGGGCTTTGCTGGTCAACATGGCTGAAATAGGGAAACCACCGCCCAAACTTTTTGCTGTGGTCATAATATCTGGGGTAATGCCGTAGAGTTCGTGCGCAAATAACTTACCGCTGCGCCCCATTCCGGATTGCACTTCATCAAAAATTAACAATGCATCGTACTTATCACAGAGTGCGCGCACGCCTTCAAGATAGGCTTGCTGCGCCGGCAAGACACCACTTTCGCCCTGAATGGGCTCTAAAATAACAGCACAGGTACGGTCTGAAATTGCTTGCTCCATTGCCGCCAGGTCGTTGTAAGGGACGTGACTGATGCCTGCCGGCCGCGGGCCAAAACCTTCAGAGTATTTGGGTTGTCCGCCAACATTGACGGTAAATACAGTACGACCATGGAAGCTGTTAAGGGTCGAGATGATTTCATGTTTATCGGCGCCAAAACGATCGCTGGCAACTTTGCGCGCGAGCTTTAAGGCTGCTTCATTGGCTTCGGCGCCGGAGTTACTGAAAAACACACGTTCAGCAAATGTAGCCTCGGTGAGCTTGCGGGCTAAGCGTAGCGCGGGCTCATTGGTAAATACGTTGGAGACGTGCCAGAGCTTGTTGGCTTGTGCGGTAAGGGCTGCAACCAGTTTTGGGTGGCAATGACCCAGGCCGTTCACAGCGATGCCGCCGGACAAGTCAATCAGCTCGCGTCCACTTTGATCCCAGAGTCGCGAACCTGCGCCGCGTACGGGTACAAAGCCAGCTGGTGCATAGTTGGGCACCATAACTTGATCAAAATCAGCGCGACTGACCTGCGCCTCTTGGATGGACATGCCTGCTCTCCTGGATAAGAATCCTGTTAGGTAAAGATTGGTTGGTAAAGTATGTATTGGATGTGCGGTATTTTATAGTACTCGCAGCAACTCTGCTTGCGCATAGCAATCTAATGCAGCAGTTTAAACCCAGATCAACTAAAAGCGCAGAGCAAAAGAGTGATTTCTATGCAATTAAGTGGATTTCTAGGCATTGGATTGTGTTGGAGGCGATAACTTAGCGCATGCCGTACTACGGGATAGGTGTGGGTCCGTCATGCAGGCGAGTCGCCTGCGCTCCCAAACGACTGCGCGCCAGCAAACCAATTCAATCTCTCACGTAGCGCCACAACTTCTCCGACAATAATCAAACTGGGACTCTGTACGGTAAACTCACTGACCTGCTGATTAATCGTAGTTAAACTCCCTGTAAACACGCGCTGCTGCGCGGTGGTGCCATTTTCCACCAGAGCAATCGGTGTGTCTGCCTCACGGCCATGGGCCAATAACTGCGTACAGATTTGCGGCAAACAGCCCAAGCCCATATAAAACACCACAGTTTGCCTTAGCGACACCAGCTCAGACCAGGGTAAATCCAGCTTGCCATCTTGCGGATGCCCGGTAACAAAGCGCACTGACTGTGCATAATCACGATGGGTTAAGGGAATCCCCGCATAAGCCGAGCAACCCGACGCTGCGGTAATCCCCGGCACCACCTGAAACGGAATCTGCTGCGCAGCCAACTCCTCAATTTCTTCACCACCGCGTCCAAAAATAAACGGATCACCGCCCTTTAAGCGCACCACGCGCTTACCTTGCCGAGCCAACTCAACTAGTTTTTGATTAATCTGATCTTGCGGCACACTGTGATTGGACGCCTGTTTACCAACATACATACGGTCGGCATCACGGCGGCACAGCGCCAAAATAGCCGGCGCCACCAAGCGGTCATACAGCACTACATCGGCCTGCTGCATTAAACGCAGTGCCTTAAACGTGAGCAAATCAGGGTCGCCAGGACCTGCGCCGACCAAGTAAACCTCGCCCTGAGCCACATTTTGCGCAGTGCTCATAGTATCAAGCAGCAACTGCTCAGCCTCTTGCTCACGACCAGCAAACACATGCTCAGCCACCTGCCCCTGAAAGGTATTCTCCCAAAACACCCGACGCGGCTGCACATCCGGTAGCAAAGCTCTCACCTGATCACGAAACTTAGCTGCCAATCCGGCTAAACGACCGTAACTGGCGGGTAATAAAGTTTCGATTTTGGCCCGCACTAAGCGCCCCAAAACCGGCGCATGCCCAGCTGTGGACACAGCAATCAGCAAAGGTGAGCGATCGACAATTGCAGGAAAGACAACACTGGACAACTGCGGTACACCTAATGCATACACTGGGATGCCACACTCCTGCGCTTGCCTGGCAATGCTGGCATTGAGTTCAGGTTGATCTGTGGTGACCAGCACCAAGCAGCTTCCCTGCATATCGCTGGGCAAATATTCTCGCAGCACAGAGCGCCCTTGCTGAGCAGCCACCAGTGCTTGCAGCTCAGTACTTATATAAGGAGCCACCACCTGCAAAACAGCACCAGCTTCAAGCAATACGCGCGCTTTGCGCAGCGCCATTTCGCCGCCACCAACCAGCAGCACGGTACGCCCTTGCAGCTTATGAAATAAGGGTAAGCAATCCACAATAGCACCTGCCTGCACTCTGCAATACGTTGAGCGCCGTCATCCTCACTGCTTATTGCAGCGCTGTATAACAACACTATTGATAAGACCAGTTCACTACAGCCGTACTCGCATTACCCTGTCGGCAGTCAAGTTGCTCGGCAGGTGTCAGCTAGCACTACTGCCCATACATTTTGCATGGGCAGTAGTGCACCGATTGTTTAACGAATCACTTCTAGACCACCCATATATGGGCGCAATACCTCTGGCACGCTGATGCTGCCATCCGCTTGCTGGTTGTTTTCCAGTACAGCCACCAAGGTGCGGCCCACTGCTAAACCTGAACCATTGAGGGTATGCACCAACTCAGTTTTACCGGTTTCTGGATTACGGAAGCGGGCCTGCATACGGCGGGCTTGGAAGTCTGTGCAGTTGGAGCACGAAGAGATCTCACGGTATTTATCTTGACTGGGCACCCACACTTCTAAGTCATAGGTTTTGCTCGCACCAAAGCCCATATCACCGGTGCACAGCGCCATTACCCGATACGGTAACTCCAGCGCTTGCAACACTTTCTCGGCATGGCCGGTCAGCTCTTCTAGCGCGGCAACCGAGGTTTGTGGATCAACAATCTGCACCAACTCGACTTTATCGAACTGGTGTTGACGGATCATTCCGCGCGTATCACGACCCGAAGCACCCGCCTCACTGCGGAAGCATGGGCTGTGGGCCACCATTTTTATGGGCAATTGCGCTGCATCTAAAATCTCACCTGCAACAGTGTTGGTCAGCGAAACTTCTGCAGTCGGGATCAAATACAGCGGCGTTTGTTCGTCACGCTCAATGCGGAATAAATCTTCAGAGAACTTCGGTAGCTGCCCAGTGCCTTGCAGCGCAGACGCCTGCACCAAGTACGGCGTATAGGTTTCTTCATAGCCGTGCTCAGCCGTGTGCAAATCCAGCATAAACTGCGCTAAAGCCCGATGCAGACGTGCAATGCCACCACGCATCACCGCAAAGCGCGCACCAGATAACTTCGCTGCTGCCTCAAAGTCGAGGCCTTTGCTGCTTTCACCCAGCAACACATGATCTTGCACGGGGAAATCAAAAGTCCGTGGCGTACCCCAACTGCGCACTTCAACGTTATCGTCTTCATCCACACCCAGCGGTACAGACGCCTCTGGCAGGTTAGGAATATCCAAGGCAATAGCATCCAGCTCAGCCTGAAGGCTTTCCAGCTCACGCTTACCGGCATCCAAGTCACCGCCCAGCTGATCCACCTGCGCTAATAAAGGTGCAATATCTTCACCGCGTGCTTTCGCCTGACCAATCGATTTGGCACTTTTATTACGCTCAGCTTGCAACTGCTCAGTGCGGGTTTGCACAGTTTTACGCTGCGCTTCCAAAGCATCTAAACGCGCCACATCCAGCACATAACCGCGCGTGGCTAAACGATCAGCAATTTCTTGCGCTTGTGTACGTAACAATCTTGAGTCGAGCATAAAAGTATCCGCTTCTACAGAGTAAATTTAATCAGCGCCATGCCCAGCCAAGCGGCCAACAAACCGCCCAGCAAGCTGACGCCCACATAGAGTAAAGCCTGCATATGCTGCCCTTCATTGAAGATACGCAGCGCATCCAGTGAGAATGTCGAAAAAGTAGTAAAACCACCCAACAGGCCAGTCATTAATAACAAAGGGCTTAACGCCGAAATATCAGGGCGCAATAAAAACCATGAAAAAGCGCAGCCAATAAAAAAACTGCCGACAATATTAACGAAAACTGTCGCAATATACAGGTGTTGCGGCCAAATATGCGCCACAGCAAAACCCACGCTATAGCGCAAGACGCTGCCAACCGCCCCACCTAACGCTACCAGCAAAAAATTTATCATTGCGCTCCTCGGCGCTGGCGGGAACTGCGCTGATCTAGATTTTTCAGATGCTGCAGCTTCTCGCCAATTTTAATTTCTAGGCCGCGGGCCGGTGGCTGATAGTACTGACGCGGCGCCAGCTCTGCGGGAAAATAGTCTTCTCCAGCTGCATAGGCATCCGGCTCATCATGGGCGTAGCGATACTCTTCGCCATAACCCAGCTGCTGCATTAACTTAGTGGGAGCGTTACGCAAATGCACTGGTACTGCCAGTGAGCCAAAGTTCTGCGCATCTTGGCGTGCTGCTTTATAGGCCATATACACAGCGTTACTTTTTGGGGCGCAGGCTAAATACGTGATGGCCTGCGCCACCGCCAACTCCCCCTCAGGACTGCCCAAGCGCTGCTGCACATCCCAAGCAGACAAGCACAGCGTTAGCCCACGCGGATCAGCGTTGCCGATGTCTTCGCTGGCCATACGCACCACACGCCGCGCGATATACAAGGGATCACAACCGCCATCGAGCATACGCGTGTACCAATACAATGCTGCATCTGGATTGGAGCCGCGCACTGACTTATGCAAGGCAGAGATTTGATCGTAAAAAGCCTCGCCGCCTTTATCAAAGCGGCGCATGCTTTCGCCGAGAATATTGCCCAGCAAGTCCACATCTATACAGCCGCCATCTTCAACCAAGTCAGCGGCGTTTTCTAACAAATTCAATAAGCGTCGGCCATCACCATCAGCAGCGCGAAATAACAACTCTTGCGCATCCGGCTCCACTCGCAATTGACGCTCACCCAGGCCCTTTGTTTCATTGAGTGCCCGCTGCAATAACAGTTGTAACGCTGCATCATCCAGGCTTTGCAGGACATACACGCGCGCACGGGATAACAAAGCATTGTTTAGCTCAAAGGACGGATTTTCTGTGGTAGCACCAATAAAAATAAAGGTGCCGTCTTCCACATAGGGTAAGAAAGCGTCTTGCTGGCCTTTATTAAAACGGTGCACTTCATCGACAAACAAGATGGTGCGGCGACTGTACTGCGCCGCCTGTTGCTTAGCTTCTTGCACTGCTTCGCGAATTTCTTTGACCCCAGACAACACCGCCGACAGGGTAATAAAGTGCGCATCACTGACCTGCGCCAGCAAGCGGGCCAAAGTGGTTTTTCCTACTCCCGGTGGCCCCCAGAAAATCATTGAGTGTAAAGCCCCTTGCTGCAGGGCCTCACGCAGCGGCTTGCCAGCAGCCAAAATATGCTGCTGGCCGACATACTCATCCAGATTACTGGCACGCAAACGCGCAGCCAGTGGTTGGGCTATCGGCTCACTGCTAAACAGTTGCACTGCTACTCCTCAATAACATCAACGCCAGCCGGCGCTTCAAAAACAAATTCACTGGCGGCAATATCTTCATTTATTTTCACCCCCATAAATAAAATATTGGTGCGTTGGCCAACTGCATCTAGCAATTGCATATCGTTAATCACGCCATTGCGAAACGATAAGCGCAGGGTGTCAAACAAAGTGTCTTTCGCTGTTGGGGTTAAAATAAAGTCAATGACGGGGCCACCCTCTTTGTAGGTGATGGTAAAGTTTTCACTGATTTGTGATACATCACCGGATAACAGCAAGGCTGGCGTATGGGTTAAACGCTGATCCATTTTTTGCACAGTTACTTGCAGCAAATCTGGGTCGTACAGCCAAACTTTCTCACCATTGGAGACTAACAGCTGTTCCAGCGGTGGATCCGTGTGCCAACGAAACAGACCAGGGCGCTGCAAGACCATTTGCCCAGAGGCTTCTTGCAGCTGAGTGCCGGTTGAGTCCAGCGTTAATTGAGAAAAAGTACCGCTAATGGTTTGGGTTTGACTCAATAGCTCACTGAGTTTATTGGCCGCGCGTTGTTGCTCACTGTCTTCAGCGTACGCAACAGGCAGCAGCACTGCAGCGCTAAGAACAACGCTGCCCAACAGGCTTACTAAGCTTTTATAGATTGTGCGCATAAAAATTCTCTTGATCTAACCTAAAATAGCAGCCTCAACCCAACTTAGGTTAAGGCCATTGTCTAGCTGTCATGCTCAATCGCGCACCGGCGGCGGTGCAATCACTTCCCGCGTGCCATTGTGCGCCGCAGCGGATACCACACCAGCCATCTCCATAGCTTCCACCATACGCGCAGCACGGTTATAGCCTACTTTAAACTTACGCTGCACTGAAGAAATCGAGGCGCGACGGGTTTCCGTGACAAAGTTAACCGCTTCGTCATACAACGGATCATCTTCATCAACACTCTCGCGGCCACCTTCAAACCCACTGCCCGCCTCTTCTACACCAGCGAGGATATCCTCAATATAGTCAGGCTCGCCACGCAGTTTCCATGCATCGACTACTCGGTGTACCTCTTCGTCAGAGACAAAAGCACCATGCACACGAATCGGCAAACTGGTGCCCGGCGGTAAATACAACATGTCACCATGGCCCAACAATTGCTCAGCACCGCCTTGGTCTAACACTGTGCGCGAGTCAATTTTACTGGACACTTGGAAGGCAATCCGCGTAGGAATATTGGCTTTAATTAAACCAGTTATCACATCCACCGAAGGACGCTGGGTAGCCAAAATCAAGTGAATCCCTGCTGCCCGTGCTTTTTGTGCAATCCGCGCAATCAGTTCTTCAACTTTTTTACCGACCACCATAATCATGTCAGCAAATTCGTCCACGACGACCACAATAGTTGGTAGTTTCTCCAGTAGCGGCGCTTCATCATCAATGTTTTCACGCTTGAACAGCGGATCTTCTAGCGGTGTACCTGCTTCTATACCGTCCTTAACTTTACGGTTAAAGCCCGCCAAATTACGCACCCCCATGGCCGACATGAGCTTGTAGCGGCGCTCCATTTCCGCCACGCACCAGCGCAAAGCATTGGCCGCTTCACTCATATCCGTGACTACGGGGCACAGCAGGTGCGGAATACCTTCGTAAATCGACAACTCCAGCATTTTTGGGTCAATCATAATCAGTCGCGCTTCTTCCGGCGTGGCCTTAAACAGCACCGATAAAATCATCGCATTGACCCCAACCGACTTACCCGAGCCGGTGGTACCTGCCACCAACAAGTGGGGCATTTTCGCCAGATCAGCCATCACTGGCTGGCCACCGATATCATGCCCCAAAGCCACGGTTACAGGAGATTTAGACTCGGCAAACTCGGCTGTTTCTATTACTTCGGAAAAACGCACAATTTGTCGATCTTCGTTAGGCACCTCAATACCTACGGTAGTTTTACCGGGAATAACCTCAACCACACGAACACTGATCATTGCCATGGAGCGCGCTAAGTCTTTAGCTAAATTCGTGATGCGACTGACTTTAACCCCAGGCGCTAAAAGAATTTCAAAGCGCGTAACCACAGGACCTGGGTGCACCGATTCCACCTCGACCTCAACCCCAAACTCTCTGAGTTTAGCCTCCAGCAAGCGCGACATATCATGCAGGGATTCTTCTGAGTAACTGGGTTTCTTCTTTTCTGCTTTATCCAGCAAAGCCAGCGGCGGCAAGGTGCCAGCCAGTGCGTTATCAACCACCTTGGCTGCCGGCTTGGCTTTTTCTACAGCAGTACTCAGCGCCGGGGCTTGCGCGGCCAGTGGCGCAATAATTGGCTCTCGACGGTTCTCGCGCGCAGGCGTTTCATCACGCTTTAACGGACGCTCACGTACGCGCACTGCATCACTTGTTTCTGACTCTGCTGGGCTGGCCGCCAAACTCATTTGCTCATCAACTGCACGTAAACGCTGTTTCTCTTGCTTGCGCTCGTCCATTTCGCCCCAGATGCTCTGCGCCCAAGCCTTCGCTTTCTGAAACCCAAGCAAAGTGAGATTGCCCACCCCTTCCATGATTTTAAACCAGGATAAATTGGCGTACACGGTTAAGCTAAATAAGAAGCAGGCCAGCAACAATAAGGTTGCACCTTCAATATTAAAAAACTGCGACAGCCCATCACCCAGCACTGCGCCGACAATATTAAAGTTTTTCGGTGCAACCTCTGGCAGCGGGAAATGCAAGTGAGTCAAGGCGGCGCCGGAGCACAGCAGCAACACAAACCCCACCGCACGTAAAGCAAATAACCAACCATTCCAAACAATGTGCTGGTAGCGACTCTGAAACACCAATACCGTTTTCAAGCCCAGCACTAAAGGAAATAACCAAGCAAAATAGCCCAGCGCACTAAACAGCACATCCGCAATCCACGAGCCAACATAGCCCCCAGCATTGCTCACTGTGTGCATATCGCCGGTACTGTTGCTGAAGCTGGAATCATTGACATCAAAGGTCAATAACACCATCCACAGATAAATACAGAGCACCGCCAGCAAAATAAGTACACCTTCTTTAAGGCGTAACTTGGCCTGCTCTTGCCATGTGTGTTTTTCAGATACGTGTGTATGCGTTGTGTTCTTCAAAAAAGAGTCCTGAATGGCCTTGACAGGGCAAGGCTCAACAAAAATATAATCAACATAAATGGTATCGAACAACAGGCCATTGTACGGATTTAAGCGAGTTATTTCACCTTAAGACAGCGCCAGCACAACAACGGCAAGCTCGGCATGAAATTCTATGGCATATAGCCTATCTTAACAGCGCATCCATTACGTATGTTTTACTGAGCATGGCTCAATCACGCTCGCACTTAATTTTCACTAAGGTTTTCTATGCTCACTTGGCTCAACCGCGAATCATTGGCCTTTCCTGCCCTTAATAAAGCCTTGCGCGAACCCAATGGCCTGCTGGCAGCTGGTGGTGATTTATCTCCTGCGCGTTTAGTTGCCGCTTATCGCCATGGCTGTTTTCCTTGGTATCAAGATGGCCAGCCGCTGCTGTGGTGGTCGCCCGACCCTCGCACAGTGTTATTGCCAGACAACCTGCATATATCCCGCAGTTTGCGCAAAGTATTACGCTCTGATCAGTTCAGCGTAAGCTTTGACCGCAACTTCAAGGAAGTTATCCATGCCTGCGCAGCACCACGAGACGATGATTACGGCACCTGGATTACCAGTGATATCCAAGCAGCTTATTATCAACTGCACCGCCAAGGTTACGCGCACTCAGTGGAAGTTTGGCACGCGGGGCAATTGGTGGGCGGTTTATATGGGATTGCCATTGGCCAGTTGTTTTTTGGTGAATCAATGTTTAGCCGCATGAGCAACGCGTCAAAAGTAGGTTTTGTTATCTTGGTCAACGCCCTGAAAGCAGCTGGCTTTGTGCTGATTGATTGCCAAATGCCCACCAACCATTTAGTCAGTCTCGGCGCTGGCAATATTAGCCGTGAAGACTTTGCTCAATACCTAGCCAAGTATCTCGACCAACCCAGTGACATGCAGTGGTCGAGCGAAACCAGAATAACCAGCAGGCTTAAGATATGAAGAGCTTACAACTGTACCTTGCTCAAGAGCACCCTTGTAGCTACTTACCTAGGCGCAGCGCTGGCTCAGTTTTTATTGATCCAAGCGCGCCGGTGACTGCGCAGTTGTACGGTCAACTGCTTGAGCAAGGCTTTCGGCGCAGCTCCAATAATATCTACCGCCCACACTGCGGTGATTGCAATGCTTGTGTTTCCGTGCGCATTGTTGCGCAAGACTTTGTCGCCAGCGCCTCGCAGCAAAAAGTCATGCGCCGCAACCAAGACCTTAGTGTGCGTGCCGTCAGCAGTGAATTTCGTGAAGAGCATTACCAGCTGTACCAGCGCTATATCGAACAGCGCCACGCCGATGGTGATATGTACCCACCCTCCATTGCGCAATTTAAAAGCTTTTTAACGTCTGATTTAGAACTGGTGCGCTTCTATGAGTTTCGCGCTGGAGAGAAGTTATTGGCTGTCGCGGTGACCGACGTACTGCCCTCGGGCTTATCAGCCATGTACACTTTTTTTGAGCCTGAAGACCGACGCCGTAGCCTCGGCCGTTACGCGATCTTGTGGCAAATTCAAGAAAGTCTGCGCCTTGGCCTGCCCTACCTTTACCTCGGCTATTGGGTGCAAGACTGCCAAAAAATGAGCTATAAAACTCAATATCAGCCTTTACAGGGTTTTATCAATCAATACTGGCAAGCACTACCCGCTTGATTTGTATACAATACAGCGATTATTTCGCACCTATTAACAATCTCTGCGAGATGACATTTGGCCTTTTCTGGCTAAATGCGGCATAATACGTGTCGATTTTGCCTGAACGCATTGTGAGCGTCAGGTTTTTTATTTGTATTTTGAGGATTATACTGCATGTCGAAAGAAGACAGCTTCGAAATGGAAGGCACTGTCGTCGACACCCTGCCTAACACCATGTTCCGTGTGGAGTTAGAAAATGGGCACGTCGTTACTGCGCATATTTCCGGGAAAATGCGTAAAAACTATATTCGCATTTTAACCGGCGATAAAGTTCGTGTTGAAATCACGCCCTATGACCTCAGCAAAGGCCGCATCACTTACCGCGCCCGCTGATTCATTACTGCAGCGTTACAGTCTTTCAAATCACGGTACAAGCACAAAGCTTGTACCGTTTTTTTGTTTCCTAGCGTTTTATATTCGCTGCCAACATCTAACTGCTGATACCTAACAAGGGCTTGAAACTGACGTGTCCAGCGCCGCTTTCAAACCCTCTTTTATTAGATTTCTGCAAGCACAACCCGTCAGTAACTCAAGCGCAAGCAATGCTGCCTGCACATCCCTGTGCCACTGCGCGCACAACAGTCACCGAACCAGAGTCGCTGACAGCGGTGATTCACGCTAAAGGTTAACCACCAACAGCACCATCAGAAGCTCATATCAACCCGCGTCCACCAGGTACGCCCCGCCTCATTGACCCGTATGCTGTTATCCACATAGCCAAAGCCAGCATTACCGGCAAGGTTTAAGTGTTCGCTGTAATTTTTATCAAATAGATTGTCGAGACCAGCACTGACCTTCCAGTTTTCACTTAAGCGATAAGCACTGTTGATTGAGAACACGCCAAAGCCGGCGCTGGGGCCAAAATCTTTGCCGACGACATTACCACGGCCCTCGTCAATGCGATTTTGTGCTGCGACAACACGCCATAAAACAGAAGAGCTGAAGTTACCCTGCTCATAACCCAAACCAAAGCGCGCTTCCAGTGGCGGTATTTGCGGCATCGCACGACCATCTGAGCTGTTTTTACCGTAAGCATAGGCAAGACTCGCATTGCCCTTGATGTTGGCGGTGAACGCATAGCTGGCACCTAACTCAGCACCCATGATGCGCGCGTCAATGTTAGAAGACGCTTTACCCATACCGCTATAGTTGAACATGATGTAGTCCCGCACCTGCCCAGCGTAACCTGAAAGCCAAGCATCTATTGGCCCCTCACTGTATTGCAGGCCAAAATCGACTTGAGTGGTTTTTTCTGGATGAGTTCCTTTAAACGCACCGGGCCCGCCTGAAAAAAGCTCCCAATAATCAGGAAAACGCTGGCTATGACCTAAACCAATATAAGTGGTGGCCGCAATAGCTTGCAGGTCCTGCTCATAACGCACGAAACCGCTCGGTAATGTAGTACTGCGTTTTTCTGTGTCGGACTTATTACGAAAATCCTGCGATTCAACCCGGTCAACACGCAAACCGCTGATCAAACGCTCTCCACCTGCCAGCTGCCAACTCAACTCACTGAATAGGCCATACTGATGAAAATCAGCATCTTTATTCCATGCTTTGTGCTTGTAATCAGAATTAAAACCATGGCTCATTCGCTTACGATGCTCGTTTTTCTGCGCATCAACACCCGCAATTATTTCCAAGTTTTCCCACTGCCACGTACTGCTGATACGCGCACCTAGGGTACGACGATCAACATTACTGGACATCGGCATTTTCATCATGCCGCTCGGTTTAAAATCACGTAAACGAAAATTATCCATCACATGATCCGCATAGTTGTAATACACCTGCGCTTCCAAAGCCGCCCAAGTATCGGTTAAGTTGCTCTGTTTAAAGCGCAAACCTAAACTTTCGCGCTCAAACTGAGTGCCGTCCATGCCGCGCCCCGCATAACGCGACTCGCCATCGCCTTTACCTGCGGTTAACTCCAGCAAAGTATCGTCAGTGGGGGTCCAGCCTAGAATCAAATCGCTGTTCCACTTATTCCAACGTGAAGGGACACGATGGCCAGCGCCATCATTGTAGTCATGAGCTTTCGAGCCGTTGGCAATAAAGCGCGCATAGCCTTCACGACTGCCTGCGGCAGCATCGATACTGCGATCAAAGCGGCGATTAGAACCCACCAACACATTACTGTTTAATCGATAATCTGGCTCAGTAAAATCTTCTGGCTCACGCTCAAACAACACTGTTGCTGCCGAAGCACCCGGCCCCCACAGCACCGTTTGTGGGCCTTTAATCACCGTCAACTTATCGTAGGTCTCTGGGCTGATATAGGAACTGGGGGAATCCATTCGACTGGGGCACGCACCGAGCATTTCACCGCCATTGGTCAGCAGTTTTAAACGCGAACCAAACATGCCACGAAAGACTGGATCACTATTCACCCCACCACTGCGAATCGCTGAAAAGCCTGGGATGGTTTTCAAATAATCGGCCGCATCACTGGCTGGTATCGGCTGACGCGGAATGCGCGGATCGGTGACCACCACTAAAGGTGATTGTTGCGCGACACCGGTAATCACCACAGGCGTCAACTGCGCAGGTTCAGCCAAAGTTGCCGCACTCACCTGTAGCGGCGCAAAGCATACAAAACCCAATAAAGCGGCCTGCGCTAGTGCTAAATGCTGCGATAAAGGTTTGAGTCTAAAAATATTATTTTGACGTGACCAAGCCACGCCTTGAGTAGAGTTATTGTTCATACTGGCATCCATTATTTATTTAACTTCGGTTGCAGGTTGCCCTGCTGAATTTAAGTAAAAATGGCGCAGGCGGAGCGCGAGGAAGGCTTAGACTGCGAGCAACAGCTAAGTACTTTGGCGGTTGCGGCAGCGCAGCAAAGACAAGCACACAGGGCACAACCGGCAGCAAGAGCAACAGCACTAAAAGCAACGGTGGGCTAATGGTCAGCAATTCACAATAGCCACACATTTCTAAATTGACCAACCATTGCGGCAGCCCCGTAGGCGCAGCGTGATGCCCCATCAAGGCATGATAATCGACACTAGATTCAACAACTGCAGGCGCAAGCTTTGATGACTCTGTAGTTAAAACGTGGGAATGCAGCTCACTCTGATGATGCGCCGTTTGGGTATGTGCTACAGCCGATAATACTGGTGGGTTGGCAAGCGCTTGTGCGCCGGAAATAAGCGGGCCGATATGAGTCATCAGCATGGCAAATAAGCCAAGCCAAATCGCTACCAAATTATTTTGGCAAAGCCGAATCACAAGCTAAACCCCGTCACTGAATCATACTCAATCAGCGCTTAATTTTAAGGAACAAATCATCGCACAAATTAAGCAACCACAATTGCGGCAAACCGTCACAGAACAACCAAGCAATAAAAAACCAAAAAACATCAGATAAAAACAAAATAAGCATAGAAAACCAACATCAGCGCAATCATCCACCAATCTCTGAACACTACTTGCAATAAAAAACCCCTTTCTATAAATTTAACAACAGATACATGCAACACAGCGTATTGTTAGTTTTCAGTAAAATAGGTATGCGCTGCTCCCATGTTTTATTTTTTTAGTGATTAAGGAACAGCCCATGACGATGTTGAGTAACCCCGCCAGCAAATACCGCGCCTACCCTGTATTAGATTTACCGGATCGCACCTGGCCCAATAAGACCATCAGCCAAGCACCGATTTGGTGCAGTTCAGACCTACGCGATGGCAACCAGTCGCTGATCGAGCCGATGAGCCCAGAG
>RRZU012109383.1_pt1 | contig 18680 bp, 12 predicted proteins | sample 2165561 | NCBI WGS metagenome assembly RRZU01 (sample SAMN10456909, study PRJNA506462) | wastewater metagenome | isolation source: wastewater sludge | place: USA: Moscow, Idaho | reverse complement strand
AGTTGCATAGTATATCAGTTGTAATGAATCAAATAATTCATTTTAAAGATGATGATGTACAGGAGGGCCAGGGCAAAGAGCCAAATCAGCACTAGCACCAGCCATTCTTTCCTGTTAACCGGTTTCATGGTTTAAAATTTTTCTGGCTTTACCAGTACATAGCACATGTAACAGAAAACAAGTATGGAAATGATGAACAGTATGATCATGGATCAGAATTTTTCGAAGTAATCGATTGTTTTAAAAAAAAGGGCAAAACAGGCAATGCCTGCCGCCACAAGGATTGCTGTGATCATGGTTTAAGTATGGAAGATTCTGTAAATAATACCGGTCAATATAACGAGGCTGTATAGGGCAGCCACCAATTGCCAGGACTTGAGGCCGGTCGTTACCCGTTCAAAAAAGTTTTTCATCTTCATTCATTTTAGTATGCCAAGGGAAAGGCAAGCGTTGTGCCACATCCCTCTAAAAAGACTGAAAGCATTGCCCACAAAGGGTTCCAGGAATAAGTGAAAGGGGTGGTAAAAAAAATACCCTTTCAAATTGAAAGGGCGGCACTATCATTTTGAAAGGGTTAACCGATTTTGTATTCTTCCAGTTTTCGGTATAATGTGGTCAATGCTATATTGAGAAGCCTGGCTGCCTCTGTTTTATTCCCTCGCGTATAGTTCAGCACTTTCTGGATATGGATCTTCTCGGCACTGGCAAGGTCGAAAGCAGACATTGTTTTATCTTCATACGGCTGAGATGAAATAAAATCGTTGGGCAGGGTTTCGGGTAAAAGAACAGGTCCATCGGTCAGGATCACACTTCTTTCAATGACATTTTTCAGCTCCCGGATATTCCCCTTCCAATGATGCCTTTTTAAGGCATGAATATAGGCATCGGATATTTTTATCTCATTCTTATTGACCTTTCCTGCAAAATGCGCTGCAAAATATCGGGCAAGTTCTTCAATATCTTCCGTTCTCTCCCGCAAAGACGGTAGCTGGATCACGAAAACAGAAATCCGGTAGTACAGGTCTTCCCGGAATTTCCCCGCTTCGATCTCTTTTTGCAAATCGCGGTTCGTAGCCGCAATGATCCTTACATCAACCCGGGTATTTTTATTATCACCCACTTTCAGGAATTCACCGGTTTCCAAAACCCGCAAGAGTTTAGCCTGAAGTTCCAGGGGCATTTCCCCGATCTCATCCAAAAACACGGTTCCCCCGTCGGATTCTTCAAAAATACCCTTACTGTCTTTGATGGCACCGGTATAGGCCCCGGCCTTATGGCCAAAGAGTTCATTTTCGAGCAGTTCCTTGCTGAAAGCAGAGCAATTGATCGCGGTGAATTTCTTATTGGCCCTTCTGCTTTCTTTGTGAATCGATTGTGCGAACACCTCCTTACCTGTTCCTGTTTCACCGGTCAACAGTACGGTGGAATCGGTAACGGCTACTTTTTTAGCAGATTCAATAGCCGCTTTGATACAGCTTGACGTTCCGATAATACTGTTGAATGAATATTTATTTCCAAGCTGACGTTCCAGTTGAACCAGCCTTTTATTCAATGCTGTTTTTTCCGCGGCTTTGTATAGTAATGGAATGATCCTGTTATTATCGTCGCCCTTGCTGATATAGTCGAATGCCCCGTTCTTAATGGCCTGAACGCTGTCTGGGATGTTGGCAAAGGCGGTGAGGAGGATAATTTCTGTAGTGGGGTATTTTTCTTTAATGGTTCTTGACAGGTCAACGCCGCTGCCGTCAGGAAGTTTTACATCACAGATGATGATGTCCACTTCATGCTGCTCGAGCTTACGCAGGCCCGCTTTACCGTCACCGGCTGTCAGAACCTCAAACCCTTCCAGGCTGATGATTTTGGCAAGCAGGGTCCTGATTTTCTCCTCGTCATCTATGATCAAAACCTTGTTCAAAAACTATGTTTAATGCTCAAATATAGAATATAGCCGGGGATATTCGTTGGCATAATGATGTGGTATCTTCAAAAATACGGGAGCTATATTCACGGTGTGTTGTGCAAACCTGTTCTATTACTTTTTAAAAAATGATACATTGCGATACGATCATAAAATACTGATCGTGTTGATGGTAAGTTGCAACAGTTGGTCGCCCCGCCTAACAATAACCGGTATGCGCTTTTTGGGCTCCTGGAGGATATTTTTATATTGCTGAATGATCCCTGAAAAATTATTGCCGACACTGATGATTTCATCGTCTTTCTGAAAGCCCGCCTCTTCGGCAGGCGAACCGGGGATGGTGGCATCCACCGTGATACGTCCGTCGATCTGGTAAATACTGAGGCCGGTATAACCGTATTCGAATGAATCGTAATAATGGGAATTAGGTATGAGGTTGATCTCCCGCTGCGGATAATTGACGATCAGGTTGAACCGCCTCAACAGTTCATTACCGATCAACCCGCCAGTATACGGATATGAGGTAACATTATACAGGTCTTTATAGAGGTAGGTGGGCACCGCCCTAAAATGGTAGGGACCCACTTTCACTTCCTTGATGACTGTAAGCCGCATCTGCATTTTACCGCCCATGCCCTCCGCCTGTGTAAGCAGGGGCTTACGTTTCCGTAATAAAATGGCGCTATCCTGCGCAAACTGGTCGCTCATTAAAAAGCAAAGGCCCGCACCCGTATCAAAATAAAAATTTGCACTTACTTTTCGTTTATCCTTCACCTGCAGGTATTGAATGGGAAGAGAAGTAAAGATGGGCCTGAGCGTGGTGCTCTCGTTGGGGTACCTGATCGTACCCGGACTGTACACTTCGATTTGAAGGCTATCAAAATCTATCCTGACAACATACCGGCTGAAAAAACTATATCCGATGATTCCATCGATCTTCTCTCCATAGACGCTCGACAATACTTCGTAATCATTGATGTGAAAATTGAGGTTGGCTACATCCAGGCCTGGCAATTTAAGGGTACGGTTAAACGCAAAGGGAACTTTTTTTATACCTGCGATACCCGTAATGCTGGTATCTGAAGGCTTGTTTTCGATACCAAACTCACTGCAAGTGGCCGAATCCAGCGAGATGCCGCCGCTGCCGGTATCCAGGATGAAATTGAAGCTGTCTTTCACGGGTTCCACACAGGCCCTCACGATCATGATACCGCCGCTGAACTGCCTGAAAGGGAATTTGGTCAGCAAACGGGCCTCAGGCTGTTCAAGGATCTCCTGCCCAAAGGCCATGGAGGGAATCAGGAAAAAGATAATTATGATATAACGCGTCAATCTCATGTGCTGATGGAACTAATTTACAACCTAATAAGCTTAATTTTGTTGTTCAATAACCGTATAAACCCGGGCTTCCGCATATGAACCTGAATGAACTGTACATAAAAGCCCTTCGATTTGAATTCCTCTCCGCAGAAGAAGGCGTGTTTTTGTTTGAAAATGCTGCACTGGCGGAATTAATGCTGGTTGCCGATGAGTTGCGCAAAAAACAGGTGCCCCATGGAAAGGTAACCTGGCAGATAGACAGAAACGTAAATACCACGAACGTCTGCATCGCCAATTGTAAATTTTGCAATTTCTACCGGATACCCGGTCATCCCGAGGCATATATCACCGATATTGATACGTATAAAAAGAAGATCGAGGAAACGATACGGTATGGTGGCGACCAATTGCTCCTGCAGGGCGGGCACCATCCGGAATTGGGATTGTCCTTTTATGTCAACCTTTTCCGGGAACTGAAATCCATGTTCCCCAATATTAAACTGCACACTCTTGGGCCGCCGGAAATCGCCCATATCACAAAACTGGAAAAAAGCACCCACCGTGAAGTACTCGCGGCTTTACAGGAAGCGGGAATGGACAGCTTACCCGGAGCCGGGGCGGAGATACTGACCGATCGTGTACGCAGGCTGATCAGCAAAGGTAAATGCGGTGCGCAGGAATGGCTGGATATCATGCACGAAGCGCATAAACTCAACATCACCACTTCGGCTACGATGATGTTCGGTCATGTGGAAACACTGCAGGAAAGGTTTGAACACCTCGTTAAAATCAGGGAGGTCCAAAGTCGCAAACCAGAAGGCGCCAAAGGATTCCTGGCTTTTATTCCCTGGACCTTCCAGGATGTGGACACCCTGTTGGCCAAGATCCGTGGCGTACATAACCTCACTACCGCCGAGGAATATATCCGCATGATCGCACTCAGCCGTATCATGTTGCCAAATGTGAAAAATATTCAAGCCAGCTGGCTTACTGTAGGAAAAGACGTGGCCCAGATCTGCCTGCATGCCGGAGCCAATGATTTTGGCAGCATCATGATCGAAGAAAATGTGGTGAGTGCCGCTGGCGCTCCTCACCGGTTCACCAGTAAAACCATCCAGCAGGCCATCCGAGAAGCAGGTTTCGAACCCCAGCTCCGTAACCAGCAATATGAATGGAGGGAAATTCCCGATATGCAGGAACAGGTGATCAATTATTAACAGAACGGCAATACATACAATACATTTCATGAAGTCTCCCAAACTCTTTTCCTGGTTCCGAAAAATCGCGTTACTCGAAGGCCTGTCTTTCATTTTGCTGCTTGGTATTGCCATGCCATTGAAATATATGGCCGACATGCCCCTTGCTGTTAGGATCATGGGATCGATACATGGCGCATTGTTTGTTGCTTATATGATACTGGCCTGGGAAGTAAACTCCTCCCACCGAATGAAATCGCCCTGGATGATCAAAGCCTTTTTCGCCTCCATCCTTCCATTTGGTACATTTATACTCGACCGTGAGTGGAAGAAAGAAGAAGCGGCAATTGTATCGGGCAAGTAAAGTCACCTCTTGAGAAGGGATTTAGGGGTGTGTCCTATCACGGATCAATCTCATTCACTGCACAATCCTTTGAAGCTGTTTCGGGGGCTTGCCCTCGGCTAACATGATTGTCTCAAAAGTCCCCTCTTGAGAGGGGATTTAGGGGTGTGTAAAAAATGATGATGAAAGAGAATTCAGGGGTGTTCCTTCATATTCAAACGAGGTAAAATCATTCTTCTCAAAAGACTCTGCAAACCGCCTGATTGTATCAACGGTAAATTCAAGGTGTTGTAAAACATCTGCATCTGAAAATCTAATAATATACAAACCCAGTTGCCTCAACCTGCATTCCTTTTCAATATCCCTTTTTCGTATATCAGGATGGTTATGCGTTTCACCGTCTACCTCTATGACAAGTCGCAATTCATAACAAAAAAAATCAGCGATATAATTATCCAGCGGTTTTTGCCGGTGAAAATCGTATTTGCCGTCAAACTTGCCCTTGAGTTGTTTCCATAAAATGATCTCTGATTTTGTGCTGTTGTTTCGTAATTGGCGGGCCAGCTCTTTTAATTCCGGGTTATACCAAATGATTTTACGCCTGGAAGACACACCCCCAACCCCTCTCAAGAGGGGAGTCTCCTTCCTTTTATATCGCCCACCCCAAGCACTTTCCTCTTTGCCCTTTTTCTGGAACATGACAAGCTGGCCCTTTGCCGCATAAAGGTACAATGTCAAATAGCTTGTCCTCGTTCATAACAACTAACGATAACCGCTATTTCCTCCTGTGTATCCGGGCTAATTACCTATATAACATGCAGTAAATCAAGGATATGTCTTTTCGGATGGCAGGCGCTCTTTCTTTTTTCCGTTGCCCCTGCTGTTCAACCGAAGCACACAATAATAGCAATTTGCATACGTTAACCATTGACAAACCTGTTGAATATGAGTACACAAGTCAACCAAACACCGCTGCTGATCCGTATTGTCAGAAACTTCATCCAGAAATTACGCCAGAACCCCGATGTATACCCGATAAAATATTATAAAAAGGGACAGCGTATGCGCCGAAGCGGGTACCGGGTGTAAGTGAAAGCGCGCTTATCCTGTGGATTTTACTGTTTTTAAAATTCAGTGAAAGCGCGATTGCCCGGGAAATAGGGGTTAAATACTTTTGATACATGAACCTCTCGAACCTCTATAACCCCAAAATCCAAATTGTATGAAAACCTATGTACACAAACCACAAGGCCTGGCGGCCCTGGCAAAAGCGTTCGCCAATGCACTAAACAGCTTGTTCTTCTCAGACGACAGCCGGGAATTTCAACGCTTGAAAAATTTCATCGCGTCTTAAGCAAGTTTTATACCTCGATCCCAGGTTCCCTTACGGTAAAACGTAGGGGAACTTTTTTTTCATGCCATGTTAGGATCAATATCAGGTTATCAACTGAAAAGATATTCCACGTCGGCCCTTGTAAGCGCTTTCACAAATCCGTTGTCATCGGCAATGAGTTCCTTGGCCAGCAGTCGTTTCTTTTCCTGTAACTGCAGGATCTTGTCTTCTATGGTATCCACACAGATCATCCGGTAGGCGAAAATGTTTTTTGTCTGGCCGATCCTGTGTGTCCGGTCGATTGCCTGTTGCTCTACCGCAGGGTTCCACCAGGGATCTACGATATAGACGTAATCGGCGGCCGTCAGGTTCAGGCACACACCGCCCGCTTTTAGCGAAATCAGGAAGACGCGGCAATCATCATTGTTCTGGAAATTCTGTACCGCCCTTTCCCTTTCTACCGGCGAGGTGCTTCCGTCAAAATATTCAAAGGGAACGCCGTCCTCTGTCAGTTTTTTCCTGATCAGGTCGAGCATCCCCAGGAATTGTGAAAACACCAGCGCCTTATGTTCGCCGATATTTTCTTCGATCTCCCTGGCCAGTTCATCCAGTTTGATCGAGTGGTTGGGGTATTTTTCCTCTTCGTTGAGGATGGCCGGGCTATCGCAGATCTGACGTAGTTTCATCAGGCCCTGCAGGATGGTTAGTTGCGATTTATCAATGCCCTGCTCGTCGATCGTTCCGAGGATCTTATCGCGGTATAGGTTACGGTATGCCTCGTAAATACGCCTTTGCTCGTTTTCCATCTCACAATACAGGATCGTCTCCGTTTTATCGGGCAGGTCTTTGGCCACCTGTTCCTTGGTACGCCGGAGGATGAAGGGGAAAAGTAATTTTCGCAGGTGGTCTTTCTGATCCTTTTCGCCAAACTTATCGATCGGTGTGGCAAATTCGTTGCGGAAAAACTCCACACTGCCCAGCAGCCCCGGATTCAGGAAGTTCATCTGGGCATAGATATCAAACGTATTATTCTGCAGTGGGGTACCGCTCATGCATAACCGATTTTTACCAACCAGCAGAGAGGCTGCCTTGGTCACTTTGGATGAAGGGTTTTTGATGGCCTGGCTTTCATCCAGCACGATGTAATCAAACAACACTTTCATCAGCAGCTGGATATCGCTTCGCAATGTACCATAGGTGGTGATGATGATATTGTTCTTCTGCAGTTCTTCCACATCACGGCTCCTGGTGTTACCATGATGGATATGATAGGTCAGCGCCGGCGTGAATTTCCTTATCTCATTCTGCCAGTTATAGATCAGGGTGGTCGGGCATATCACGATTGCCTTCAGATTACCTTCGTTTTGCTGACGGTAATGGTCCATCATGGTCAGGGCCTGGATAGTTTTACCCAAACCCATATCGTCGGCAAGGATACCGCCCCAGCCTACATCATTCAGGTAATTCAGCCACTGGAAGCCTGATAACTGGTAAGGTCGCAGGATGGGCTGCAGGTATTGGGGGGCCTGTACTTCCGGTATGTGCTTGAATTCCCTCAGCCGTTCAAATTTCTCATCAAGCGCAAAGCTGATCTCAGTTTCATCCCGGTTTTCATATAACTCATCGATCACGCTCATATGGTAGCGCGACAGGCGGAGTTTGTCATGCCTGCCATCGCCCACCTTGAACAGGAGCGCATAACGTTTCAGCCATTCATCAGGCAGTATCCCTAGTGTTCCATCGCCCAATTGCACAAATGACTGTTTGCCAGCCAAAGCTTTTTTAATATCAGCAATGCCTACACGCTGTTCTCCGAATTCGATCTCCACTTTTGCGTCAAACCAGTCGAGCCCGCTGCTGACGTGGATATGCGTATTGGGCCGGGCGGTATTGAACCGGAAGTTTTTCAGCGCCTCGAATCCGAATACCGGTATCTTCATCTCCTTCATGGCATCAACAAACAGGAAGAACCAGTTGTTGCGGAGTACATCCACGCCTTTCAGCACCAGGCTGTTGGTTTCTTCCTGCTTCACAAATTGCGAATGCAGGCTTTCCAGCTGGTGGATGAAATTCTCCTCTGCTTCCCGGTTTCGATGTATGATCAGGATCTTATCTTCCCCGGGTATGGTGATGGTGGATTTGTCTGAGTGACGTGCTTCATGTCCCTGGTAAACAAATACCGGCTGAAACACCAGGTACTCGCCCTTTTCCAGCAATGTCAGCCTGATATCGGGATTGACGGATTTGACTTCCTTGACCAGGGAGCGGTCGAATTCCACCTGGTACTCCTTTGTCAGCGGTAATATGACCTGCTGCATCTTTTCCGTCCAGTTCGACTTATTGAGCCTGACGTTTCCGTCACGCAGGAACTTTGATGCCTGCATAACGTCTTCTGGTTTGTGCCAGAGATATAAGGTCTGGTCGTACAGAAAAACCAGGTTGCTGTCACATTCGTTTTTTTGAATGGGCACGGTTTGCCCGTTCAGTTTTACCTGGCAGGTGAGTTCGAGCTGCTCTCCGTTGCTGGTCACTTTAAAAAGAGGCGAGATCGGTGAGGCGCTGAGTTCAACGTCTACCAGGTTGGCCGTTTTGTAGGCCGATTTTTTGGGAAGGAGGAATGCAAATGGGTTGTCGGCCTGCTCCTCAAACATTTTTTTCAGCTTTGGATGCAGGTACTCGGCTATGAGCGCCTGCGTTTCCTCGGGAAGGTCTTCGCCTTCGGTATGGATGATGTTTTCCCATATCCCGCTAAAGGGGGAATTGCGGTTCAGGTATTTATTGATCTCCGGATCCTGCAGTTTCCTGATTTGCTGAAACAATTGTTTGTCATCCTCGCTAAATGGTTCGGTATTGACGAACTTGGTCAGGTCGATCGCTTCAATTTTTCCAAGAAATTTTTTCTGTTCCTCATCCGTCTCCCCCTGTACGGCCTGTACGGTAAACCCGGGGTATGTTTTTGCGTTGAAATTAAATACAAGGCCCAGGCGGCGCGTGACCGTTTCTTCTTCCGTTTCTTCCGGCGCGGCGGCCTGTATCATCACCGCGGGCGCGGTAACCCTTGTTTCCGGCACTGCCGCAACTTTCCGTATCGTTGGGTCGAGGAGTTTCAGGAATGGCTTTCCTTCCTTGTATGAAAATTCAAACTTTCCCGTCAGGTCGTCTTGCAGGCTGTACCCGTACATCTGCAACAGCTTGTTCTTTTCTTTGTCCCAGTTTCGTATACTGTCAAAATAATTCGGACCGTAAGCATTCAGAAGCTGAAGGAAAAGAAGTGTTTTATGTTCGCAGAGCGGGTGCCTGGTTTCCCCGCAGGTGCAGGATGTATCAAAATTGCGTTCGTCGTTTTTCTGTATAACTAGCGGGTACGTATACCCGTTATAAATAAGTTCCGCTTCCACACGCTCATCCCTGGCCAGGGTAATGTTGGCCTTTGTGCTCCGCAGCATGTTTTCAGCCTCTTCATAAATGGCCGGTGACGACAACATCCGGATCATCTTCAGGTCGATGATTTTCATCCGGATCACGGTATGGTACTGGTTGTATTCGATGTCCGTACCGCCCAGCATGTTCTTTTCGGCCATATCCTGCAACCGGAAGAGCGCGGCGGCCTCGTGTTTGCAGATATCGCCCAGGTTATACGGGCAACCGCAACGAAGTGTCATCCTCTTGGGGTCGGCATATTTCTGGATATACACTTTATAAAAAGTATTGTACGTATCATCCTTGACACGGAATACGATGCCCCCCATCAATTCATCATGTTCCACCAATTCCACAAAGCCCATGGTGTGAATTTTCTTTCCCCTCCTGATGACCTCGTCGGACCCGTTATTGTAGATGTGCTTGGTAATATGCGTTAATGCCAATGTTCAGGTACTTTGATGAAAAATAAGGAATAATATCGGCTATGCCTGACAGTTAGTTATCACGACCGTTGATCAGAAAAGGCCAATTTGCAAAAGTAAAGGAAAATAACTGAGCGGCGGAATCATTCAGGATACATTGTGGAAAATTATGGCCGCGTTAACATCCGCCGGCGCAGTTGCAGAAAGGCGTAACGATGGTTGTTCTGGCTTGTTTGATCCCGTCAGCTGACCGCTTTTGAGGCTGCCACCCGGTTACCGTTGACGAGTTTGCCGTTTTCGTACACCGGAAGGGCGTTTACGGTATTCGGTTGCAAACAAAAACGAATGTCCTTTTCGAGTCCGAAGCCCATCAGGCGCTGATAATGAGATGCGTTGCGCGCCTGCATGAACCCAAACATATCGGGTTCTGCGGCTTTGTAGAGGGTATGGGCAAGTTGCGATGCATCGCAATTGATACTGTATTGTTCCCCGATCCGATCAATAACGGCTCCGGCAAACAGGGTGTCTTCCATATTCACGCGGTCTTTCCAGGCCGCACAGGCCAGGATCACGGGTTTTTTCTTTTTTTGCAGATAGGCGCAGACGGCATCCAAATTTGAAAAGGAACCGGTAATGATATCCGTAGCGCCTTTATCGAGGGCCATGTGCAGCAACTTGGTGCCGTTGGTGGTGGTCAATACCAGCGTTTTACCCTGTATAAATGAAGAGGGATATTCAAAGGGAGAATTGCCGTGTTGCAGTCCTTCCGCCACTTTACCATCGCGCTCACCGGCGGTGATGGCATCAATTTGTTTACCGATCCGGATGCATTCGGCCACACTGTCGACCGGGATAATGCACTTGGCGCCGTTTTCCATAGCGCTGGCGATCGTTGATGTTGCCCGGAGGATGTCGATGATGACCACCACACTGTTGCTCACATCATACAAATGCAGGAGAGCGGGCGAAAGGATTGTATATAGTGCAGGTTTCTTTTTTTCTGGCATGTGTCAACAGCATTTTAACCCTTTCGGGGTTCTGATCAGGAAAAGGGAACTTTAACTACCATGGCTTTTACCGGGTTATTCCTGATCTCAATGAAGATCTCCGTAGCGATCGGCGCATAAGCCGTTTGAACATACCCCATGCCGATGGCCTTACCCAAGGTGGGCGATTGGGTGCCTGAAGTAACTTCTCCGATCTTTTCACCGGCGGCGTTTAGAATGGGATACCCATGACGGGCAATACCCCTTTCCGTCATCACAAATCCAACCAGCTTTCGGCTGACACCCTCGGCCTTTTGCTTTTCAAACCTGGGACGTGATATGAATTCCTTGGTAAACTTGGTGATCCAGCCGAGCCCTGCTTCCAGCGGAGACGTATGGTCGTCTATGTCGTTCCCATACAGGCAAAAGCCCATTTCCAGCCTCAGCGTATCCCTGGCGCCCAGCCCGACCGGGCGTATGCCCTGTGCCTTGCCGGCTTCAAAAATGGCATCCCAGATCTTATCGGCGGCACCATCCTTATCTTCAAAATATATTTCGACGCCGCCGGCACCGGTATACCCGGTGGCGCTGATGAGTACGTTATCCACTCCGGCAAAACGCCCCTTAACGAAAGTATAATACTTGAGATTGAGGATATCCATTTCCGTTAGTGGCTGAAGTATTTTTGTTGCCTGCGGGCCCTGAATGGCCAGCAAGCCCGTCCTCTCTGATATATTTTCCATCGATGCGCCTTCCGTATTATGCTGGTTGATCCAGTTCCAGTCTTTGTCGATATTTCCCGCATTCACCACCAGCATATACACTTTGTTTTCCTCAATACAGTACACCAACAGGTCGTCCACGATGCCTCCTTCTTCGTTAGGCATGCAACTGTACTGTGCCATGCCGGCTTTCAGCTTGGCCGCGTCGTTGGTGGTGATTCGCTGTATGAGGTCCAGCGCATGGGGTCCCTTTACAATGAATTCCCCCATATGACTGACATCAAAAACCCCGGCATTGTTTCTGACCGACGCGTGTTCTTCATTGATGCCGCTATAGGAGATCGGCATATTGAATCCGGCGAATTCGGCCATTTTGGCGCCCAGGGCTATATGTTTATCGGTGAAGGGGGTTTGCTTCATGTGAAAAATTTAGGTGGCAAAAGTAAATGAAATGCTGCAGGAATCACGCAGGCCATATCCCCATTTTCAGGGTGAGGGGAAATCGGACGGTTCGTTTTTCGCCGGCGGGCCAATGAGATTGCAGGGTAAGTATGGTTTCCCGTACGGGATCGTATGTCGACTGCAACCGGTAATGTTGCAGGGCGCTCCAGGTAGAAAGGAATCCTTCCAGTTGCGCGATCGTCCACTCAACTTCCATGGTAAATCCAGGGTCGGGTATCAATTCAACCGGGAAGTTGAAATCCGCATACCCGTTATCTACATGTTTTCTTTCCGCATCCCAAAAGGGGCCCAGGATGTCGTTATACAACCGGCCGATCTGTTTGTCCACCACTGCGTCCACCTGTAAAAGCCCGTAAACCCAGGTGGCGAGCACGCCTCCGGGAACGGTCACCCGCCTGGCCTCTTCAAAAAACCCTTCCGTATCAAACCAATGCAGCGCCTGGGAGGCGGTCACCAGGCTCACGGAATGGTCATGCAGGCTCGTCCTTCCCTCCGGCTCAACCCGGTAGCTGATCTTTGGAGAGGGTACGGCATACAGGAGTTGGCGCCGGCTGATATCTGTGGCTATGACATGATCAAAATAACGTGAAAGTATAAACGCTGTTTGCCCGTTTCCGGTTCCGCAATCCCAGGCCAGCTCTCTGCCGGGTACAAACCGAAGTATGTGGTCGAACAGTGCCTGCGGATATTGCGGCCTGTATTGTGCATACCCTTCTGCCTGCCTGGAAAAAAGGTCTTTCATGTGGATATAAATGTAAGAAGATTAACGTGGAAAGTCTGCGGTTCTCCGTTATTCTTTGTTGTTCTGATTAAAACACATGATCCCCGGTATAAAAAAAAGATCCGCCTTTCGGCAGGATCTCTTTTGACTTCCACTCAACTTCGAAACTAGGTTAGTACACCACCAACATGGGGCTGTACGTCATCAGGCTGCTGGTTTGCAGGCTTTTTTTGTTGTCAACCCGGGCTTGAAGCTTATTCAATTGCCTGTCTATGTTCTCTTTCACGCGTTGTAAAGAATCTTTCACGCGCTGTTGCTCCAGTTCCAGTTTCAATTTCAGGGAATCAACGACCGGTATGGATGGATTATCGTAGCGGTAGTTATCCGGTGACCGGAACCCTTCAGGGTTGTCATCATTTTTATTTTCCGAATGTTTCCAGGTATCCGCGGGTGTTCCGTCGAGCGTATACAGGCCATCTGCCTTCATGATATAGTCTATGCCGAAATCCCATCCCTGTTCCGCGTCTTCGATGTCAATATCCCAGTTGTTTTCATTCGTCCAGGGTCCGTCAAAGCGCACATTATGCCACCATCCGATACTCTTATCGATCCTCACTTGTTTTCCCACGGGCACATACACCGTTAAAATGATATGCTGGTTACGGAATTTATCTTTCCGCGTGATGGGGATACCGCGATCAAGTAACAGGATACTGTCTTGCTGAACCACGTTGAACTGTATCATCGATGCCAGCGTATCGGCATACCTGCGGGTATTTCCATTGGCCATTTTCAGCATGGTTACGCGGAAGCTGTCGTTTTTAGACCTAACGATATTGACCCGGACGTTCCTGACCAATACCGTATCTTCTTCCAGGCTTTCAAACGGCTCGATCCTGAACCAACGGTTCCTGTAGTACTTTTGATCGGAACGCAGGGAAGTGATCTCCAGCTTATTCACCCCGGGGTTGTTGAGGGCCACTTCTTCTTCCCTCAGGGTATTGCCCGATTTGAAGTCGCGGCTGACAAAAGCGATCAGGCAGATGAAACAAACCCATCCGATCACCCATAAACCGATAAATGAAATGCGCATAGGTACGCTGTTACGCTTAATGCGTGCCAGTTTGCGGATCAGCCAGGTAATGATACCAATGATCGGTACGGCAATAAAGAAGATAAGCGTTCCCCAGGCAAAGACATTTTGCCAACCTTCCCTGAGTATGAAATCTTTAACCGGAAACAGACCAATGGATACAATACCAAGTGCTATTAAAGCCATCACCAGGGCAAATACGATACTTCCAAGTATGAAATAGGCGAATATTTTAAAGATCAGGATGATCACATCGCCGAGCGACCTGCTTCCCCTGCGTGCTGCTGTGCGTATTTCGGAACCAATGATTTTACTTTTTTCCTGCGCCATGGCACCCGCTTCCTTACTGAACTTTTCGGCCCTTTGCTGTACTCCTTTCATTTCCTCCATGACCGTATTCTTGATGGAATTCATGTCCACCTTTTCTCCTTTCATTTCAAGTTTTTCGGAAGTGGTGATCGCTTCAGGAATTACCAGCCAGAGTATGATATATATAATCAGGGCGCCGGGGCTAAAACTCAGCCTTACAAAATCGGGGAAACCAAAATCGCCCCAATGGTTGTTCCACCTTGTTACAAAACTCAGAAAGGGCAGGAGGAACATCACCCTGGGTATCCAGGCATTAATTCCAAAATAGTTGCCGATACCGCTGCAAACACCCGCAATGATCTTATCGTCTCCATCACGGTATAGTTTCTTTCGCATCCCGCCAATTTCTTTGGTGGCCGTGCTGGGTACCGCTACCCAAAGGATCAGGTAGGGTATAAGGCCGAATCCGAATGACACAGCCAGGATAACAAAGATGATGCGCATGACAACCACATCTATCCCAAAGTAATTTGCCAGTCCGCTGCAGACGCCGCCAAATACCTTATCGTTTTCATCGCGGTATAATCTTTTGGGTTGACCGGTGGTTGAAGATTGCGACTGAAAAGAAGTTTCTGCCTCGGCAGCGCCCTGATTGTTCTTTTCATACGAACCTGCATCAGGCTCGGCTGGTTCAAAGTCTTCCGGACGGCCCATACTGCGGATGATGGCATGTACGTCTTCATCAGTAATACAGGTGGCACCGGCTTTCAGCCTCTCCTGAAAAAGTTCACCAATACGACTTTCGATGTCGTTGATGATCTCTTCCTTTCCTTCTTCATTGGCAAAGAAGCGATTCAGGCTATCCGTATATTGTTTTAAGATGTCAAAAGCAGTAACTTCTATGGGTACTACACGACCGTGGAAGTTGATATTGATGACTTGTTTCATGACTAGGTTTTGTTTTGTCAGGCTTATTGGGCCTGGTTTAGTTTGTTTCGTTAGTTGACGGAAACCAAAACATGGCTATACTTTGATTCCGGTTTATGTTGATGTTGTACTGGGTTGGGTAACGGCGGCTACGGCATTGGCCAGTTCGTTCCAGGTGGCTTCCAGTTCCTTATAGAAAGCGGCCCCCTTTTCCGTCAGGCTGAAATATTTTCTGGGTGGGCCGCTGCTGCTTTCTACCCATCGATAGGTGAGCAACTCCGCATTCTTAAGCCGGGTCAGCAGAGGATAGAGCGTTCCTTCGAAGATATTCAGGTTGGCCTCCTTCATTTTATCTATGATATCCGAAGGATACGCCTCCCCCTGTTTGATCACCGACAGGATGCAAAACTCAAGAACCCCTTTGCGCATCTGACTGGCTGTGTTATCGATATTCATTGGCTAAACATTTAAAAGATTCATGGCTATACTTTGTCTCCGGTTTCCTCCCCGCCTTCCGGATCGACGGGTTTTCTCCATTGACAACACAAAGATAGGGGAATTTTAGTACTATGCAACACATAATACCTACTATTTAAAAGTAGCTTGCGGTGAATAGTTTTATAAATTCCATATTAAACTTAATATCAAATACTTATGAAATAATTGTTTTGATGCGCAGTGCCCGGGATTAGGATGAATGGTTATATATTGTGCCAAATGGCTTAGTGCGGAGAGATTATTTCAGTGAATTATATAGCTGTGTTAAATATAATATTAAGGGTTAACTTAGTTACAAGCCCCTGTGTCCAATTGGTGGATAGCCCGATTGGGAATATCGTTTTGAACGTCTAAATTTTGAGTCATGAAAAGATTATTCTACCTGGCCTGCTCTTTTTGTATCCTGGTTTCCTGCAGTAAAAAAAATTACCTCGACAGGTCTGATGAAGATAAGGCCCTGCTTGATGCGGTTAAAAAGCTGAATAAGGAACCGGGAGATCAAAAAGCCCTTGAAGCCATACCGATCCTTTACAGCAATATCAAACAGCAAAGGCTCAGCAAAATCAACTCCTATTCCAACTCGAACGAATTATCAAGATGGGATAAAATAGTGGGTCAGTATGAACAACTGCAGGCGGCTTATGATGCCATCAGCGGCTCTCCTGCCGCCGGCAAACTGGTTACCCCCGAAGATTTCAGCCAGGTATTGTCTGAACAAAAAAAGCTGGCTGCCGCCGATTATTATCAAAGTGCAGAAAATTATCTTTCAAAGAATGGAAGGGATAATGCGCGGAAAGCCTATACCTATTTCAGGAAATCCGCCAAATTCATCCCAGGCTACCTGGATGCACAAGCTAAAATGGAAGAAGCGTTTAAACAGGCGCAGGTAAAAGTGGTGATCAACCCGGTAGAAGATAATTCCTATTTCATGAACCGGGGTTGGGGATGGGGACCAAATTTCAGTAATGAATATTTTCAGCAAACACTGCTTCGCGAACTCAACAGCCAGGGCGACAGGTTTCCGGCATTGTTTTATGCCGACTGGGAAGCCACACGGGACCGGATAGACGCTAATTGGGTGATCGACCTTCGCTTGCGCAATATGGATGTGCCCAATCCCTATACCAGGCAATATAACCGGACGTCCAGCGCACGCGTGCAAATAGGCACGGATACGGCAGGCAGGCCCGTTTATCAAACTGTTTACGCGACGCTCTATGTTACGCAAATGAGTTTTACCGCCAGGGGCGAAATGGAAGTCCAGATCCGCGACATCCAGAACAGGAAAAACATCGGCTTCCGCAACTTTCGCGATGAGTACCGCTGGGAAGAAGAAAGGGCAACTTTTCGGGGCGATAGCCGGGCACTCTCTCCCGGCGACTGGCAGATCATCAACCGTTCCGGATTCAACACACCCCGGCAGGAAGATATCGTCAGGGAAATCTACCGGAGAATTTACCCTTCTGTAAAAAATTACATCATACAGAACTCAGACTGGTGATCATGACTCTGCTGCCAGGTTTCCCCAAGATCATGTCAATATATCAACGAAACAGGTTTACTGGAACAACCGGTAAACAATAAAGCTCATCAGGTAAGCCAATCCGGTCATATAGGCGAGTTGGATCATGGGCCATTTCCATGTTCTGGTCTCTCTTTTTACAACGGCGATCGTACTCATGCATTGCATGGCCAGTACATAAAATACCAGCAACGATAATCCGGTTGCCAGGTCATACACTTTTGATCCGTCTTCCCGTACGGCCGCATTCATTTTTTCCCTCAGCGTACTGCTGTTTTCATCTGAGCCCTCGCCCACGCTGTATAATGTGGCCATTGTTCCCACAAAAACTTCCCTGGCGGCAAATGAAGTGATCAGCGCTATGCCAATCTTCCAGTCATATCCCAATGGGGCAATGGCAGGTTCTATGGCCTTGCCGAGTTGACCCGCAAATGATGTCTGGAGCAACGCCGCATTTTTCTGTCGTTCTAACTCTGCTGCCTTATCCGGACGGGCTTTGGTCATTTCCGCATATTGTTCTTTGACAGCCTCCATTTTTCCCGGTGGGCCAAAATGGCTTAATCCCCACAACAGCAAACTGATCACCATGATCACCTTACCTGCATCATAGATAAATATGCGGGCCTTTTCAATCATGGTCAACAGTACGTTTTTCCATCTTGGATTCCGGTAAACGGGAAGTTCGAGTATGAAATAACTGCGCTCGGCCGATTGGATGAATCTTTTCATGACCCATGAAACCATCATAGCCATCACCGTTCCGAACAGATAGAGACACATCATCACCAGGCCCTGCAAACTGAGAAACCCGAAATATAATTTAGACGGGATGACGAGGGCGATCAAAATAGTATATACAGGCAGTCGGGCGCTGCAGCTCATGAGCGGCGTAACCATGATCGTAAGTAAACGTTCCTTCCTGTTCTCAATATTTCTTGCACTCATAATGGCAGGAACGGCACACGCAAAACCACTGATCATCGGCATGACACTCTTGCCGTTCAATCCAACTTTTCGCATGATCTTATCCGTCAGAAAGCTGATCCTGGCCATATATCCCGTGTCTTCCAGCAGGGTGATCAGTCCAAAAAGTATCATGATCTGGGGCACAAAGACAAATATTCCGCTTAATCCCGCCACAAATCCATTAATGAACAGATCGCTGAACCAGTTTTCGGGCATGATGCCGCCAAGCCAGGATGCAAGCTGCCCGAATATCCATTCAATGCCATCCATCGGATAGCTGGCAACCCAGAAAACACTTTGAAACAAAAGGAACAGTACGGTAAACAAAATGAGGTAACCCCATGTACGGTGAAGGAGTATGTTGTCGAGCTTTTCGGTAAACAGGGATTTCTGAAGCGGGTCGCTCTCCACAACGGTCTGCTGCATGATATGTTTGATCCTTGCATAGCGCTGCATGATTTCTTCCGCCTGCGTCTTGGTTGGATTGAACTGGTTCCTGCGTTCGATGGATTCAATCTT